>Ga0082335_1002660_pt1 | contig 32512 bp, 31 predicted proteins | sample Subgrocontami58m_FD_72375 | JGI IMG/M metagenome (GOLD analysis project Ga0082335, IMG submission 72375) | Subsurface groundwater microbial communities from S. Glens Falls, New York, USA - GMW37 contaminated, 5.8 m (SPADES assembly) (version 2) ...
CGAGTGCGGCGGCAAGTCGCCCAACATCGTGCTGGCCGACGCGCCCAACCTCGACATCGCCGCCCGCCGCACCGCCTTCGGCATCTGGTTCAACCAGGGCGAGGTCTGCACCGCGGGCTCCCGCCTGATCGTCGAGGATTCGATCAAGGTCTCCTTCCTCGAGAAGGTGATGGCGATCGGCCAGAAGATGATGCCGGGCGACCCGCTCGACCCCAAGACGCAGATGGGTGCCATCGTCGACGAGACCCAGACGAAGCGCGTCATGGGCTACATCGACGCCGGACAGAAGGAAGGCGCCAAGCTCGCGATGGGCGGCAAGCAGGTCCATATCGACAACGCCGGCAACTTCATTCAGCCGACCGTGTTCGACAACGTCGACAACAACATGAAGATCGCCCGGGAGGAGATCTTCGGGCCGGTGCTGTCGGTGATCCCGGTCAAGGACGCCGAGCAGGCGCTCAGCGTCGCCAACGACACGATCTATGGCCTCGCCTCGGCGATCTTCACTGCCGACATCAACAAGGCCTTCAAGTTCGCCAAGGGGCTGCGCGCCGGTTCGGTGTGGGTCAACACCTACGACGGCGGCGACATCACCACGCCGTTCGGCGGTTACAAGCAGTCGGGCAACGGCCGGGACAAGTCGCTGCACGCCTTCGACAAGTTCACCCAGATCAAGACGACCTGGATCCAGCTGGGCTGATCTGGTTCAAACCGGACGAGAACGGGGCGGCCGCGAGGTCGCCCCGTTTTCGTTTCGGCTTCCTTTTCCAAACGCGAAGTATTCCTGAAATCTTCGAACGACCGGGCCATGCCACCGCTGCACCGGCACAAAGCAGGGAAACTTCTCGACGTATTTCAGGTAGCGCGCGAGATGGCGGTCCGACGCCGCAGGCCCCCCCCCGCAGCGCGTTCCTGAAGGGCTTCGCCCAGTCCTACTGCTCCGACTCGTACGAAGCACCGTTGCGACATGGCGATCTTTCGATAACGGAAATCTACCTGGCGCTCTTCGCCCACCATCCGCGCTGGGCACGATGGCTTCTGATTCTGCGCGGCTGGATCGTCCGGCCGCTCGGACTCAAGACGACCACCGCCGCCGCGTTCGACAGCGTCGAGATCAAGCCCGCCTATGCGGTCGGCGAGAAGATCGCCCGCTTCACACTGTACGTGCAAAACGACTCGGAGATCGTCACCGGCGGCGACGACAGGCTTCTGAATTTCCGCGTATCGGTCCGCAAGTCGACCCGGGACGGTGCAAGCCGGGTGACGCTGTCGACGGCGGTGAGCCCGCACAATCCATTCGGCAAGGCCTATCTGCTCGCCATCCTTCCCTTCCACCGCCTCGGGGTCAGGGCGCTGCTCGCGAACGCGGTCCGCGCCGGACGGCTCTAAGGCGTCGCCAGTCATGCATTTTCTGTCTCTTGCGCAATCCGCCGGTTGGTAGTCGAATTTTCAAAACGACAACAAACAGGAGGAAAAGATGCAGTTCGGATATTTCACCATGCCGTCCCATCCGCCCGAGCGTTCCCTCAAGGACGGGCACGAATGGGATCTGCAAGTCATCCGCTGGCTCGACGAGCTGGGTTTCACCGAAGCCTGGATCGGCGAGCACCACACCGCCCCGTGGGAGCCGCATCCTTCGCCCGACCTCCTGGTGGCGCAGGCGCTGATGCAGACCAAGAACATCCGCCTCGGCCCCGGCGGCTTCCTGCTGCCCTACCATCACCCCGCCGAACTCGCGAACCGCGTCGCCATGCTCGATCACATCTCGGGCGGTCGGCTCAATTTCGGCATCGCCGCCTCGGGCCTGCCCAGCGACTGGGCGATGTTCAACGTCGACGGCATGTCGGGCGTCAACCGCGACATGACCCGCGAGGCGCTCGACATCATCCTGAAGCTGTGGAGTTCGCCGGAGCCGTTCGATTACAAGGGCAAGTTCTGGCACGTCACCAAGCCCGACACGATGTTCGGGTTCCTGAAGCCGCACATCAAGCCGCTGCAGAGCCCGCACCCGCCGATCGGCGTCGCCGGCCTCTCCAAGGGCTCCGACACGCTGAAGCTCGCCGGCGAAAAGGGCTATATCCCGATGAGCCTCAACCTCAATCCGGCCTATGTCGGCAGCCACTGGGAATCGGTCGAGATCGGCGCCGCCAAGTCGGGCCGCACGCCCGACCGCAACCAGTGGCGCCTGGTGCGCGAGATTTTCGTCGCCGACACCGACGAGGAGGCGATGCGGCTCTCGGTCGGCGGCGGCATGGGCCGCATGATGCGGGAGTACTTCCTGCCGCTGCTCGCCCAGTTCGGCTTCTTCGAATATCTGAAGCACGACCAGAGCGTGGCCGATTCGGACGTGACGCCGGAATACTGTGCCCGGCACAACTGGATCGTGGGCTCGCCCAAAACCGTGATCGAGAAGATCGAGAAGATCTATCACGAGGTCGGCGGCTTCGGTCAGCTCCTGGTGTTCGGCTTCGACTACGTCGAGAACCCGAAGGCCTGGCGGCATTCGCTCGAGCTCTTGTCGAGGGAGGTGATGCCCAAGGTCCAGCACCTGAAGCCCAAGGCGGCGCGGATGGCGGCGGAGTAAATCGTCACCGCCCTCGATCGGCTATTGACTATCCTATATATGTCCTATATCCGATCGGGAGGCGACCCCGGAAGGAGCTGAAGCTTGATCCAGAGAAAGAAAGCAGAGGTGGCCGACCAAGATCCCCGGCCGAAGCCCCCGACAGAGACCTTCGAATCTGAATCCTGAAATGTCGCATTTCAGGCGACAGGCGACAGAGTCGATGATCGGCGAAATCGCAAGGTGGATGAGGAGGTTAGGCCACGACAGGGATGTGGCGAGCGAAGGCGATCAGGATTTTTTGTTTGTCGTGTTTTAGGCGACTCCTAGGTGCCGCGTTTCGACAGCATGGCTGCCGCGGCAAATCCCATCGCGGCGACCAGCATGATGCCGGCCAGGCCCCACAGCACCGGCGTGTAGCCGCCGAAGGCGCCCCAGGCGAGCGAGGCGGCCAGGGGGCCCGCCGCGCGCATGACGTTGGTCGGCATGGTGAGCGCGCCAGAGACCACGCCGTAGCCTTCGGGGCCGATGAACTCCGGCACCGACATGCCGCGCAGGATGGTCACCAGCCCGTTGGCGACGCCGTAGATCACGGCGAACAGGATCAGGCCGTAGACGTCGCTGATGCCCGAGGCCAGCATCGCCATCGACACCGGGAAGGCGAAGTAGATCAGCGCGCCGAGCTGGATGGTGGTGATGTGGCGCTGGCCGGCCATCAGCAGCACCCGGCCCACGACCTGCATCGGGCCGATCAGCGCGATGATGGCCATCACCGTGGCGATCGGCACGCCGCGGTCGTCGAGCAGCGGGATCAGATGGAAGCTCATGGCCGAGAAGGCAAGGCCGTAGCCGGCGAATGCGACCACGAGCCCCCAGAAGGCGGGCACGCGCACGGCGGCGGCGAGCGGGCTCTTCTTGATGGTGCCCTCCGCGGGCGGGGTCGGCGCGGCGATCGGGATCGCCTCCTCCCGCGGGCCGGGCACGAACAGCCAGTGCATGACGCCGACGCCCAGCATGATCGCGGCCAGGACCTCGAGCGAAGGACGCCAGCCGATCCGTTCGATCAGGAGCTGGGTGAAGGGAATGCCGAAGGTGCTGGCGAGGCCGCCCAGGAAGGTCATCAGCAGGATGGCCTGCTTGTAGCGCGGCCCGTAGACCCGCGTGATCACCGCGAAGGCGGGCTCGTAGAGGATCACCGCCTGGCAGACGCCGAGGCCGATCCACAGCGCATAGAAGACCGGCAGCGAATCGATGCGTGACCAGACGAAAAGAAGGCCGGCAGCCAGAAGAGAGCCGCCGGTCATCAGCTTGCGGCCGTGGCCGCGGTCGATCCAGGCGCCGACCGGGATCGAGCAGAGGCCGGCCGCCAGAAGGCCGGCCGTCAGCGCACCGAACATGGAACTGCGCGACCAGCCGAGTTCCTGCGTCATCGGCACGACGAACAGCGGGAAGGTGTAGTAGACCAGTCCCCAGGAGACGAGCTGACCGATCGAGAGCATCCAGAGAATGGTCGACGGGCGCTGCCGCCACGGTGCCCCCGCTCCACTCTTCGCCATCGTCCCGTCTTCTCCCGCCAATACGCGCCGCCGGAGAGGATAGACGGTCGGTTGCCGCCAGTCCCGCACCATCTACAATGCAGGCCTCACCCATCGCACAGGCAGGATCATGAAGCGGCATCCTTCGAAATTCCCGGCCATCCTCCTAACCGCGGCGTTGCTGGCGGGATCCGCGATCGGCACGGCGTTTGCCTGCACGCGCGCCCTCTATGTCGGCGACGGCAACCTGGTCCTGACCGGCCGCAACATGGACTGGGATGAGGACATGTCCTCGAACCTGTGGGTGTTCCCGGCCGGCATGAAACGCAACGGCGCGGCCGGCGCGAACTCCATCGAGTGGACCTCCAAATACGGCAGCGTGGTCGCGTCGGGCTATGAAGCTGGCAGCGCCGACGGCATGAACGAAAAGGGTCTCGTCGCCAACCTGCTCTATCTCGCCGAATCGAAGTACGGATCGCCGGCGGCCGGCCGCCCCAACCTCTCGATCGTGGCGTGGCCGCAGTACGTGCTCGACAGCTACGCCACGGTCGCCGAAGCGGTGGAGGCGCTGCGCAAAGAGCCCTTCACCGTCGTGGCGCCCACCCTGCCCAACGGCGCGCCGGCCGCGCTGCATCTTTCGATCTCCGATCCCTCGGGCGACTCGGCCATCTTCGAGTATGTCGGCGGCAAGCTCGTCGTCCATCACGGCAAGCAGTACACGGTAATGACCAACTCGCCGACCTACGATCAGCAACTTGCCCTCGACGCATACTGGAAGGAGATCGGCGGCACGACGTTCCTGCCCGGCACGGCGCGCGCCGCCGACCGCTTCGTGCGCACCTCGTTCCTGCTGGACGCCATCCCGCGCAAGACCGACAAGAACTTCATCAAGAGCGTGCCCGAGCAGTCCTTCACCTACCAGGCGGTGGCGAGCGTGATGAGCGTGATGCGCTCGGTCAGCGTTCCGCTCGGCCTGACCACGCCGAACGAGCCCAACATCGCTTCGACGCTGTGGCGGACCGTCGCCGACCAGAAGAACCTCGTCTACTACTTCGACTCCGCGACGCGCCCCAACACCTTCTGGGTCTCCCTGGCAAAGCTCGATCTCAAGCCCGGCGCTCCGGTGAAGAAGCTCACCATCCAGAACGGCGAGGTCTTTTCCGGCGAGGTGGCAGAGCAGTTCAAGAACGCCGAGCCGTTCAAGTTCCTGCCAGCCACGCCGAATTGAACACATGCGGATCGGCATAGATCTCGGCGGCACGAAGATCGAAGGCCTGGTGCTCGGCGACGATGGTACGGAACGCGCCCGGCTGCGCGTGCCGACGCCGCAGGGATCCTACGAAGAAGCCGTCGAAGCCATCGCCGGGGTCGTGGCCGAACTCGAACGCCGCGTGGCCGCGCGCTGCAGCGTGGGCATCGGCCATCCCGGCGCGATCTCGCCCGTCACCGGCCTGATCAAGAACGCCAACTCGACACGCCTGAACGGCCGGCCGCTGCACCGCGACATCGAGCGCGCGATCGGCCGCGAGGTCCGGCTCGCCAACGACGCCAATTGCCTGGCCGTCTCCGAAGCGTCGGACGGCGCGGCGGCGGGCTGCAAGGTCGTGTTCGGGGTGATCCTGGGCACCGGTGTGGGCGGCGGCATCGTGATCGACGGCCAGCCGCTCACGGGCGCGCAGGCGATCGCCGGCGAATGGGGCCACAACGCCCTGCCCCTGCCGCGCGACGACGAACGGCCCGGCGTGCGCTGCTACTGCGGCGGCGCCGGCTGCATCGAAACCTGGCTGAGCGGCCCCGCGCTGCAACGTCAGTTCGCGGGGCGCACGGGCCGGACGCTGAGAGCCACCGACATCGCCGAGGCGGCGCTGGCCGGCGACGCCGACGCGGCGGCCGAGATGGAACTCTATTGCGATCGCCTCGCGCGCGCGCTCTCGGTCGTCATCAACATCCTCGACCCCGATGCCATCGTGCTGGCGGGCGGCCTGTCGCGCATCGCGCAGCTCTACGTTCGCGTGCCCGAGCTGTGGAAGTCCCATGTCTTCTCCGAGCGCGACAGCATCGTCACACGGCTGCTGCCGCCCAAGTACGGGGACTCGAGCGGCGTGCGCGGCGCGGCGTGGCTATGGCCGGAAGCCTAGGCGCCGGCAACGGCGAGCACGCTCACCGCCACCATCGCGACCCAGCCGAAGTGCCGTCCGCGCGTCGCCCAGGCATTGCCGATGGCGCCCGCGCCAAAGGCGGCAACGGCCGCGCCCACGATCCAGAGACGGGCCTGCTCGGAGGCCATGTAGGGCACCGCGACGAGCAGAACACCGAAGCCGATCCAGGCGACGGTGCTGCATTGGAAGACCAGACGGAGCAGCAGCCTGATCCAGGCAGGTTCGATCCGCGCCCGGGCAAAGACCTTCGTCTCACCCAGAATGCCATGGATGACGGCGACGAGGATCGCGAAGCTGCCGGCAGCCTGGATGGCAAGATCCCGCATTGTCCAGCTCCATACATGTCTGTATGGTCATGTAGTGCCACGGCCCCATCGCGTCAATACACTACTGTATGGAAAATGAGCGACGATCGTCTGACCTCCCGGGATTGGGTGAATGCCGGCCTCAAGGCGCTGGCCAAGACCGGCTCCGCCGCCCTCAAGGCCGATACCCTGTCGAAGAGGCTCGGCGTCTCGCGCGGCAGCTTCTACTGGCACTTTGCCGATGTCGGCGCGTTCCACGCCGCCGTCCTGCACCGCTGGCGCGAGGTGGCCTACGAGAACGTCGTCCAGGAAATCCACGGCACGGCCGAGAACCGCCTCGGGTCCCTGCTCGATCGCGCCTTCCGGGCCGACACCCGTCTCGAGCGCGCGGTGCGGAGCTGGGCGACGGCAGATTCCCGGGCAAGAACCATGGTCGAGGCGGTCGATGCCCGCCGTCTCGCCTATGTCGAAAAGCTGCTGCTCGATGCCGGCGTCGGCCCCGGCATCGCGCCGACGCGGACCCGCCTTCTCTATTGGGCTTACCTCGGCTTCATCCTGTCCTCGGCCAGGCTGGACGAGCCGGACCGGCGACGGCTTCTGGATGAACTTGCGCGCGCCGCCATGTCGAAGGCCGGCCGCCGGACGCCGGCCTGAGGCCGCCGCTCATCTGAACGGAGGTTCGTCGAAGCTGCGCAGCTTGCGCGAATGAAGCGAGCCGAGTTCGCTGCGCAGCAGCTCCACGGCTTCCAGGCCGATCCGCAGATGCTCGCGGACCGCCCGCTGGTAGAAGCGGGTGGCAGCGCCCGGCAGCTTGATCTCGCCATGCAGGGGCTTGTCGGAGACGCAGAGCAGGGCGCCATAGGGCACGCGCAGACGATAGCCCTGCGTCGCCAGGGTGGCGCTTTCCATGTCGACCGCGATGGCGCGCCCCTGATTGATGCGCCGCCGTTCCTGCGACCAGCGGAGTTCCCAGTTGCGATCGTCGTAGGTCACCACGGTCCCGGTCCGCAGACGCCGTTTCAGCGCGTCGCCGCGCTCCCCCGTCACCCGTTCGGCGGCCTCCTGCAGGGCCATCTGGACTTCGGCCAGCGCCGGCACCGGCACTTCCGGCGGGACAAGATCGTCGAGGATCCGATCGCGCCGCATATAGCCGTGCGCCAGCACATAGTCGCCGATGGTCTGCGACTGCCGCAGTCCGCCGCAGTGCCCGATCACCAGCCAACAGTGCGGGCGCAGTACCGCCAGGTGATCGGTGGCATTCTTGGCGTTGGAGGGACCGACGCCGATATTGAAGATCGTGATGCCGCCGCGATCGTCGGACCGCATCAGGTTGTAGGCAGGCATCTGGAAGCCATGCCAGGGCGCCGCTGCGACTGCCGCGTCGGCTGCAGTGACCGCATCGCCACGCCGAACGATGGTCCCACCGGGCAGAACGAGCCGGTTGTAGGCGCCGCCCGGCTTGCGCAGTTCCTCCAATGCCCATTCCAGGAAATGATCGACGTAGCGCTGGTAATTGGTGAAGAGGATCCAGGGCTGGATCGTGCGCCAGTCCGTCCCCGTATAGTGGATCAGCCGGCGCAGCGAGAAATCGACCCGGACAGCGTCGAACAGCGCCAGCGGCCGGGATTTCCTCTCTTCGAACACCCAGCTTCCGTCGGCGATCTCATCGCCGACATTGGCGAGGACGGGTGTCGGGAAGTGGCGCGCCAGCTCGGCAACGGAAAGATCGCCATGGACGAATTCGTCACCCTCTTCGGTGACGAAAGGATAAGGGATTTCCTGCTCACTGTTTCCGACCTCGATCCTGGCGCCGAATTCCTCGGCCAGCGGACGCAGTTGTTCGAGGAGGTATTGGCGAAAGAACGCAGGCTGGGTCACGGTTGTCGAGTAGAGCCCCGGCGCCTGGAACTTCGCCCAGGCGCGACGGGTGAAACGAATGGTGCCGGACGGCTGCCAGTCGACGCGAAGCTCGGGATAGCGGAAGGCCCGACGCTCTTCCGTCGTCGGAACGATCCCTGACTTGGTATAGCGCGCCAAGGCGTCGCGCAGCGCATTGCTGGCCTCGGAATGAAGCCGCTCGAGCTCGTCGACCGCCTCGTCAGGTGTCAGAGCGGCTCGCTTCGCGTCGTTCGCCGTCATGTGATCAACCTCCTCCGCGCGCGGCAGGGAGCGCCAGGAGCCAACGACGCCCTAGTTGCAGACGGGCTTGGGCAGCGCCTCGAGGCGGGTGATGCGGTATTCGATGCCGCTTTCACCCTCTTCATGGGTGCCGAAGAGCTCGATGCCGTTGTCGAGGGTGACGCTGCTCATCTCGAAGGCGGGTTCGCCCTGCCCCTTGGCCTGCGCATCGAAGAAGCCGGCGCGGTAGTAGATCCGCATGCGACCATCGGCCAGCGCCTCGGCACCGTCGGGAATCTTCACCTCGGCCAGGCGTTTCGGCACCTTGCCGATGACGACGTTGACGCTCTGCGGCGGCTTCACCTTATCGCCGAAGAAAAACAACCCGTCGAGGCCGCCCTCGTTGGCCTTGGCCTGGCGGATCGCGACGCGCGCCATGGCCACCGGAAACAGCGTGCCGGCCGGCAATGCCGCCGTCTGGCCTTCGGGCTCGGCGAAGCGGGCCTGGCCGCTGCCGTCATCGTCGAGCAGCGCCTCGCCCTTGAAGAGGCTGGTCTGCTTGCCGTTGGCCGTAGAACGATGGTCGAAGTAGAACTTCCTGCCGTCCCGGCTCTCCGTCATCTGCGATTGCTGTTCGCTCACGATCGGCGTGCGGGCGCCGGGAAGCTCGAGCTTCAGGCGCTGATTGACGACATAGCCGTCGCAGGTGAGCTTGAGTTCAAAGGCATAGGTGCCGGGTGTGCCACCGTCGGGCTTGCCGCGCTCCAGAGTGGTGACCGTGTAAACGGCACGGTGAGGGGCAAGCTCCTGCGCCGCCGCCGGCGCCGTCGTCATGGTGGCGAAGGCGACGGGCACCAAAGCGAAGGGCACAACCTGTCGGAAGTTCAGCATTTCGGCCTCGGCAGCGCTTGAAGTTGGACGAGACGAGCATCGACCGCGAAGTCGCCGTAGTCGAGCAGCATCGACCGGGCAACCCCGTTGCCCAGCAAATCGAGCGCCAACTCGTACTCGGGGTTGGCGCCCTGATCGCCAGTGGCGAAGAAGGCGAAGCGGACGCCCCACGCCGGCTGGTTGCGCAGCAACCCGACGTCGCCGCGGACGGCCGGGGCCCCCGTGGCCCGCGGCGGGCGGCCGATTACCGCATTGACCTGGAAGGCGCCGTCCAGCCGCGCCCCGTCGAACACGCTGTAGGATGCCGATTTGTCGCCGTCCCGCGCGTGCCGGATGATCAGCGCGAGGTGGGTGGTCGGGAACAGTGTTCCGGCCGGAAGCTCGAAGCTGCGTGCCTCGGGCAAGGTGAAGGTGGCACGGCCCTTGCCGCCCGTGGCCACGAGATCGGCGTGGCCGCGCAATTCCTCCTCGACCTCGTCGTCCTGGATGTTGCGGACGCTGAAGCGCAGGTCCAGCCCATCCTTGGTTTCATAGCTTGTGAAGCTCGAATCGGTGCTGAATTCCTCGCTGTCGTTGCGCAGGAACTTGAGCTTGATCCGCTGCTTGACCTCCCAGGCGTCACACGAATCGACAGTCTCGAGGACCATGCGGCCACTGACCTCGATGATCCCGCTGTTGGGGCGGGCGACCGATAGTTTCATGTCGTAGGTGGCACGATGCGGCACCAGCACGACTTCCTGCTGCTGGGCATCCGCGCCGCTTATCCACAGGCCCAGCAACAGCATGGCGCCGACGGCGGCAAAGAGGGCCGCTGTTTGGACGCGAGGACGGCGAAAACTATACGTGGTCAACGGACAATGGCTGGGGGCTAGGCCTTGTAGCCGGGCGGGCAAGCGTAATATCCATGCGCGCGGAATACCAGAATGATCGCCTGCGTCAGGGCTGCACAGGGAGGATAGCGACCATGACCATTCGCAAACCCAGGGTTCTCGCGACCCGGCATTTTCCGCCGGACGTCGAAGCCCGGCTGGCGGGCAATTTCGACGCTGTCCTCAACCTCGAGGATCGGCTCTATGACGGTCCCGCCCTGGTCGCGGCCTCGGCAGGCTGCGACGGCATCATGTGCGCGGCGGGAGATGCGCTCACAGCGGCGACCATCGCCGCCCTGCCCGCCTCGGTCCGCATCATCGCCACCTTCTCCGTCGGCTACGAGCATGTCGATGTCGCCGCCGCCACCAAGCGCAACATCGCCGTCAGCAATACCCCCGACGTGCTCACCGACGCCACGGCCGACATCACGCTGCTCTGCCTGCTGGGCGCGGCCCGGCGCGCCCATGAGGGCATGACCATGCTCAGGACCCACAACTGGGTCGGCTGGGCCCCGACCCAGCTCATGGGCGTGCACGTGACGGGCAAGCGGCTCGGCATCCTGGGCATGGGCCGGATCGGCCAGGCCGTCGCCGAGCGGGCGCGCGCCTTCCGCATGCAGATCCACTACAGCAACCGCAGCCGCTTGGCCCCCGACCTCGAAAAGGGCGCGATCTTCCATGCCGAGGCCGACGACATGCTGCCGCATTGCGACTTCCTGTCGATCAACGCGCCGATGACGCCGGCGACACGCAAATGGGTCAATGCCGAACGCCTCGCAAAATTGCCCAAGGGCGCAGTCGTGGTGAATACCGCGCGCGGCGGCGTGGTCGACGACGAGGCATTGATCGCGGCGCTGAAGAGCGGCCGGATTGCTTCAGCGGGCCTCGACGTCTTCGACGGCGAGCCCAAGATCCATCAGGGTTATTACGACCTGGAGAACGCGTTCCTGCTGCCGCACATGGGTTCGGCCACAACCGAGACCCGCAATGCGATGGGCTTCAAGGCGCTCGACAATCTCGAGGCCCTCCTGCTCAGGGGGCAGGTGCCGCCCGACCTCGTGAAGGCTTCTTAGCCGAACGCGCGACCTTCGCCTTCCTAGGCTTGGGTGCGGCAGAGGCCTCGGCAACGGGTTGGGCCGGTACAGCTTCGGCAACGGCCGTCACCGGCGCGGCCGGTGCAGGCGACGGCGATGGGCCGGTCTTGTAGGCCGCCGCATCCCAGCTCGCGGCCGGCGCGTCGGGCGCCGCGCGCAGCGGCGGGCCATATATCGTGCCGTCCTCCGCGACCGACCGTTGGGGCTCGTTGTAGTCGACAGCGTAGGGATCCTTGTCGCCCTCGCGCTCCTTGCAGATCTTGCGACCGCGGAAGACGCGCCACAGGGCGCAATCCTTCTGGGACACCATCGAGGCGAGATGGTCGGTTCCGGTCTTGTCGGTCGCCACCAGCATCGCGCCATCGCTGCCGTAACTTACGGCCGAAACGGCCAGCGGCGCGCCACAGGCCCCGGTCAACAGGGCCAAGCCTGCGACAAGCGGCAATGCAATACAGGAGAGCCGACAAGAGCTCATAATTTGCTTTATAAAAATACTATAACTAATTGAATATAAGTAATTTTATTCATTCAGTCAATTTGCACCGACGACACAACCCCTAGTCTTTCCTAGGCGGTGGCAGCCGCAAGCCGATGTGCAGCTCGCGCAGCTTCTCGGGCGGCAGCTCGGCCGGCGCGTCCATCATCAGGTCGACGGCCTGCTGGTTCATCGGGAAGCAGATGACCTCGCGGATGTTGGGTTCGTCGGCCAGCAGCATGACGATACGGTCGACACCCGGTGCGGCGCCGCCGTGCGGCGGGGCACCGAACTTGAATGCATTCAGCATGCCGCCGAAGCGCGCCTCGACCTCTTCCCGGCTGTAACCGGCAATCCCGAACGCCTTGTACATGATGTCGGGCTTGTGGTTGCGGATGGCGCCGGAGCAGAGCTCGATGCCGTTGCAGACGATGTCGTACTGCCAAGCGTTGATGGTGAGCGGATCCTGAGTCTCCAGCGCTTCCAGCCCGCCCTGGGGCATCGAGAACGGGTTGTGGCTGAAGTCGATCTTCTTGGCCTTCTCGTCGTACTCGAACATCGGAAAGTCGACGATCCAGCAGAAGCGGAACTCGTCCTCGGCGACAATGCCCAGCTCCAGGCCGATCTTGGTCCGTGCCAGGCCGGCGAATTTCCACGCCGCCTCCGGCTTGTCGGCCACGAAAAACACCGCATCGCCGTCCTCGGCCCCGGTCAACGCCTTCAGTTGGGCGAGGCGCTCGCCGGTGACAAACTTGGCGATCGGGCCTTTGCCCGCACCGCCTTCGAGCACGATGTAGCCGAGGCCGGGCTTGCCCTCGCCCTGCGCCCAGGAATTGAGCTTGTCGAAGAAGCTGCGCGGCTGGCCGGCAGCCCTGGGCGCCCGCAGCGCCCGCACCACGCCGCCTGCGGCCACGATGCCGGCGAAGACCTTGAAGTCGGACCCGGAGAAGACCTCACCGACATCGACGATGCGCAGCGGGTTGCGCAGGTCGGGCTTGTCGGTGCCGTAGGCGAGCAGCGCCTCGGCGTAGGGAATGCGGGGGAACGGAAACGGCGTCACCTTGCGCGGCGTCTCGCGGCCGAAGGCGGCAAATTCCTCGAACACGCCGCCCAGCACCGGTTCGATGGCGGCGAAGACGTCCTCCTGCGTGACGAAGCTCATCTCGAAGTCGAGCTGATAGAACTCGCCCGGGGCACGATCGGCGCGGGCGTCCTCGTCACGGAAACACGGCGCGATCTGGAAGTAGCGGTCGAAGCCCGACACCATGAGGAGCTGCTTGAACATCTGCGGCGCCTGCGGCAGGGCGTAGAACTTGCCGGGATGCAGCCGGCTCGGCACGACGTAGGAGCGCGCGCCCTCCGGACTATCGGCGGTCAGGATCGGCGTCTGGAACTCGATGAAGCCCTGATCGATCATCCGCCGCCTGAGCGAGGAGATGACCTGGCTGCGCAGTACGATGTTCTTGTGTAGCTTGTCTTTGCGCAGATCGAGGAAGCGGTACTTGAGCCGCAGTTCCTCCGGCGTCGTGTCATTCTCGATGTGAACCGGAATCGGAAGGGCCTCGGCCATCGACTGCACGACCATCTCGGCCGCGTCGAGTTCCACCTCGCCCGTGGCCAGGCGCGGATTGGCCGTGGCGGCGGCGCGAGCCACCACCTTGCCGGTCACCGTGATCACGCTCTCGGTGCGCACCGCCTCGGCGGTCCTGAAGACCGGGCCGCCGGCGTCCACCACCACCTGGGTCACGCCATAGTGATCGCGCAGGTCGATGAACAGCAGATTGCCGTGGTCGCGCTTGCGTTGGACCCAGCCCGACAGGCGGGCTTCCTGGCCGACATGCTGCGGCCGCAGGGCGCCGCACGTATGGGTTCGGTAGACAGAAGACATTACATATTTTCCGGGTTTTATCGGCCCGGCAAAAGGCACGGATTGTCGGGCCAAGTCAAGGGAACGGCACCTTTCCCGAGGAGTTGCCTTTGCCCGCGGCGGCCCCGCCCGCTATAGATCGCCTCCAATGAAGCTCATCACCACGACCGACGAACTCGCCGCCTTCTGCAAGCCCTTGGCCGAGGCCGAATTCATCGCCGTCGACACCGAATTCATGCGCGAGCGCACCTACTGGCCCAAACTCTGCCTGGCGCAGGTGGCGGGCCCCGAGGACGCGGCCGCGATCGACGCGCTGGCCGACGGCATCGACCTCGCCCCGCTCGACGAACTGATGGCCAATTCCAGGGTGCTGAAGGTCTTTCACGCCGCCCGTCAGGACCTCGAAATCTTCTATCTGCGCATGACGCAGGTGCCGCAACCCCTGTTCGACACCCAGGTCGCGGCCATGGTGTGCGGCCACGGCGAGGCAGCGTCCTACGAGTCGCTCGCCACCAAGCTCGCCAAGGCGAAGATCGACAAGTCGAGCCGCTTCACCGACTGGAGCCGCCGGCCGCTCAGCGAGCGGCAGATCACCTACGCGCTGTCCGATGTCACCCACCTGCGCGTGGTCTACGAGAAGCTGAAGCATCAGCTCGAGAGGTCCGGCCGGCTGCCGTGGATCACCGAGGAGATGTCGGTTCTCAACGACCCCGCGACCTACCGGGCCGACCCCGAGCTGGCGTGGCGCCGCCTGAAGCCGCGAGGCTCCTCGCCCCGCCTGCTGGCGGTCCTGAAGGAGGTCGCGGCGTGGCGTGAACGCACCGCCCAGCGCATCGACATTCCGCGCCAGCGCCTGCTGCGCGACGAGCAGCTGCTCGAGATCGCAAGCCACGCCCCCAAGACCATCGAGGAGCTCGGCATGACCCGCGGCCTTGGCCGCGGCTTCGCCGAAGGCTGGCAGGGCCGCGAACTCATGGAGGCCATCGAGCGGGCACGCAGCCTGCCCGAGTCCGAACTGCCGGCACGCGACAGGCCTGCCGAGCAGCTCCGCGCCCCGGCCGCCGTCGTGGATCTGCTGCGCACGCTGCTTCGATTGAAGGCCGAGCAGGCCGGCGTCGCCGGACGGCTGGTAGCCAGCGCCGACGAACTCGATCGCCTGGCAGCCGGCAAGCGCGACCTGCCCGTGCTCAAGGGCTGGCGGCGCGACGTGTTCGGCGCCGACGCCGTCGCACTGATCGAAGGCCGCGTGTCGCTCGCGCTCGCGGGCGATCAGGCGCGGCTGATCCCCGTGACGCCTGCCGGCTAGGGCGAAACGATCGCCGACTTGAGGTCGAACGCTTCGGCTGCCGTCTGCAGACGCCGGGCGGTGACGTCGCCCAGCGCGCGCTTCAGTTCGGCCGGCACGATCAGCCGGAGATCCCGCTCGGTGCGCCGCAGCGAGATCCGCGGCAGCAGGCCGGGCGCGCCGCCGGAGAGGTTGTAGGCGAGCCTGAGGCAGGCGCCCAGCCGGCGCGCAAATGTCCTGCCCCTGCCGTCTGCGAGCCTGAGCGCGGTGTCGATCGTCGCCGACTTGGGATCGCTCTTGTAGCGATAGGTCATCGCCATCGCGAGCACGGCGCGATCGCGGTGGCTCATACCCGGCGCCGGCAGATGCAGCACCCGGATATAGGCCTGCTCGGCGCGATAGTCGGGATGGTCGTTCCACGAGATGTCGCTCAGGTGGCAGGCCGCGGTGCGCAGGATGCGGTCGGCCGCGCTCTCGTCGGCAAAGGCCGGGGTCAGCCAGTCGAATATCTCGGCCGGCGACAGGTCGAAGCGTCGCCAGCCGGCACCCTGCTCCTCGGCGAAGGCGATCAGCGGATGCCGAGCCCGCTCTGCCACGCTCAGCCGCTCGTGGTAGAAGCCCTCGCGCAGGCCGAAGGCCGAGAACACGACCGTCTTGGGCCTCAGCGCGGCCAGCAAACGGTCCAACGCGAGACAGGCCAGCGGCAGAGTGTCGACGCGCCGGCGCGACACGCCCGGCATCTTTTCCAGCGACTTGGCGCTCTGCACGGCGATCAGCCGGGCGACGGCGCGGGCCTCCTCGGCGGCGATCTCGTAGTGGTGGATGATGTGCAACGGGTAGCCCGCCTGCTCCATGTGCAAGCGCGCAAAGGAGCGCCAGGCGCCGCCCACCGCATAGAACGTCTTGCCGGTTTCCTCGCGCAGCCAGCGCACGCTCTCGACGGCGTCGATCACGGTGCGCTTGGGATCGCCTTTGCCTGAAGACATCAGGCGCAACGGCCCGACCGGCAGCGTGCTCGACTCGCCCAGTTGGCCGTCAGCCAGTGCCACCAGTTCGAGGCTGCCGCCACCCAGGTCACCCATAACGCCGTTGGCATCGGGCATGCCGCAGATCACGCCGAACCCCGAATAGCGCGCCTCGTCGCGACCGCTCACGACATGGGCCTGGATGCTGGACCGGCGCGCAATCTCGCGCATGAAGTCGGCACCGTCGGCGGCATCGCGAACCGCGGCCGTGGCCAGCAGATCGAGCGATGTCACTTTCATGTTCCGCGCCAGCGTGGTGAAGCGGTCGATGTTGGCCAGGGCCATCTCGACTCCCGCCGGGTTGAGCCGCCCGGTGGCGTCCAGCCCGCGTGCGAGACCGCACAGCACCTTCTCGTTGAAGACCGGCAGCGGGGCCCGGCTTGCCCGTTCGTAGACGACGAGGCGGATCGAGTTCGAGCCCACGTCGATGATTCCGACGCGGCCCTTTTCAGGGGAGTTGGGCGCTAGTGACGCGCCTGCGGTCGGTTCACCGTCCATGCGCGCTCCCTCTACCGCAAACCGGGAAGGATTGCAGCGGCGATACGGGCGCGACGCGGCGACGCGGACGGCGCCTGAGACGCCGCTAGCCGGATCAGGACTTGAGAACCAGTCGCGGGACGGCGCCGCTCAGTTTCAACGCGCTGCCACGGCCCGACAGCGACGGATTTGTCATGAAATAGTGGTGTGCGATGAACGGTTCCTTGCCCGGATGAGGGCGGACGTAAGATCCGTCCGGCGTCATGAGCCAGCTCTGGCCGTCGTCCTTGAGGTTGGCGACCATGATCTGGTCGAGGACCTGCTCGTGGACCGTCGGGTTTTCGACCGGGCAGAGAAGCTCGACGCGGCGATCGAGGTTGCGCGGCATCCAATCGGCAGACGAGAGAAAGACCTTGGCCTTGGACGACGGCAGCGTCTTGCCGTTGCCGAAGCACACGATGCGGGCGTGCTCGAGAAAGCGGCCGATCATGCTGCGCACGCGGATGTTTTCGCTCAAACCCGTCACGCCTGGCCGCAGACAGCAGATGCCGCGCACCACCAGGTCGACCTGCACGCCCGCCTGCGAGGCGGCGTAGAGGCGGTCGATCAGGCCGGAATCGACCAGAGAGTTCAGCTTGATCCACATTCCGGCCGGCTTCCCCGCCCGGGCGTTGGCAATCTCGGCATCGATCAGGGTGTAGAGCTTGGGCCTGAGCGTCACCGGCGCGAAGGCGATCTTCTCCATCTGCTCCGGCCGTGCATAGCCGGTCATGTAGTTGAACAGGCGCGCGGCGTCGCGGCACATCGCCGGATCGCAGGTGAAGAACGACAGGTCGGTGTAGATGCGCGCGGTGATCGGATGGTAGTTGCCGGTGCCGAAATGGACGTAGGTGCGGATCGACTGCGCCTCGCGACGTACCACCATCGACACCTTGGCGTGCGTCTTGAGGTCGATGAAGCCGTAGACGACCTGCACGCCGGCGCGTTCCAGGTCGCGCGCCCAGCGGATATTGGCTTCCTCGTCGAAGCGCGCCTTGAGCTCGACCAGCGCCGTAACGGTCTTGCCTGCTTCGGCCGCCGAGATCAGCTCCTTGACGATCGGAGAGTCGTGGCTGGTGCGGTAGAGCGTCTGCTTGATCGCCACCACCGCCGGATCCCGCGCCGCCTGGCGCAGGAACTGCACCACGACATCGAAGCTCTCGTAGGGATGATGGACGACGATGTCCTTGGCGCGGATGGCAGCGAAACAATCGCCGCCGAAGTCGCGGATGCGCTCCGGGAAGCGGGCGTTGTATGGCGAGAACTTGAGATCGGGAAGGTCGTCGACAATCACCGCCTTGACGTCGCCGATGTTGAGCATGCGGTCGAGGTGGAAGACGTGCACTGTCGGAGTCTGGGCCGGGACCTCGAGCTGGTCGAACAGGAAGTCGCGCAGTTCGGCCGGCATGGCGCTGTTGACCGAGATCGAGATCAGGTCGCCGCGGCGACGGCGCTTCAGTGCGCTCTCGTAGAGCAGCACGAGATCCTCGGCCTCCTCGTTGATCTCGACGTCGCTGTCGCGGATGACGCGGAAGAAGGCGCGCTCGATGACCTCGTAGCCGGGAAAGAGCCGCGGCAGGTAGATGTCGACCAGATCCTCGAGCGGCAGAAACCGGATCGCCGATCCCGGCAGCCGCACGAATCGGTCGACCTGCGGCGGCAGCGGCAACAGCGCCATCAGCGGGCGCCGGTCGTCCTTGCGCTGCAGCTTCAGGATGGCGGAGAAGCCGCCGTTGGGGATGAACGGAAAGGGATGCGCCGGGTCGATGGCCAGCGGCGTCAGGATCGGGAAGACCTGGTCGATGAAATACTGGTCGAGCCAGCCGCGTTCGGCGACCGACAGTTCGTCGGAACCGAGGACGGCGATCCCGGCCTCCCGCAGTTCGTCCTGGAGGGCGGCCCAGACATCCTGCTGATGGGCCATGAGGCGCGAGGCGCGTTCGCGGATGGCCATCAACTGCTCGGCAGGCGTCAGGCCATCATCGCTCATCTGCGTCGATCGCGTCTGCAGCATGTCGACCAGGCCCGCCACGCGGACCATGTAGAATTCATCGAGGTTGTCGGCCGAAATCGACAGGAACCGGACACGTTCGAGCAACGGGTGGCGCGTGTTGCTTGCTTCCTCCAGCACCCGCATGTTGAAGGCGAGCCACGACAGCTCCCGATTGATGAAGCGCCGCGGGCTGTCGGGAGCTATGTCGAGAGCCGCAATCGGCTCGATTGTCGTGTCGAGGGCGTCCATGATTGCCCCGGACGGGGCACCTCCCGCAAATTGTTCACAGAAACGGTAACGCCTCTACATGACGGTGTCATGGCAATTCACTAAACACTTGTTTTGAAAGCGTTTTCCGGGACAGAAACAGTGAAGACAATTCTCCTCCTGCGACATGCAAAATCGGCCTGGAACGATGCTCCGCTGAGCGACCACGACCGACCGCTCAATCGCCGCGGGGAACGGGCTGCCAGGGCCATCGCCGACCACTTCGCCCAGCACGGCCCTCGCCCGGACTTGATCCTGTGCTCCACGGCCACGCGCGCGCGCCAGACCCTGGCCCCCCTGCTCAAGCGGCTCGGCCCACCGGCGCCGCCGACGTCGTTGGAAGACGACCTCTACCTCGCCTCCGAGGCCAGCCTGTGGGCGCGCCTGCAGGCCGTGCCCGACGACGTGGCGACCGTCCTGCTGATCGGCCACAACGACGGCATCTGGCAACTCGCCGCGATGCTGGCCGGACGCGGCTCCAAGGTCCTCCTCACCGCCCTGCGTGAAAAATATCCGACCGGCGCCCTCACCATGCTCCATGCTCCGGCCGAGAGATGGCGTGACCTCGCGGCCGGCTCGGGCGAGCTCTTCGCCTTCGTCCGACCGCGCGACCTGATGCGGCGCTGAGTACCTTTCGCCCGATCGAAAGTGGACCATTTCATGCGGCGCGTGAACGGGGCGCGGGCGTCAACCGACGCCCGCCCCTCACCTTCAGGGCAATCTTGATGGCCGACGTATTGTCGATCGCAACTGTGACGCTCGATGGCGGCGGCCGGATCGGGATTTGCCGACTGCCCGGACTGTTCGGCGACCTTGGTTCGGACATCGGGGCGATCCTCGCATGGAAGCCGGGGATCGTGGCTTCCCTGACGGAACGGGCCGAAATGCAGCAATGCGGCGCCGGGGGGCTGGCGGAAATGCTCGCCGATGCTGCCATTGAATGGCGCCACCTCCCGATCCGTGACTACGGAAGCCCGCAGGGCAGCAGCCAGGAGACGTGGCCGAGGCTGGCCGCGCGCTTGCACGAGATACTCGACGAAGGTGGTGCGGTTCTCCTGCATTGCCGAGGAGGACTGGGACGTTCGGGAATGATCGCCCTGCGCATCCTAGTCGAGCGCGGCGAAGACGCGAGCATGGCGCTCGCACGTCTGCGCCTGGCCCGACCGGGAGCCGTCGAGACGGAAGCCCAATCGGCTTGGGCGTCGGCCGGCTCAGCCGGGATATGGAAGCCGGGTTAGTAGGTCCCCGGATACTGCCCGCCGTCCATCAGCAGGTTCTGGCCGGTGATGTAGCTCGCGTGCACGCTGCACAGGAAGGCGCAGGCGGCGCCGAACTCCTCCGGAGTACCGAAGCGGCCCGCCGGGTTCATCCTGGCACCGGCGTTGTACTCCTCCTCGTAGCTCTTGCCGCTCTTGGCTGCACGCGCCTTGTAGGTGCCGCGCAGGCGGTCGGTGTCGAACGGTCCGGGCAGCAGGCCGTTGATGGTCACGCCATGCCTGACGGTGACGCGAGCCACGCCGGCGACGAAGCCGGTGAGGCCGCTGCGCGCACCGTTGCTGAGACCGAGGATGTCGATCGGCGCCTTCACGGAACTCGAGGTGATGTTCACGATGCGCCCGAAGCCGCGCTTCATCATGCCGTCGACCGAAGCCTTGATGAATTCGATCGGCGTCAGCATGTTGGCGTCGATCGCCTTGATCCAGTCGTCGCGCTTCCAGTCGCGGAAGTCGCCCGGCGGCGGCCCGCCGGCGTTGTTGACGATGATGTCCGGCTCCGGACAGGCCGCGAGGACGGCATCGCGTCCCGCCTCGGTGGTGACGTCGATCGCGATCGGCGTCACCTTGACGCCAGTCGCCTTGCGAATCTCCTCCGCCGTCGCCTCCAGTTCGCCTTTGGTTCGGGCGTTGATGACGAGGTCGACGCCCTCCCGTGCCAGCGCCATGGCGCAGCCCTTGCCCAACCCCTTGCTCGCCGCACAGACGATCGCCTTGCGACCCTTGATGCCCATATCCATTTTTCGCTCCCTACTTCGCGCGCGTCCAAACCTGGGTCTCGCCGAACATCGGCGAGCCGACGTAGCCGCGCAAGCGGAGCGTGCCGTCCGGCTGCAGGCTGATGTTTGCCGAGTAGGTCTTGCCGTTCTCGCCGTTGTAGATTTGGCCGCCTTCGTAGACGTTGGGATTCGACGTCGACTTGAAGCCCCAGATCAGCGGCATGCCCAGCACCTTCCGGCTCCGCAGCGCCGGGTTTTCATTGCGATAGTCGGTCGCCATGTCGGGCGCGACCACGGCGCCATCCGGCCCCTTGGGGTTGATCAAGCCGACGATGAATCCGCAAAGCGGACCGCTCGCAGGACTCGAGCACGGCTCGATCCTCACTTGCGCCACGCCCGACGCGGTGAGCCAGGTCCCCATGACGGATGGGGCCTGGGCCGAGGCCGCCGGCGCAACGGCTGCAAGCAGGGCGGCAAGCAATAGCCTTTTCATCGTTCCTCCCTAAGTCGTCGGCGGCATGCGGGACAGTTCCGCCAACACATCGGCGGCCAATCGGCGATCGATCTCCCGCTGCTCGACCAACCCGCGGCGATCGAGTGCCGCGACGACCCGCTGCGCAGCCTCCGCCGATCTCTCCATGTGCGACACCAGATACTGCACGACCCCGGCGCCGGCATGCAATTGCCGGTCACCGAGCTGCTTCAGGATGATCGATCCCAGCAGCTCGTCGTCAGGCGGCGCCACGACCACGGCCGGCGCCGCCCGCAGGCGCGACGCGAGGTCGGGCAGCGCGATCGACCAACGGGCCGGTGGCAAGACCGAGGTCAGCAGCAGGTAGCCGCCGCACTCGCGCAGCAGATTGTAGAGATGGAACAGAGCCCGCTCCGGGGCGCGGTCCGCGTCCTCGAGAACGATCGCGGGTGTCGCTGCGGCCATGTCGGACAGGTCCGCCACGCTCTTGCCTTCGAGATCGGCGCCGTCGATGACGACAGCGCCCGCGCGCGCCGCCCAGATGCGGGCGAGATGGGTCTTGCCGCATCCGGTGGGACCGCTCAGCGCCAGCGCAGGCGCCGGCCAGTCCGGCCAGCGGTCGATCCAGGCCAGCGCCTCGCGATTGCCACCGGCGACGACGAAATCCTCGCGGGCGTAGGTCGGCGGCGGCAGCGCCAGTTCGAGGGTGAGCTGATTGGGCATCGACCGATCAACCCGAATTGCCGCCGCGGTAGATCGCACTCTCGCGATAGCGGCCGATCAGGTGGCGCACGATCACACCGATTACCGCCGCCGTCGGCACCGCGACCAGTATGCCGACGAATCCGAACAGCGATCCGCCCGCCAGCAGGGCGAACATGATCCACACCGGATGCAGTCCGACCCTGTCGCCGACAAGCTTGGGCGACAGCACGTTGCCTTCCATGGTCTGGCCGACGAGAAACACGGCCGCAACCTTCGCAACGCCGATCCACTCCGGCGGAAACTGCGCCAGCGCCATGCCAATCGCCATCACGGCACCGACAAAGGTGCCGACGAACGGGATGAACGATATGGCGCCGGCGATCAGGCCGATGACCAGGCCGAACTGCAGACCGACAAGCGACAGGCCGATGGCGTAGATCGAGCCGAGACAGAGGCAAACCAGCGCCTGGCCGCGGACGTAACCGGCGATGGCGGCATTCGACTCGCGGGCAAGCTTGCGGATGGTCTCGGCATGGTCCAGCGGCAGCCCGCTGTCGATCGCGGCGAGGACCTTCTCCCAATCGCGCAGCATGTAGAACGTCACGACCGGCGTAATGAACAGCAATCCGAGAAGATTGATGATTGCCACGCCCCGTTGCGCGACCTGGCCGGCCAAGCCGCCTGCCGCGGTGAGCGCCTTGCCGGCCCACTGGGCGGCCTCCGCCTGCAGGTCGTGAACGCTGAGCGGTGGCAGCCCGAGTTTTCCGAGCAGCGGCTCGATCAGCGGCTGCATGCGCATGGCCACCTTCACGACGTATTCGGGCGTCTTCACGATCAGCGCCTGCACCTGCCCGAACAGCGGTGGCAGGATGGCCATGGCAATGGCGACGGCCAGCAGGACGGCCACGATCGTCACGGCCGTCGTCGCCATCGTGCGCGAAAGTCCGAAGCGCTGCAGACGCACGACGACGGGGTCGAGGAAATAGGCGACGACCATGCCGACCACGAACGGCAGCAGGATGTCGTTCAGAAGCCAGAGGACGAGCAGGAAGACGCCCGCCGCCCCCAACCAGAAGCGCCAGCGGCTGCCATTGGCCGGCCGAGACATCTCGCGCGTCCCGCTTTCCGCCGTCACCGCGGCTGTAGCCGCCACTGATCGGCGTCCTTTTCCAGGTTCAGGCCGGCCTGCGCCAGAGTGCGCTGCAACTCATCGGCGGTTCCATAATACTCAAGATGCAACTCGGCGCGGTCCGCCTCCAGCGAGCGCACGACCACGCTCTTGACCGCCGGCACGGCGCCCAGCCGCTGGCGCACCAGCACCCAGTCGCCCAGCGCACGGATCGGCACGACGACATCGAGCGCATCCTGCGAGTCGCGGCGGACGACGGCGATGCTGCGCCAGTCCCCGTCCAGCCGCGCATGCATCTTCTTGGCGGCGTCGCCGAGTTGCGCCGCGCCTTCGACCGGAACCCTGGCGATCTCGCTGCGGGCGCCGGTCTGCGTGTCGTAGCGGATGCCTCCGACACTGAGCGCGCCTGTCTCCTTGTCGCCCTCGACAACGGCCACGATGATCGTGGGGGCACGATAGCGTTCATTCAGCCGCGACAGGGCGACGACGTCGCCAACATAGGCCTCCTCGGCCGACAGCGCATTCTGATCGATCGGATCGCCGCGGACCACGGTCACGGGCACGGCACTGCCGCCCGTATCGAGGGTTCGCCATGCCTCGCGCCAGGCATTGCGGTCGTCGAGCGCCTCGACCCCGGCCTTGTCCTTCCACAGCGGAATGACCAGTGCCGGGCGTGCCACGGTCTCGACCACCTTGACGCCGCTGCCGGCCAGCCAAGCCTTCGCCTGGTCGGCGGCGAATACGACGTTCAGCGTGGCAATGTAGCGGTTGGGCGCGGAGCGCTCGCGGACGAACTCCACGCCGCGGACCATGGTGTCGAGGCGGGCGTCGTCCAGTGGCGGCACGCGGCCGCGGTCCTCCGCCGCAACCAGCCGGTCGACCAGCATGCGGGCGGCCCGCCGCTTGGCTTCCTGGATTCCCTGTTCCCGCGCCTTGACCGCGTCGGCAGCGTTCACATCGACGTCAATGCCGGTGATCGCATAGGAATTGCCGCTTGCCACCTGCGCGGCAACGCCGCCGCAAACGGCGAGGATCGTCAGCAGAATCGCGACGATCGTGGAAAACCATCGGCCTATCGGCATTGCGGGGGTCCAGTTTTTGGCTATGTTCGCGCCAACTATCTAGCACGCCCCCTGTCTAGCACGAATGAGCATGGCTTGAAGCCCGACGCCCCCGGCCATAATCGGCCGCCCCTCACCTACAAGGATGCCGGCGTCGATATTGATGCCGGCGACGCGTTGGTCGAGCACATCAAGCCGTTGGCCCGCGCCACCGACCGGCCGGGCGTCATGGGCGGCCTGGGAGGCTTTGGCGGCCTGTTCGACCTCAGGGCCGCCGGGTTCCGCGATCCCATCCTTGTGTCAGGCACCGACGGCGTGGGCACCAAACTCAAGGTGGCGATCGAGGCGGGTATCCCGGACACAGTGGGCATCGACCTCGTGGCGATGTGCGTCAACGACGTCGTGGTCCAGGGCGCCGAACCACTGTTCTTCCTCGACTACTATGCAAGCGGCCGGCTCGACGTCGATGTCGGCCGGCGCATCGTGGCCGGCATCGCCGAAGGCTGTCGCCGCGCCGGCTGCGCCCTGATCGGGGGCGAGACGGCGGAAATGCCCGGCATGTATGCCGACGGCGACTACGATCTGGCAGGCTTCACCGTCGGTGCCGCCGAACGCGACGAGCTGCTGCCACGGCCCGACATCGCGATCGGCGACACGGTGTTGGGCATCGCCTCGACCGGCGCCCATTCAAACGGCTATTCGCTGGTGCGCAGCGTCGTGAAGCGGAGCGGTCTTGCCTACGATGCGCCGGCTCCCTTCGCCAAGACGTCGCTGGGCTCGGCCCTGCTCGAACCGACGCGCATCTACGTGAAGCAAGTTCTCAGTGCGATCCGGACGACTCGTGCCATCAAGGGTGTCGCCCATATCACCGGAGGCGGCCTGCCCGGGAACGTCCCGCGCTGCCTGCCTGCAGGGATGCGCGCCCGCCTCGACGCCCGGCAGTGGTCTGCGCCTCCGGTCTTCCGCTGGCTGCGCGACGTCGGCCAGGTGCCGACCGACGACATGCTGCGAACCTTCAACTGCGGCCTCGGCATGATCGCCGTGGTGGCCAGGGACGATGCGGCGCGGGTCGCCGGCGCTCTCACCGAAGCGGGCGAGACCGTGCGCCAGATCGGCATCGTGGAGCGTGCGCCAGGCGACGAGGCCGACTGCGTCGTCGAACACGCCGACAGCCTATGGCGAAGCTGAAGGTCGGAATCCTGATCTCCGGCCGCGGCAGCAACATGGCGGCGCTGATCAGGGCCGCCCAGGCCGCCGACTACCCGGCCGAGATCGCCTGCGTCATAAGCAACCGGGCGGAGGCCCCCGGCCTCGAGACCGCGGCGAATGCAGGCATCGCGACATCGACGGTATCCCATCGTGGCTACGCCGACCGCGAGCCCTTCGATCGCGCCCTGTCGGCAGAGTTGGAGCGGCATGGGGTGGAACTGGTCGTTCTCGCAGGTTTCATGCGTATTTTCAGCCCGTGGTTCCCGGCCCGCTGGGCCGGCCGCGTGATCAACATTCATCCTTCGCTGCTGCCCTGCTTCAAGGGGCTGCACGTCCAGCGCCAAGCCCTGGACGCCGGCGTGCGGCTGAGCGGCTGCACCGTCCACTTCGTCGTCCCGGACCTCGATGCCGGGCCGATCATCGCCCAGGCCGCCGTCCCAGTCCTCGCCGGCGACACCGAGGAGGCGCTGTCGGTCCGCATCCTGCGCCAGGAGCACCGGCTTTATCCGCTGGCCGTGCGCTGGTTCGCCGAGGGCCGAATCGCGATCGCCGGCGGCCGGGTCACGGTCCGCGACATTCCGCCCGGTGCGGCCCTCCTCTTCTCCCCCGAACCTTAGTTCGCTATAAGATCACCGCGATATTTCAACGAGGATGCGACATGGCCGAAGTGCAGGACGACTACCGCGAGCACCTGGAAACCTACACGTCCTTCAACAAGCTGGTGCTGTTCTCAATCCTCTGGATCGTGCTGCTTTTGGTCTGCATGGCGCTGGGCCTCGTCGGCCACTTCTCGATCTTCGCGTTGCTGCTCGGCGTCGGCGGCACTTTGGGCCTGCTGGTGGCCTTCGCCGTCCTGGGTTGACGCAACCATCCGACAAAAGAAAAGCGGCCCGCTGGGCCGCTTTTTTTGCTCTCTGCCGGTCGTCTCAGCCGACGATTTCAGACCCGGCGAAGAAGTAGGCGATCTCGATCGCGGCATTCTCGGACGAGTCCGAGCCATGCACCGAATTGGCTTCGATCGACTCGGCGAAGTCCTTGCGGATCGTGCCGGCGGCGGCATTGGCGGGATTGGTCGCCCCCATGATCTCGCGGTTCGCGGCGATGGCGTTCTCGCCTTCCAGGACCTGAACGACGACCGGGCCGGAAGTCATGAACGTGCAGAGGTCATTGAAGAACGGCCGCGCCTTGTGGACGCCGTAAAACTGTTCGGCCTGATGGCGGCTCATCCAGATGCGCTTCTGGGCCACGATCCGCAGGCCCTTTTCCTCGAGGCGGGCATTGATCTTGCCGGTCAGGTTCCGGCGTGTCGCGTCCGGCTTGATGATCGAAAAAGTGCGTTCGACGGCCATGGAATCCTCATGAAGACAAAATCTCGGCGAGTGGGCGCGCCTTATAGACGCGAGGTATCGCCCCGGCAAGTCAGCCGATCCGGCTTGGAATGGCCCGGTACCGCATGCTAAAGGCCGCCGCCCCATGCTCCATATCAGCGACATCTCCTTCCGCCACGGCGAGCGCGTGCTATTCGACCGCGCTTCGGCGGCCTTTTCCGACGGCTGGAAGGTTGGCCTGGTCGGCCGCAACGGCGCGGGCAAATCGACGCTGCTGCGCCTGATCCAGGGCCAGATCGAGGCCGACAGCGGCGAGATCAACCTGATGGGCCGCACCCGGGTGGGCTCGGTGCCGCAGGACCCGCCCGGTGGCGACATCACCGTTCTGGACGCCGTCCTGGCGGCCGACGTCGAACGCAGCACCCTGATGGCCGAGGCCGAGGCCTGCCACGACGGCCTCCGCCTGGCCGAGATCCATGCCCGGCTCGACGAGATCGGCGCCGCGGCGGCGCCTTCCCGCGCCGCCTCGATCCTGCACGGGCTGGGCTTCGACAACGAAAAGCAGGCCCGGCCCTGCGGCGAATTCTCCGGCGGCTGGCGCATGCGCGTGGCGCTGGCGGGAACGCTGTTCAGCGATCCCGATCTTCTGATCCTCGACGAGCCGTCGAACCATCTCGACCTCGAGGCCATGCTGTGGCTGACCGAGCACCTCAAGCGCTTCCGCAACACCGTTCTCATGGTCAGCCACGACCGCGACCTGCTGAACGACGTATGCGACCACATCGTTCACATCGATAACCAGAAGCTGGTGCCCTACACCGGCAACTGCGACTTCTTCGAGCGTACGCGCGCCGAGCGCCTGGCCAACGACGCGGCCCAGCAGGCGAAAGTCGCCGCCCAGCGCAAGCACATGCAGGCCTTCGTCGACCGCTTCAAGGCCAAGGCCAGCAAGGCCCGCCAAGCGCAGTCACGCATGAAGATGATCGAGAAGCTCGGTCCCATCGCCAGCGTACCGATCGAGGAGCGGGTCTCGTTCAATTTTCCCTCGCCCGAAGTTCTCGCCTCGCCGATCGAGACGCTCGACGAAGTCTCCGTTGGTTATCCCGACGGGCCGCTGGTGCTGCGCAATCTCGACCTGCGCATCGACATGGAAGACCGCATCGCGCTGCTCGGCCAGAACGGCAACGGCAAATCGACCTTCATCCGTCTGATCTCGCAGCGGCTGGAACCGCGCGAGGGCAAGCTGAAGAAGACGCCGCGCCTGCGCGTTGGTTATTTCTCGCAGGATCAGGAAGAGAGCCTCGACTACGAAGCGACGCCGTTCGACCACATGAACCGCGCCCTGCCGGGCTCCGGCGAAGCCAAGGTCCGCGCCCAGCTCGGTCGCTTCGGCTTCTCGCGCGATCGCGCCAACCTCAAGGTCGGCGTGCTGTCGGGCGGCGAGAAGACGCGCCTGCTGTTGGCGCTCGCCACGCGCAACGCGCCGCACATGCTGCTGCTCGACGAGCCAACCAACCATCTCGACATGGATGCCCGCGCGTCGCTGGTCGACGCCATCAACGATTTCGAGGGCGCCGTCGTGCTGGTGAGCCATGATACGCATCTGGTGAAGATGGTGGCCGATACGCTGTGGCTGGTTGCCGGCGGCACGGTGAAGCCGTTCGACGGCGACATTGACGAGTATCAGGCGAAGCTCCTGAAGGAGCGCGGCGCCAGGCCGGCCAAACGCGACGAGCGCCCGGTCGACGCAGGCTCGAAGAAAGACCAGCGCAAGGCTGGGGCCGACATTCGCGCCCAGAAGGCGCCGCTCAAGAAGGCGGTCGACAGCGCGGAGAAGATGCTGGCGCGCCTCACCGCGCAGCTGGACGGGGTTGTGGCCAAGCTCTCCGACCCGTCGATCTATGCCGGGCCCGGTGCGGTCGTCACCGACCTGCAGCGCGAGAAGGCCCGCCTGGAGCGTGAGGTCGACAATGCCGAGCAGCGCTGGCTGGCGGCGCAGGAAGCCCTCGAAAAGGCGGCCTAGCAGGTCACTCCGCGGCGACGGCCCGTGGCACACTCGCCTGGCGGATCGTCAGGACCATGCCCGCATTGATCACGTAGAGCGCGACCGCGATCCAGAAAATGGTCGCCGGCAGATGCAGGTCCATCAGGTAGCCGAACATCGGGGGCCCGACGAGCGAGCCGACATCGAGGCCGGAATAGACGAAGCCGAACACCTTGCCCGATGCGCCGGGCGGCGTGGCATTGCGCACGATCATGTCGCGCGATGGATTGGTCGCCCCGCCGGCGAACCCCGCCAGCGCCAGCAAGGGCAACAGGAAAGCGGGCGCAACGGCGAGAGTGGCGATCGGCACCGTGAGGGCAGCGGCGGCGACAAGACCGCCCGATGCCACGAGATCATGGCGCTTCACGCCATCTGCGAAGAAGCCCCCCGCGAGCATGCCGACGGCCGAGCCAACCATGAACACAATCAGGCAGAGCGCGGCATAGCGCTCGGTCACGCCAAACATCTCCATCCAGGCGGGTACCGCCATCTGCTGGATTCCCACCGTGTTGACGGCGATCAGCGCGAAATAAGCGAAGCAGAGCAGGATTGAGGCCTGCAGGAAGAGACCAAGGCCCGCCTTCGCGCCTTCGGCCGCGGCCGCGGCACGGACCTCGACGCGGTGATCGACGAAGTACCGACGATGGCTCAGCACCAGAGTGGCCAGGACCAGCCCCGGGACGGCACCTATAAAGGCTGCCCCCGTCCGTCCCACGAGATCGTCGAGAAAGTAGATGATCGGGGCGGCCGCCCACCCCAGCGAGCCGCCCAGCCCATGAATGCTGTAGGCGCGCCCAAGCCGTCTCTGGTTCACCGATGAATTCAGGAGGGCGAAATCGGCCGGGTGGAAGACGCAGTTGCCGACGGCGCCCACGACCGAAATGGCAGCGAAGGTCAGGAACGAATCGGCCAGCGCGGTGAGGGCGAGCCCAATGGCCGCGAGTGCCAGCCCGCCGGCCAGTATCGGACGGGCGCCGAACCGATCCACGGCGAATCCCGCGAGCGTCTGACAGATGCCGGAAACCGCATAGTAGATCGCCCCCAGCGCACCCACATCGGTAAACGAAAGTCCGGCCTTTTCGCGGACGATCAGCAGCATGGTGACGAAGGCCAGCTGGTAGTAGTGGCTGGCGCCATGGGCAACACCGATCAGGCTGATGACCCGGACGTCACGCTCAAGGGGGGCTACGGCGACTGCGGACATAAAACCCTCGTTTATGGCCCGATGATAGACGATCCGCGGCGCTGTCGTTTGCGGAATTGAGCGCAGGAGCCATGCGTGCGTGATGACGCACGACGGGCTCGCGCGCTACTGTCCCCCGCGACAAGGGGGAGAAACGTCATGAAGCGCTGGAAGCACCGCCCTGAGGGTTCGACCTGGGGGGACTGGGGCGACGACGATCAACTCGGCCGACTCAATCTCATCACCCCCCAAAAGGTGCTGGAGGGTATTGCCGAGGTAAAGGAAGGCCTGTCGTTCTGCCTCAGCCTGCCGCTCGATTTTCCCGGTGGCAACGTGCTCAATCCGCGGCGGCTGCCGCCGGTGCTGTCACCGACCGGCGACGAGAACGGCTGGCGCTTCAACTTCCATACCAAGACCATCAATCCGCTGTTCGTCGATGTCGCCAGCGACGATCGGGTCATCCTGACCCTGCAATACTCGACCCAATGGGATACCCTCGCGCATGTCGGCGGCATGTTCGATGCCGACGGCGACGGTGTGGCCGAACCGCTCTACTACAACGGCTTCAAGGCGGGCTCGGATGTCGTCGGCCCGCTGCCCGACGCCGGCCGCGACGGTTGTGGGCATCTCAGCTACGCCCACAAGCTCGGCGTCGAGAACATGGCCGCCAAGGCAATCCAGGGCCGCGCCGTGATGGTCGACCTGGAGAAGCACTACGGCCGTGGCCATAAGTATGTGAACTACGACGATTTGCGCCGTGTGCTTGAGGCTGACAAGGTGGTAATCGAGCCGGGCGATATGCTGCTGCTCTATACCGGCTTCACCGACGAAATCATGAAGATGAACAAGAAGGTCGACCCCGACCGTGCCCACGCCATGTGCTGCGTCCTGGACGGCCGCGACAAGCGGCTCCTGCAGTGGATCACCGACAGCCAGATTTCCGCGCTCATCGCCGACAATTACGGTGTCGAGGCCGTGCCCGCGAGGCCCGGGCCGGAGGATGCAGAGCACCCCTCGCTGCCGATCCATAATCACTGTCTTTTCAAGCTTGGCCTGAATCTGGGAGAGATCTGGTGGTTGCAGGATTTGGCACTATGGCTCCGCGGCAAGAAGCGCTCCCGCTTTCTCCTGACAGCCCCGCCCTTGCGCCTGCCCGGCGCCGTCGGGTCGCCCGCAACGCCGGTGGCGACGGTGTGACTCTCGGCATGGGCGGCACATTTCCGGCGCTTGTCGCCGAAGGCCTGCGGACGGAGCGATTTACCCTGCTGGATGTCGGCTGCTCCGGCGGCATCGAGCAACGTTGGCGGGTCTTCGAGCCCCGGTTGCGCGCGCTCGGCATCGACGCCAGCGAGGCCGAGTGCCGCAGGCTGGCGGCCTGCGAGGCGAACCCCGATATCGAGTATCTGGCCGCCTTCGTCGGCCGGCGGGCGGACAAGATCGTCGACCTTTCCGCCGGCCCGGCCGCTCCTCTCATCATGCGGATGCGCGACCGCCTGAGTTTCATGCGCACGCGGGAGATCCGTGAGGCGCGTCTCAAGGGAGCTTCCGCCGAGGAGCAGTTCCGCAACAATGCCTGGGAGATGACGGGGTTGGCCGACCCGGCAAAACCGGTGGTCGTTCCCGGCCTGCTCGCGGCGCGCGGCCTGACGGATGTCGATTATCTCAAGATCGACATCGACGGCGTCGACTACGAGATCCTTCGCTCGTTCGATGGACGTTTCGAGCCTCTGGGCCTGCTGGCGGTCCAGCTCGAGGTCAATTTCATCGGCTCGGGGGCGACCGACGAGCATACGTTTCACAACACCGACCGCTTCATGCGCCGGCAGGGCTTCGACCTGTTCCGGCTCGACGTGCGCACCTACTCGACGCGCGCCCTCCCCGCCCGCTACGTTTGGCCGACGCCGGCCGAAACCCTGTCCGGGCGACCGTTCCAGGGCGAGGCCTACTATGCCCGCGACATTCTCGGGCCCAAGGGCGCGGAGTGGGCCAAGCAGCTCACCGCGGAGAAACTCGCCAAGCTGGCGGCGATTTTCTCGGCCTGGGACATTCCCGATGCCGCCGCCGAGCTGCTGCTCGGCCTGCGCGGCAGGTTCTCGACGATGTTCGATATCGACGTCGGTCTCGACCTGCTCGCGGCACAGACGCAGGTGGGCCAGAAGCGACCGCTCAGCTATCGCGACTACATGGCCAAGTTCGAGGCCGACTCGCCGGACTTCTACCGGCCTGAAGGCGATATTCCGATGCGCGAGCGTTGGAAGGCTGCCTGGAACGGCTTTTGGAAACCCCGCCTGCAGCGCTAGAGCATTTTTCCCCGAAAAGAGAGTCGGCAGGGATTCCCAAGATTGGGGAGGCGTGATTCGATTCGTCGACCAAGGTCGGAGGAATCGATGGGAAAGCCGTACAGCCAGGATCTGCGGGAGCGGGTT
>Ga0082335_1002661_pt1 | contig 32492 bp, 32 predicted proteins | sample Subgrocontami58m_FD_72375 | JGI IMG/M metagenome (GOLD analysis project Ga0082335, IMG submission 72375) | Subsurface groundwater microbial communities from S. Glens Falls, New York, USA - GMW37 contaminated, 5.8 m (SPADES assembly) (version 2) ...
CGAGCGCCGCCAGCACCGCTTCGATGGTCGTCACGGACCGGATGCCGGTTGCCGCAGCGATGCGCCGGTTGATTTCGGCCGCCCCGACCGCCATGGACGCGGCGGTGCAGTTGAACGCGATGAGATCGACCCTCGCATCCGCAAGGAGCTGGGCGTGGCTTTCCATGCCATCGACCAATGCCACGTCGTCCTCGAGCCGCGACTTGCGAAAGCGCAGCCGGGTCGTCAGGAACTGTACCCCGGCGGGCGCCATGAGCTGGGGCTCGTGGTCGCACAGCCCTCCCGACGGGTAGAGCTGACCGATGCGCGCCTTCCAGCCGAACCCCGACATCGCGTCCACCCTCCTCGCTACCTGCGCTTGCGCCCATTCGTATAATAGGCCGGCAGACCACGAACCATGACGATTGCCTATTTTGTCTTCTTCCACGGAAGCGAGCATCCGCACGCGCGCATCAGCGCTGCGGACCGCGACGCCATCGGCGACATCCTTCGCGGAACGCCGCGCCTGCTGAAGGCGCACCTGTTCACGCCCACTGCGGTGGCCGGCCCGTTCCCGGACGACGAACCCCCGCCCGTGTTCGCCCTGCAGCTCTACTTCGCCGATCTCCTGGAGCTCGAGGCGGAGATCGGGCCCGGGGGTCACCTGCAGGCACTCGCCGCGCCGGGCAGGTTCGCGAGCCTCGCCGGCACGACGGCCGCCCGGCAGGCCATGCTGGCCCGGCCTTTCCCGACGCCGTCCGCGCCGAGCCCGGAGGGCCCGGACGCATCGCGCTGCAGCTACCTCGTTCACTACCCCGGACACGCGCAGGACCTGAACGCCTGGCTGAATCACTATCTGTCGCACCATCCGCAGCTCATGCGCGACCTGCCCGGCGTGCGCGAGATCGAGGTCTATACGCGCCTCGACTGGTGCGACGGCATGCCGTGGAAACGCACCTGCGCCATGCAGAGGAACAAGCTCGTCTTCGACAGCGCCGCGGCGCTCGCCGCGGCGCTGACCTCGCCCGCGTTGCGCGCCATGCGCGCCGATTTCAGGCGCTTCCCGCCGTTTGCCGGCGGCAACGTTCATTACCCGATGATAACTTCGACGATCGCCGGCGCCTCCGGACGATAGGCGTCGGCGGGCCGTGCCTACTTCATCATCGCCAGCACCCAGCGCAGGTGCTTGCGGTAGCGCTGCTCGGCCAGATCGCCGTCGCCTGCGAGGATCGCTTCGCCGACCTTCCGGAACGCCGTCAGGTGCTGTGTCCAGTACGGTCCGGGGAACATGCGCTCGATGTGGCGGTGGAAGTGCGCGAAGTGAGCGCGGCTGATGATGGTGCGGATATAGCTGTTGCCGGAGATGTCGGCGAGCGTCTGGTGCAGGTGCGCGACCGCCATGAAGAACTCGTACGGCACCCGCGTCTTTCCCGTGCGCTGAATCCCTTTCAGCGCCTTCGCGATGCGGTCCCGGTTGCGTTTGGATTTGGCATATTCCGCGCCCAGCCGCATGTTCACGCCGCCGATGGCGCCCCACACCTCGACGAAATCGCGCAGGTCCCTGCTCGAGAGCTTGCGAATGCGCGCCGAGCGGTTCGGCAGCAGCTCCATCACGCCTTCTCCGACCAGCACGTGGATGCCTTCGCGCACCGGGGCCTTGCTGAGCGAGAGCTCGTTCATCAGGTCACGGGCGATGATCATCTGGCCCGGCGCGTATTCGCCGGACCGGATGCGCCCCAGCACGAGATCGACTACCCGCTGGACGGCCGAGGGTTTGTCGCCGCCCGAGCGGGATTGCGCTTGCGCGTCGTTCATGAGCGTATCTTCCCGAGATGTTTCGCCCGGGGATGGGTTTCTTGTAATGGTTTCTTGTAACGCGGCCGATCCGGCCATGCGCGACACGGTAGCAGGAATTTACCGCGCGGAAAATGCCCGGCTTCACCAAAACCGACGCGTATCGCGGCTTCCGGGGTGTCGCCCCCTCCCGGGCGACCGGATTCGTGATGGCTGGCTCTCTCGACTAGAAGCGCTGGAATTCCTTTTCTTCCGCCGCGGCGGCAAGCTTCTCCAGCCTTCCCGGCGCCGGTTCATTTCCCGATGCCGCGGCGTCGCCGCCGTTCGACGGTACGGCCGAACGCGTCGATTCCTCGAGCTTGAAGAACCCAACCAACTGCTGCAGCTGCTCGGCCTGTCCGCTCATTTCCTCGGCCGTGGCGGCCAGTTCCTCCGAGGCGGAGGCGTTCTGCTGCGTGGCCTGATTGAGCTGCGCCACGGCGGCGGTGACCTGATTCACGCCTTTGCTCTGCTCCTCGGAGGCTGCTGCGATTTCCTGCACCAGGTCGGATGTCTTGCGGATCTCGGGCACCATCTCGTCCAGGAGCTTGCCGGCGCGCTCGGCCGTCTGCACGCTCGTTCTGGCCAACTGGCCGATCTCCTGCGCCGCGACCTGGCTGCGCTCGGCAAGCTTTCTCACCTCGGAGGCCACGACTGCGAATCCCTTGCCATGCTCGCCCGCGCGCGCCGCCTCGATCGCCGCGTTCAGCGCCAGCAGGTTGGTCTGGTAGGCGATATCGTCGATGATGCCGATGCGCTCGGCGATCGACTTCATCGCCTGCACCGTGTCGCCGACCGCGCTTCCGCCCTCGGCCGCTTCCTTCGCTGCCTTGCTCGCCATGCCGTCGGTGACCTTGGCGTTGTCGGTGTTCTGCACGATCGAGCCGCTCATCTGCTCGAGCGCGCTGCTGGTCTCCTCGACGCTCGCCGCCTGCTCGGAGGCGCCCTGGCTGATCGTCTGTGCCGTGGCGCTCACCTGCTCGGAAGCCCCGGTGATCGAATCCACCGAGCCGCGCACCTCCGAAATGATGCGCGTCAACTGATCGGCCATGTTCTTCAGCGCGGCGAGCATCTGGCCGGTTTCGTCCCTCGTGGTCGCGGCGATGTTGACGCGCATCTCGCCGGCGGCCAGCCGATTGGCGGTGTCCAGCGCGAGCGATATCGGCTGCGTGATCGAGCGCGTCAGCCACCAGGAGAAGACCACCCCGAACGCGAGTGCGGCAAGTCCGAGGCCAACCATCAGGTCTCTGGAGGAGCGGAACGTCTGTGCGCCCTCCGCGCCGGTCTTTTCCAGAATCCTTTGCTGCAGATCGTTCAGATCCCGAAGAGGCGCGGCGAACGCATGCAACGCCGCGTAGGTTTCGCCGAAGGCCAGGCGCGTGGCGTCCTCCCTCTTCCCTTCCTTCAGCAGGCTGCGCACCTTGTCTATGCTGGCCAGGTACGCGGCGCGCTTTTCCTTCGCCTTCGCGACCAGCGCCTTGCCTTCCGGCAAGTAGACCAGCCCTTCGAGCTTGTCCAGGCTCTGGCTGAATTCCTTGATATTGGCGCCCAGGCGATCCTCGGCCGTCGCGATCTCCTTCGCGTCGGTCGCCTGCGCGAGCTGAAAGACCCGCGCGACGCTGCCCCGGACATTGTCGAGTGCTATGGTTGCGAGCTTGGCTTTTTGCCAATCCACCCTGACGACCTTGTCCAGTCCGTCGTTCAGGTTCGAGAGACTGAAGATTCCTATCGCTGCGATGCCCGCGATCAGGCAGAGCAGCAGCCCGCTCCCCACGCCGAGGCGCGCCGCCAGTTTCAGGTTCGAGAACACTTTCTTGCCCCTTTCGGTTGTTATTGCCTTGCAGGGCAGCCGCCTCCGCGCATGGAAGCTTCGAGAACAACCACTCGCTGGTCGGCCCTCCTGATAGCCATAATGATTTTGTGGGCAATAGTCTTCCACGCGAAAGCGGACGCGCATCGCATGGACAGCGACGGAAAAAACGGGCAATTCTCGATTTGATGCCGATAGCGCATCTTGCCGTGAACCCGATCGCATGAAGATGCGCCCGGGTCGGCGCGCCTGTCGAATCGCGCACCGTGCCGAATGCGCGGACGCAATTTGCGAAATAGCCACCGCGTGACCGCAGAGGCTTGAATGGGTTGGCGCCCGCGGCTGGATTCGAACCCACGCCCCCTGGTTCGTAGGTGACCCGCCGAGTGCAAGTGATTGATCGCAATTGATTCCCGGCGCTGCCCGTTCCCTCCTTTTTGCGCTGTTTTAGCCCATCTTGGACGCTTCAGTCCCCAAGAAGTCCCCATGAGGTCGTCAAAGCGTTTGTGCGGCCGGTTCGCCTGGTTATTCCTATTTAGGTATAATAAGTCCATGACCGAGGGTGTTCCTGACGAACCGAAGCTGCTGGAATGGATCGGTAGCTCGAAGAAGGACCTGAAGGCGCTGCCGGACGAGGTTGTACAGGTGATTGGGTATGCCCTCCACCTCGCACAAATTGGTGAAAGGCATGCGCAGGCCAAACCGCTGCAAGGTTTCGGGTCTGCCGGGGTGCTCGAGGTCGTCGCGGACTGGCGCAGCAGCACGTACCGCGCCGTGTACACGGTGCGTTACGCCGCGCGGGTTTTTGTTCTGCACGTATTTCAGAAGAAATCCAAGTCCGGAATCGCCACGCCGAAACCGGACATGGATCTGATCCGGAATAGATTGAAAGTGGCCGCCCAACGTGCCAAGGAGCTTGAAGATGAGCAAGCGTAAAGCGAGAGTGATCGACGGAATCGAAGTCGAAAAGGGCAGCGGGAACGTCTACGCGGACCTCGGCTACCTCGACGCCGATGAAATGTTGATCAAAGCCAAGCTTGTTTCGAAGATCTCGGAAATCGTCCGCGGCAAGGGCTTGACTCAGGTCGAGACGGCCAAGATTCTTGGCCTGCCTCAGCCAAAGGTCTCCGCGCTGCTCCGCGGACAATTCCGTGGAATCTCAGAGCGGAAGCTGATTAACTGTCTGACTATGTTAGGACGTGATGTCGAGATCGTAGTTAAAGATTCCCCGCGGCGCCGAACGGGTGGAAAGGTAACAGTGGTATTCGCCTAGATTCCCCAACTTCCAGAGCCAGAGTGGGGAGATCCCATGCAGATAAAAAACGGCCAGGCGCTTTCGCATCTGACCGTTTGCGTAATCTGGCGCGCCCGGCAGGATTCGAACCCACGACCCCCTGGATCGTAGCCCTCCAGTTCGCCGCGTCCACTGAAACGAGTCAGGGTTCAGCGCGCGGCCCAAAGTAGATGATCGCCATTCCGACGAGTGCCACAGCGCTCCCGATCACGTCCCAGCGATCGGGCCGCGTGCCGTCTACCAGCCACAGCCAACAGACCGCCGCGGCCACATATACCCCGCCGTAAGCGGCATACACGCGACCTGCCGCATATGGATGCAAGGTCAGCAACCAGGCGAACAGCGCCAGCGAGCCCGCTGCCGGAATGAGTAGCCAGATCGGCCGTCCCTGTTTCAGTACGATCCATGGGAGATAACAGCCGACAATCTCCGCTATCGCGGTAGCAACGAACAAGGCCATCGTTCTTACGAACTCAATCACGACTCACTCCGCGCGAATGGCGGTGGTGCGCATCGGGGAAATGCGGATGCTTGTGAGTGGATGACGCGTGCCGGTGCGAGGGTGTGTCGGGTTCCCGGAGCAATGGGTTCGTCATGGGTGTGCTGGTGGTGATTGTCTCCCGCGCCGAAAAGCGCTGCGGCAGTCAATTCGGCAGTCGCGCCTGGAATTGGACCGCAGATCATCGCCGTAATCTCATGCTTTTCACGGTCACAGCGTTTGGGGCGGAATCGTGATGGCAGGCGCACGCCTCTCCATGTGCGGCCGCCACCAGCTCATGCAGGATTCCGCATTCGGCCGCTGTGTGCCCTGCATCGCAACGCGCGCGAAGTGAGCCGAGTTGCTTCTCCAGAGCGCGCATGGACTTCAGGCGCGCCCGTACCCGCACGAGTTGTTCATCGATCAGCCCGTTGATGTCGCCGCAGTCGGACTTCGGATTGTTGACGAAATCGAGGAGGCGTCTGATTCCGGCTAGGGGCACGTCCAGTGCTCGGCAGTGACGAATAAATGCGAGCCGCTCCAAGTGCGCCTCGCCATAGGCGCGATATCCGTTTGGCATCCGGGCGGGCGGCGGCAGCAACCCCTCTCTTTCATAGTAGCGGATAGTCTCGATGTCTACGCCAGTAGCCCCGCCGAGTTCGCCGATACGCATAAAGCCTCCTCTTGAGACCGTTCCATATTACGCCCTTGACCCCGGAGCCGCTACAGGGTTCTTAATGCCGTCATCGAGCTACTGGCGAGCATTGGTGAGATGTAATGAAGCAATCGGTATTTGTCATCCGCAACATGGACTGCCCGACCGAGGAGGCGCTCATACGCAAACGCCTCGGCGCGGTGCCGGGCATCGATGACCTCGCGTTCAATTTGATAGAGCGTCGGATCACGGTCAGCCACACGTTGCGAGACGAGCAACCCATACTGGGTGCGTTGCGCGAGATTGGCATGCAGGCCGTGTCGCCTAGCCCGCATCAGGCTGATGCATGCCCGACGTGCCTTGCACCTGGAGGGGCCGCTGTATCGCGTAGGACCTGGGTGCTCATGTCCGTGTCGGGCTTGGCCGCCATCGGTGCGGAAATTCTCTCCTGGACGGGAGCGTCCGAAACCGCGCCGACGGTAGTTGCTCTCGCCTTGCTGTCAATCGCCACCGGCGGGATTCCCACGCTATGGAAAGGCTGGATTGCGCTCAAGACCTTCACCCTCAACATGAGCCAGAAAAGTGATACTCGCCCCCTGCTGGATGTGGAAGGCTTCGAAGCCCTCACCGGACGCGGCGCGAAAAGCGTGATCAACGGACGGCTTTACCATGTTGGCAATCATCGCCTTGTGGAGGAGTTGGGCATCTGCACACCGCATGTCGAATCAGTGCTCAAGCGCCTGGAGTACGAGGGTAAAACGGCGGTCGTGCTCACCAGCGATCATGAACCGCTGGGCGTATTCGGTGCGGCTGATACGGTGCGCGGCCACAGCCCCGAAGCAATTCGCGAACTCCATGCCTTGGGTGTGCGATCGGTGATGCTCACCGGAGACAACCCGACCACCGCTCGTGCCATCGCGAACCAGGTCGGTATCGACGATGCGCGCGGCAACCTGCTACCTGAAGACAAACTCGCAGCCATCGGAGATCTGCTCAGGCGCTACGGCCACATCGGGATGGTGGGCGACGGCATCAACGATGCACCTGCCCTTGCCAAGGCTACTGTCGGTTTCGCGATGGGTGCAGCGGGGACAGATACCGCCATCGAGACCGCCGACGTGGCACTCATGGACGATGACCTGCGCAAACTCCCACGATTCATTGAACTCTCCCGCCGCACGTCACACGTGCTCTGGCAGAATATCGCGCTGGCCCTCGGCATCAAGGCCGTGTTCTTCGCCTTGGCGATTGCAGGGCAGGCGACGCTCTGGATGGCGGTGTTCGCCGATATGGGCGCAAGCCTGATCGTCGTATTTAACGGTCTACGCCTGCTAAATGCGACCGGGAAGACTGAATCACATTGATCAGGCCGATAAAGACTATGAATTGGTCGGCCATGACCATGACGTTCAAGCTCAAGGACAAGAGTCTGCTCGATGGGGTCAAAGCTGGGAACAACGTCGACTTCGACTTCGACTTCGACTTCGACTTCGTCAAGGAACGTAATAGCTATTTGATCACTGCGATCAAATAAAGTCGGCCAATCTTGGACTATGTAATCCAGAATGAGCATTCGCAACCCGCACGGTGCATCATGAAATCCGAGGAACAAACGAGATGATGTGGCAAGGAATGGACGGTTGGAGCTGGGGCTGGGAAATGGGTATCGGCTGGATTTTTATGCTGTTGTTCTTGGTTTTCGTCATCGTCGGCGTAATGGCTCTCATCCGATGGCTCATCGGTGGCTCGAGCGGAAAGGAAAGCCGCGCCTTGGATATTTTGAAGGAGCGTTACGCCAAAGCCGAAATCACCAAGGAACAGTTTGAACATATGAAGCGAGACATTCAGTCTTGAGCACAACCATTCGGGATGCCTGAGCATCCACGCAGAACTTCGCGCAGGGTGCGAGCTGCGTTCGCACGAGGCTCGCCCCTGGTAGGAGACTCGTTCACCGTGGCAGACATTCTTGCTGGCCATACGCTTCTTTGGGCAAAGAGCGCGCGGCTAGTGTTCGCCAATGACAATTTGGACCACTACTCACAGACTCTCATGGCGCGTGACCCAATTGTCCACGCGCGAAGTGTCACCCAATTTGGAACCGACGCTTATTGACCTGAGCTGAGCAGGTAGTGCCCGGGCCACTGATACGTTTTCGTGCTTTGCGGAGCGTAAGACGCGCATTCCCCCATTCATCTTGTTCCGCCTTGAGACATCGACTAAATCGACACCACGCTATAGGTGAAATCCAAGAGCACTCAGCTGTTGCCGTATCCCCGCGTCTTTGAGAAGTTCGCAGAACACGCGCACCGCGGGTCGTTCCAAACGGGCTTTGGGCACTACGAAGTCGTAATGCTCCTTCTGTAACGGGATGAACTCCAGTCCATATTGCTCGACGATCGTATCGATCGCCACTCCCCAGTCCGCACGTCCCTGAGACACTGCCGCTGCCACGGCATTGTGCGACTTGGTCTGTATCCCGTAGCCCTGCGGCCTGTGCTCACCGAGAAGCTCGTCGATAATAATACGAGTTCCGCTGCCGGGATTGCGATTGACCATCGTGCAATCAGCATCTTGCAACGCGGCTGCGACCGCCTCCTTGGCGCCCTTGCCGGCGAAGCGCGCATCTCCTGGGCGATAAACGATGCCCTGCATGCGGCCGTACCCGGGAACAAGCGTCAAGGCTTCGGTTAGCAAATGGCGATTATATTGGCCGCTCTTCGGGTCCATGAGGTGGATACCCGCGATGTCGCATTCGCCGCGCTTGGCCGCTGCTAAGCCGCCCATGCTGCCCACATAGAGCGCCTTGGCCCTGATACCTCTGCGCAGCAGTTCGCCGATCAACCGATCGAGCCCCACGCAATGGCTGCCTATGATCACGAGATCGGCAGGCTCAAGACGCTGCCCGAGCAATTGCACGGACACGGTGGTGCCAGCATCGACGATCTCCGTATGCTGGTCGATAGTGATGAAGCCGTCGGCGCCGCTGAAGGTCGTGACCGAGCCTGAGCCTTTGCCCATCGGATATGCAGTGAGGCCCTCCTGCCCTTGGACCAGGCCCACCAGCAGGTACTCCGTGCGACCGCGCTCGGAATTGATGCGCATGGGCAGCGTCGCGGTAACGGTCTGTCTGCGCTCCTGCGCAAGGCCAGCATAAGCACGGATCACGGGCGCCACGAATTCGTGAAAGGTGAAAATGGCGGAGGTCGGAAAACCAGGCAGGATAACCACCGGCTTGTTACCAGTGACCGCGAGGCAGATGGGCTTGCCCGGCTTGAGTGCCACGCCGTGAGCGACGATGCCGGGATCTTTCAGCCGACTGACCACCCGGTAGGAGAGATCGCCCGCCCCCTTGGACGTGCCACCTGAGAAGAGCACGAGATCGTAATGCAGGCCTTGTTCGAGTGCATTCGTCAGTGCCTCCTCATCATCCGGGATGACCCCGAGTTGCACGGGTTCCCCGCCCAACTCCTCGACCGCCGCCCCGATGATTGCTGCATTGGAGTCGTAGACCGCGCCAGGTCGCAGTGCCGTGCCAGGCGCTGCGATCTCGTTGCCCGTAGAGAATATGGCGACCCGCGGACGACTATAGACGTCAACCTTCGCAAGACCGACCGCGGCTAACACCCCGATCTCCCGCGAGGTAAGGAACTGTCCCGCGCGCAGTACGGTCTCGCCCTTGGCGATATCCGTCCCGGCGTAACTCACGTTTTCCCCGGGTGCGACGGCGCGCATTATCTCCAGTCGTCGGGTATCACCGGACGTGATGATTTCCGTATACTCGATCATCACGACTGCATCGGCTCCGCGCGGCAGCATGCCACCGGTAGCAATCGTGGTTGCAAGACCTGTCGTTACCGCTTGATTGGGTACGGCGCCGGGCGAGAGGATCTCCTCGTTAAGCCGCACCGTGCGCGCCGCTTCCTCCATGGCGCCCCAGGTATCTGACACTTGCAATGCGAAGCCATCGACATTGGAGCGGTCGAAGCCGGGGACATCCACCGCTGCGATGACATCCTCGGCAAGTACGCGATTGAGGGCCTGTCCTAACGGCACCGTCTCCCGCCCCAACGGACTGAGCCGGAGATGTTGTCGGAAACGGGCAGTCGCCTCATCGCGAGAGATCACCGTGAGGAACTGGGTTTGCCGATCACCCGATTGCAAGTCATGGTTGGAACGTGCAGTCGACATGCGCCCTCTATAGGAGTCTACTCATACAGATATACCGTGACTTCGGCGCCAGGACCGTAACCCTCGCTCTCGCCCGGCACAATAAGGAAGCCGTCAGCTCGGGTCGTCGAGGACAGGATCGAGGCCCCGCTCAGCGCAAGGGGCTCGACTTGGTTACCCTCAAGACGAACGCGGCAATAATCCACGCGCCCGATCGCAGAGACGATCTTGCGGGCCACCACACCCTGCCGCGTTGGGTGCGGCCAATCCGCTTTCCGTCCACCGCGCAGCCGAATGGCACGGCCGGCAAAAAAATCGTAGGCGCACAAGCAGGAGACCGGGTTCCCGGGCAGGAGGAACACAGGTGCATCGCCGATGCGACCGACCCCGGCGGGACTTGAAGGTCGCATGGCGACGCCGTGGATGGCGAGTTCTCCCACCTCGGCAAGCAGCCGTGGGGCGTGATCCTCGCTGCCTACGCTGGAGCCGCCCGAGATCAGGATGATGTCCGCGCCCGACGCGATCATCGTGTCCCGGATCCTCGCGGCATCGTCACCCAATTTGTGATGCGCCTCGACCACACCACCATCACGCGCAATGAGCCCGCGAAGCATGGAAGAATTTGCGTCATAAATCTGGTGGAGCCCTTTCGGCTCGCCCGGACTCACCACCTCGTTGCCTGTAACGATAATCCGAACGCGCGGGCACCGGATCACCGGGACCTGCGCGATCCCGAGGGAGGCGATCAGACCAACGTCCTGCGGGCGCAGCCGTCGGCCGGCGGCGAGGACAGGCGTACCCGCCTGAATGTCCTCACCGCAGCGGCCGACATGTTTTCCGGGGGCGACCGCTAGGGTGATCTCGACCTGTTCCCCAGTTTCCTGAGCGTATTCGGCTGGCACGACGGCATCCGCCCCCGCCGGAACGGGGGCACCTGTCATGACCCGCACCGCAGTACCGCGCAGCACTTCCCCATCGAAAGGCTGGCCGGGCATGGCTTGACCAAGGACGGAAAAAGCGAGGGGATTGTATTCGGTCGCCCCCGCCGTCTCGGCGCCCCGCAATGCGTAGCCGTCCATGGCGGAACGATCAAAGGCGGGGACGTTGATCGGGGCTATTACCTCCGTCGCCAACACACGCCCGGAGGCTTCATCCGGCGGAACAATCTCATGGCCCAGCTTCGACGCGTGCTGATCAATCCACTTGAGTACGGTCTCGACCTCAGCTCGCTGGCCAAAGCCGTGCATGCGCACATCCTTGGGAGTGGGAGTATTTCTAGACATCAACAGTGACCATGGATCGAGCGCCTTCAATGCAGGCGAAAGGCTTAGACCTTGAGCCAGCCGCGCTTTGACGCGTGGTGTGCGACAAACCCAAATACCACTGCAACACCCACGTTCCAGACCGCAAAAGCGGCCGTGGTGAGCATCACGAAACGATCGACTTTCTCCCCGCCCGGATCACGGCTGCCCAGAGCGAGCTCGGCGCCAGCCAGAAACAGGATCACGCCCAACGCCGGTGGCGGGAATAATCGGAACAGCGTGCCAGCGGAGTCGCCAAAAAACAACGCTACGATTAGCAATATTGCGCCGAGCATGATCGACGCGCCACCGGTCCGCGCGCCGAATTTCACGTGCCCGGCCATTCCGCCCGCTCCATGACACATGGGTATGCCACCCAGCGCGCTCGACCAGAGGTTCAAAATGCCGGTGGACAGCGCGACCTTTCGCTCTGTTACCGAACGATCTGGAAACAGCCGATTATTCTCCTCGGTGATGGCGATTAAGGCGTTGCCGAAGGTGAGCGGCAATTGCGGCAATGCGAGGAGCAGCGTGCCCATCCAAATGTCCTGCCAGCCGAGCGACGGCCAGGCAAATGCCGGAAGCCGCACGCCGACGCTGATCTTTGACAGTTCCGTCGCCAGAGCCGGTTGCGTGGTGATGCTATAGATGGCACCTACGATAAGCAGAACGACCATCGCCGGTATGCGGGAGCGGGCGAGCAGAATCAGCGTAAGCACCAACAAGCTCGCAGCGATGGCCCAACGCTCCGACATCATGCGGATGCCTTCCAACATGAAGCTGAATCCAAGCCCCATGATTACGCCAAGCAACGCGGGGCGTGGCACCCATAAGGAAACGCGCTTGGCAAGCCCGGTAGTGCCTAGAAACAGCCAGATGGCGCCTGTCGCCATACCTGCGCCGACCACCATAGCAGGTGTAAGGGCGACTACTCCTGCCGTCTGCGTAACGGCGGCGGCGCCGATGGCCTTCATCGGCTGGACCGGAAACGGCGTTCGGTAGTAGAAACCGGCACCGATCAGGGTTGCACCGAACCCGAGAAGGAGGCTCGCCGGATCCATTTTCAGGATCGAGACGTAGGCGAGAACGAAGGGAATTAACGTGCCAAGGTCACCAAATGCCCCTGCAAGTTCAGACAGGTTGAAACGGTTCCTCTGCCCCGACATCGCAATCCCCCGCCTTATCTCTGTTTGGTGGGGTGACTCCTTGTCGGTTGCTGAAATCCGACTTCGACAATCGAATTTCAGCAGGTCACGCCGCCTTTCTCAACTCACCTCCGTACACATTGTAGCTCGTTGCGCAAAAACCCTATAGCGATTAAACTCTTACCCGTCGTGAAACGATTTTCACTCTTCCTACTGCTGCTGATCCTGCCGCTCCAGACTGTCTGGGCGGCTGTGAGTTCCTATTGTCAGCATGAGCAGGGTACCGCCACATCGCATTTCGGCCACCATGCGCACGCCCACAAGGCGGCCGGGAAAGGTGATCTGGGAGGCGGGCCGGCCTCTGCTTTCCACGCTGACTGCGCGTTTTGTCATCTCGCTGGTGTCGGCGCTGCCACACCTCAGTGCGATCTGCCAGTATCCGCGTCGAGTTCCCTGAATGTCCCGGCGCCCGGCACCGCGTTCCTCTCGATCTTCCTCGAAGGGCCAGAACGGCCCAAATGGGTCGCCGCCGTTTGATCCGGCGGAACGCGCCCCCCTCTAAAACTCCTTGAAGTTCCGCGCCGCCTGCGGGTGCAGGCGGGTGCGCGTTCCGTCGGAATCCTCCCCGATTTATCAAACGGAGATTTCGACGAATCATGCTTTCGAACACAGTCTGGACTTGCAGGTCCCTCAGTAGACTTGCTGCAGCATTACTTCTCAGCACTGCAGCTCTATCCGCTTCGGCGGGGGAGCTGGCTCTGACGCTGGAGCGCGCTTGGCAACTGGCCGAGCAGGCCAACCCCAGTCTTAAGACGGCACAGGCGAATCTCGCCGCCGCTCAGGGGCAGCTCACCGACAGCCAGAGCCTGCTCTGGAACAATCCACAGTTGTTCGCCGATACGGCGCGACGCACAATTCCGCAGCCGGGGCAGTCCGCATTCAGGACGCATGATCTGAAGCTGGGACTTGGCCAGACCTTCGAGATAGCCGGGCAACAAGGGTATCGCCGCGAAGCCGCGCAGCAGGAGTTGGCGGCGATGCGCGACGGCATCGAGGAAACCCGACGTCAGTTACGCGGCGCAGTGGAGCAACGCTTCGTGCGGGTACTTGCGCTTCAACTTCGAATCGCAACCGAAGAGGCGGCGCTCAAGCTGTTCGAAGATGCCGCTGCCGTCGTCAGGAAACAGGCAACGGCCGGCGAAGCGAGCCGCCTCGACGGCAATCTGGCCCTGGTCGAGGCTGAGCGCGCACGCAATCAGCGCGCTGCCCTGAACGAACAGCTCACGGAAGCACGGGCTGAACTCGCCGCTCTGCTGCAATTGCCGCCAGCGACGCTGCCTGAAGTCAGCGGCGATCTTGCGCCGCTGACTTCATTTCCAAGCCTCGATGTACTGCTGTCCAGCGTCGACAAACGGCCGCTCCTGCGTTCGCTCGATTTGCGCGAGAAGGCCGCGCGCAGCCGGCTCGACCTTGAGCGGGCGTCGGTCAATCCGGACGTCACCGTGGGTCTGAGCTACGGCGCCGAAGGAGGGATAGACGGCTCGGACAAGCTGACCACCTTGAGCATCTCGGTGCCGCTGCCGCTCTTCCGGCGGAACGCCACGGGCATCGGACGAGCGACCACCGAACTTACTCAGACGCAGATCGAGAAGCAGGCGGCTGGACGCGATGCCCGCGGACAGGTCGTTGCGCTCTGGCAAAAACGCGAAAGTCTTCGTGGGCGAGTGGAGCGCCTCGAACAAGTCATGCTGGCGCGCCTCGATGAGAACCAGAGGCTCTCCGAAAAGGCGAGGCGCGAAGGCGAAATCGGCCTTCTCCAGCTCATCGTCGTGAATCGGCAGGTGCTGGAAGGGCGACGCGATCTGCTCGATGCGCGCACGGAATTTAGGCTTGCGACCGTGGCATTGAAGGCCGCTGCTGGGTGGTTCGGGCCGGAGGACAACCGATGAACCGACCCGCTGCATCAGTTCAGAACAATATTCACGGAGCATCCCAGATGACATCGCTTTCCTATCGGCGCGTTCTTCTTCTTGCGCTCGTCGCCGCCCTCTCGACGACCGCTTGCACCCAGTCCGAACCTGCCAAAGAGTCCAGCGCACCCAAGGGGCCGGAGGTTCAGAAGGCCGAGAACGCCAAGGCCGATCACGGTGCTTCCGGGCAAGTGGTCCTGACAGCCGAAGAACTGCAAACGGCGGGCATTAAGGTCGAACCGATACAGGCTCAGGCAATGATCGATCAGGTCGTTCTGACCGCGACTATTCGCGCGAATCAGGACCGTATCGCGCATGTCGCTCCCCGGGTTTCGGCACGCATTGTGAAGGTGAATGCGAATCTCGGCGATAGCGTCAAGAAGGGGCAAACCCTGGCATTACTCGACAGCATCGAGCTGGGCGAGGCGCATTCCGCCTATCGCCAGGCGCAAAGCCAGCTCGCGCTGGCCAAGTCCGATTTCGAACGCGCGCAGCGACTCAAGGCGGACGAGATCATTCCGGAAAAGGACTACTTGCGTGCACGCAGCGAGTTCGAAAAGGCGAGGGCGACATTCCAGTCGAGCAATGACAAGTTGCGACTGCTGGATGCCGCCCATCAGGAGTCGGAGCAAGGACCGGCCTCCATATTCTCGGTGTACGCACCCTTTGCCGGCACCGTCATCGAAAAGCACGCGATCCTCGGCGAACTCGCCCAGCCGGACAAACAGATATTCATTGTGGCAGACCTCTCTTCGCTATGGATCGAGGCCAATCTTTTTGAAAAGGATCTGGCGCGCGTAAGAATCGGCGCACCGGCGACCGTGAGCGTTTCGGCCTATCCCGGGGATGTATTCAAGGGCAGGCTGACGTACATCAGCAGTACCGTGGACAAGGAGACCCGCGCAGTTCCCGCGCGCGTCGAGGTGCCCAACCTCGACGGCCGGCTGAAGCCCGAGATGTTTGCCACAGCTTCGATCGACACTGCCGCAACGACCAAGGCGCTGTTCTTGCCGCAGGAAGCGGTATTGCTGGTCAATGGGCAGCCCACCGTCTTCGTTCAGGAAGCAGGCGGATTTGAGCCGCGCGCCGTGGAGTTGGGTGACAAGGTTGGTGGCCGGGTGGTCGCCAAGAGCGGGCTCAAGGAAGGTGAGCCGATTGTGACCTCCGGTGCCTATGCGCTCAAGGCGCGCCTCCTGAAGTCGCAAATCGGCGATACGCACTGAGGGCCGACATGCTGAATTCAATCGTCGATATATCGCTGCGCTACAAGGTCCTGGTCGTGGTCGGCTTCCTGCTGGTGGTCGTATTCGGTGTACGCGCCTTTCGCGCGGTGCCGGTTGACGCTTTCCCCGACGTGACGCCGGTGCAGGTCAACGTGTACACCGAGTCCCCCGGGCTTGCTGCCGAGGACATTGAGAAACTGATCACCTTCCCGGTCGAGACGGTGATGGCGGGTTTGCCTGGGGTCGAACAGATCCGCTCCGTTTCCCTGTTTGGGCTTTCTTACGTCAGCGTCTATTTCAAGGATGACGTCGACATCTACTTTGCCCGGCGGCTCGTCGGCGAGAAGCTGCTGGAAGCAAAGACCCGAATTCCGGAAGGCTATGGCGAGCCGTCTTTGGGACCGAATAGCTCCGGACTGGGTCAGGTTTTCTGGTACACGATCGAGTCGGCCGACAAGAAGCTTTCCACGATGGACTTGCGGACATTGCAGGACTGGAACGTACGGTTGTTGCTGCGCACTGCTGCGGGAGTTGACGACGTGACATCCTGGGGCGGAGACGAAAAGCAGTACCAGGTCCAGATCCAGCCGCAAAAGCTCATCAAGTACGGACTGACGTTCAAGGCGGTCATGGAGGCGCTCGCCGTCAACAACCGTCAGGTGGGCGGTCAGTACGTCAACCTGGGGTCCGAGCAGTATCTCGTGCGCGGTCTGGGGCTGGTCAACAATACCCGCGACATTGGCAACGTCGTGATCGCTCAGCGCGAGGGGTCGCCGATCTACGTTCGCGATGTGGCTGAGGTGAGGGAGGGGTCGAGCCTGCGGTTTGGCGCAGTGACCAGGGACGGCAAGGAAGTGGCATTGGGTCTGGCGCTCTCGCGTATTGGCGAGAATGCCAAAAACGTCGTTGATTCCGTAAAGGCAAAGCTCAAGCTTGCACAGCAAGCGCTGCCCAAGGGCGTGTCGATCAATCCGGTGTACGACCGGACGGAGTTGGTCGAGAAGGCGCTCAAGACCGCGGAAAGCGCTTTGCTGGAGGGCTCGATCCTGGTGGCCATCATCCTGTTCTTGTTTCTGGGTGAGTTGCGTTCCGCCATCGTGGTCGTGGTGACGCTTCCTCTGGCGATGCTGATCGCTTTCATCCTGATGCAGTACTTTGGCTTGTCGGCCAATCTGATGTCGCTCGCAGGGCTTGCCATTGGCATCGGCATGATGGTCGACGGCGCCGTGGTAATGGTGGAGAACTGCTTCCGGCTGCTTTCCCACCAGACGGGCAAAGCGGTCAATCGCACACACGTCATCCTCGAGGCGGCGCGCGAGGTGATAAACCCGATCGCTTTCGCGATTCTCATCATTATCGTGGTGTTTCTGCCCCTGTTCTCACTAACCGGACTGGAGGGCAAGCTCTTCAAGCCGATGGCGCTTACCATCACCTTTGCCATGGTGGGCTCGCTCATCCTGACGCTGACGCTGGTCCCTGTGCTCGCGGCCCTGATCCTAAAACCGAAAGAAGAGAAGGATACGTTCATCGTGCGACAGGCGAAGAGGTTTTATCTGCCGCTCCTGGATCGTGCGCTCGACAACAAACGCGTGGTGATCGGCGGGGCGCTTGCGCTCCTCATCGGCTCCCTTGCGCTGTTCCCGTTCCTGGGCAAGGAGTTCATGCCAAATCTGCAGGAAGGCACCATCATGTTCCGGGTGACGGGCATTCCCTCCACGTCGCTGGAGGAGAGCATCGGTGTGGCGAAGAAATTCGACGCCGTGCTCAAGCAGAGCTTCCCGCAAGTCCAATCCACGCTCGCCACCATCGGTCGCGCCGAGAAGGGCGAGACGGCGGACGTGAACTACATGGAGGTGCTGGTCAATGTTAAGCCGGAGAAAGAGTGGCCGAAGAAAATGAGCATGCCGGAGCTTTCTAGTGAAATGCAGGAGACTCTGGAAAAGGCGATTCCAACGGTGGTATTCAACGCCACCCAGCCGATCCAGATGCGGGTCGAGGAGTTGATCTCGGGCGTGCGCGCAACCCTCGCACTCAAGATCTACGGCGAGGACCTGGCAACTCTCGATCGGCTTGCGGCCGAGATGAAGGCTGTGGTGGACAAGGTTCCCGGCGCTGCGGATTTGTCTCTGGAGGCGAACAAGGGCAAGCCGCAAATGGTGATCAAGGTCAACCGTGACGAGGCAGCGCGTTACGGCATCAATGCCGACGAAATCCTCGAAATGGTGCAGAGCGGCATTGGCGGCAAGACGGTCTCCACGGTGATCGACGGTGTCAAGCGCTTTGACATTCAGGTGCGGCTGGATGCCGCCTTTCGCGACAGCCCGCAGTCAATCTCGGATATCCCCATTCGTACACAGTCGGGCGCATTGGTGCCGCTTTCCCGTGTGGCGACTGTCGATACGGACGAGGGGTATTCGTTTGTGCGGCGAGAACAGTTGCAGCGCTATGCGGTGATCCAGATGGACGTGAAGGGGCGCGACGTGGACGGTTTCGTTAGGGAAGCCGACGCCAAGCTCAGGAGCCAGGTGAAGCTGCCCGAGGGTTATTGGATCGAGTGGGGCGGCGCCTTCGAGAACCAGCAGCGTGCCATGGCGCGGCTCGCGTTGATCGTGCCGCTCACGATCGGCCTCATTTTCATCCTGCTTTACACCGCTTTCAACTCGCTCACCTACGCCACGCTGATCATAGCCAACGTACCTTTCGCCGTCATCGGCGGCGTATTCGGGCTGGCGCTCACGGGACAGTACGTGTCGGTGCCGTCGGCGATCGGCTTCATCGCCGTGTTCGGGGTGGCAATGCTCAACGGCATCGTGTTGGTGTCTTTCCTCAATGACCAGCGCCGGCAAGGGCTGTCGATTCGCGAGGCGGTGCGGCAGGGCGCGAGCCTGCGCCTGCGACCGGTGCTGATGACGGCCTCCGTGGCGATTCTTGGGCTGGTTCCCATGCTGCTCTCTCAAGGGGTGGGCGCGGAGACGCAACGGCCGCTGGCTACCGTCGTGGTCGGCGGGCTGTTTAGCTCGACGGCGCTCACGTTGCTGCTGTTGCCGCTGATGTACGAGTGGGTGGAGATGCGACGGGAACGTAAGACCGCATCGGCCTGACCTGAAAACAGAAAGGAGAATTCACGTGAAAGAGATCAAGGCGTACATCCGTCAGCACCGCATTTCCGACGTGCTTCAAGCGCTGCGCAACTCGGGTGTGTGCGATTTGGGTGCCGGTACCGGCTGCCACAACATCACCGTATCGCAGGTGCTGCGGCCGCTGGCGGGCGCGGATCCGTCGCAGCAGCACTACTCGATGGATCTCGCCGAGCCTGTCGTCGCCGAATTCAGGCTGGAGCTCGCGTGCCCGGACGACTTGGTTGACGCGCTGTCGGACGTCATCGCCAAGGCGGCGCATACGGGGCAGCCCGAAGCGGGATGGATTTTTGTGACCGATATTCAGGGCGCGACCGAGATTCGATGAGCGCTCGAAGACGAACACGATTCGCGGAGAGCGGGGAGTATCTGCGCAAGCGCGAGGATATCAAGCATGGCTGAGCGGGTGCAGCAGTCAGTGTGAGTCTGCCGCAGAGCGCGCAGACACGCCTTCGTTTCACTGGATTCGTCGAAGGCCCTATGTACCGCTACGAAAGGAGCTGGTCATGGACTGGAAAATGGAAGCATTGATGGCGCTGCGCGCGCTGATGGCGGCGCTACTCGGCGCGCTCATCGGCTCGGAACGCGAACAGCACGGCCGTGAGGCTGGCGTTCGCACCTACGCGGCGGTGTCGCTCGGCGCGTGCGTCTTCGGGCTGGTCTCCGCGCACGTCATCGGTGCGAGCGATCCCACCCGCATCGCCGCGGGCGTGGTGACCGGCGTCGGGTTTCTCGGCGCCGGCGTGATCCTGCGCGAGCAGGGGCGCGTCGCCGGGCTCACCACCGCGGCGACTATCTGGGCGACGGCTTCGGTCGGACTCGCCATCGCTTACGGGATGTACCTGCTCGGCGTACTCACGACGCTAATCATCTTCGGTTTGCTGGCCCTGCACCATCTGCCGACTTGGCACAAGATCAAGGGATAGGCAAAACATCACGCGTACTCGGCGGAGCATCACCCGTGAAAGAGATCGAGGCTTTTGGGCAGTAACGCAGCGCATACCATCGCTGTGATCGTTTGGTTCCGAGGAGTAGCAGCATGGCCGAAAAACTAAAGCTGGATTTGACTCTGGTCTTGCCGGATGTTCCCGATGAGCGCGACCGCTGCGTGCGAACGCTGATCGGCCTGCTGAGCGCACGCGACGGCCTCGCCGAAGCGCATGTCTTGGCGGCTGACGGTGCTGTCCCCGCGCAACTTTGCATTCACTACGACCCCGATCGTCTTTCGCTCGCAAAGGTCCGGGTGTTGGCCCTTGCAGCGGGTGCGCAGATCACCGAACGTTTTGGCCATCTGTCCGCCGTGCTCGCTCCGGCTCTGCATGCCCGTGCGGCACGGACCCTGACGGCACGCCTGCATCAACGTGTGGGCGTCCTTGAGGCAGAAGTCTCGCCATCGGGCGCGCTGCGCATCGAGTTTGACCGCAGCCAGGTCGATCTCGACGCGCTGGCCGCGGAGCTTCGCGCTCACGGTCTTGACATCGCTGCCGATCACTTGCGCCGCCGCCCAGGCGCCCTCAAGGATCAAGCGCAGCCACAGGGGGCCGAAAAAGCGCACGACCATGCGTACGGTGGCCTCTTCGGCGAGCACGCCGAGCTGGCGTTCTCGTTGATCGCAGGTGGATTTCTGCTCTCCGGCTGGTTGCTGGCCAGTTATCAAACGGGCCCCGCCTGGCTTCCGACGGCGCTCTACGTGGCCGCCTATGGCTTCGGCGGATGGTTCACGTTGCGCGAGACAATCGATAACCTGCGCGCGAAGCGGTTCGAGATCGACACGCTGATGCTGGTCGCCGCGGCGGGGGCCGCTGCGCTGGGCGCATGGGCCGAAGGCGCGCTGCTGCTATTTCTGTTCAGCCTCGGCCACGCGCTCGAGGGCTGGGCGATGGGGCGCGCGCGCCGGGCAATCGAAGCGCTCGCCGAATTGGCCCCCGAAACCGCGCTGGTGAAGCGCGGCGATCGCACAGAAGAGGTGCCGGTCAAGTCCCTCGCGCCGGGCGACGTGATCGTTGTGCGGCCGAACGAGCGGCTTGCGGCCGATGGCATCGTGGTGGCGGGTGTGAGCAGCGTCAACCAGGCCCCCATCACCGGCGAAAGCGTCCCGGTTGACAAGCGCACCGCGAGCGATCCGGATGCCGAGATCGCGCGTTTCGAGCGTGCTTCACCCGAGCATCGCGTGTTTGCCGGCACGATCAATGGGGCGGGCGCGCTTGAGGTCAAGGTGGCGCGTCCGGCCTCCCAGACGACGCTCGCTCGCGTGGTGCAGATGGTCACCGAAGCGGAGGCTCAGCGATCCCCCACGCAGCAGTTCACCGAGCGCTTCGAGCGAGTGTTCGTTCCGTGCGTGCTGGCCCTGGCAGGACTGTTGCTGCTCGCGTGGGTGGTGGTTGACGAGACGTTCGCAGCGAGCTTTTATCGCGCCATGGCGGTGCTCGTCGCCGCCAGTCCTTGCGCGCTGGCCATATCAGTGCCGAGCGCTGTGTTGAGCGGCGTGGCGCGTGCGGCCCGGTCGGGCGTGCTGATCAAGGGCGGCGCAGCGCTGGAAAACCTGGGCACGCTCACCGCGATAGCCTTCGACAAGACCGGAACTTTGACGGAAGGCAAGCCGCGGCTGACCGACGTCGCGGCTGCCGAGGGCGTCACGGAGGCGGAGCTGCTGCGCGTGGCGCTGGCGGTCGAGCAGCGCAGCGACCATCCGCTTGCCGGGGCGATCGTCGCGGGCGCTCGCGAGCGGCTCGGTGCCGAGGCGGCGGTCGCGCCTGCCGATGCGATTGAAAGCATCACCGGGCGCGGCATCAAGGCCACTTTGGGCGGCTCGGATATTTACATCGGCAAGCCCGCTCTGTTCGACGAAATCGCGGGCGCGAAGCCGCCTGCGGCGGTCGCGGAGGCGAACGCGAAGCTGGTCGCCGAAGGGCGCACCACGATGATCGTGCGCCGGGGTGAGGGCTACCTTGGCGTGCTGGGCGTGATGGACACGCCGCGCCCCCAGGCCCCAGCGGTCATGACGTGCTTGCGCGCCATCGGCATCGAGCGGCTGATCATGATTTCCGGCGACAACCAGCGCGTTGCGGAAGCCGTGGCGAAGAGCGTGGGCCTGACCGAGGCGCGCGGCGATCTGCTGCCTGAAGACAAGGTCGGCGCGATCAAGGCGTTGCGTGGCGAGGCCGGCAAGGTTGCCATGGTCGGCGACGGCGTCAACGACGCACCCGCCATGGCCAATGCGACCGTCGGCATCGCCATGGGCGCCATGGGCTCCGACGTCGCGCTCGAGACGGCTGACGTGGCTCTGATGGCCGATGACCTCACGAAGCTGCCGTTTGCGGTCGCGCTCAGCCGCGCCACGAGCCGTGTCATCCGGCAAAACCTGTGGGTCAGCCTGGGCGTGGTCGCGGTGCTGATTCCGGCGACCATCGCCGGACTGAACATCGCCACGGCGGTGATTTTTCACGAGGGTTCGACGCTGCTTGTCGTGTTCAATGCGCTGCGCCTGCTCGCGTTCAAGGTGGACGATGCGTAAGGCGCGCATCCGTGTTTGCCTGCTCCTGTCATTCCTCATGCTGGCCACCGTGCTCGCGCCCTACTTCGGCTGGGAAGTCGCCCCGAGTCTCTCTGTGCACGCGGAATCTGCGCCGCTCGACGGGGATATCCATGAGGTGCACGAGCGCTCGGGGCCTGCGGATCAGGGCAAGTCCGCGCAGCACGAGGAACACGGTTGTCCAGGCCACGCGTTCGGCCATCTCGGAGGTGCGGTTAGCCCCGGTACCCTTGCGATCGCCAAAGCCGCGAGCGAAGCGATCCGGTCCGACGCGCGCACGATGCGATCGCTTACTTGGGACGGGCAAGAGCGTCCGCCGGAGTTCTTTCCTCTAGCTGCTACCGGCAGCGGCCAGCCTGGCGCTGTTCGTGTGGCTGCTCACGCTGCATCCGCACCTCGCCGGGAGAACCTACGCTGCTTACGGCGGGGTGTACGTCGCGGTCGCCGTTCTGTGGCTGTGGTGGATACAAGGCGTGCGGCCGGACGCTTGGGACGCGATCGGCAGCGCCCTCACGCTGACGGGCATGGCGATCATCTTTTTCGGGCCGCGCGGTGCAGCCTAGGGGCGCGGAAGCAGCTTGCTTCGGCGGCCAAGCGCCTGCAGGTGGTCGTGCCGCTGTCGCTGGGACTCATCCCCGGGCTGTTATTCATGACTTTCGGCTCGGCGAAGAATGCAGCGCTCGTTTTCAGCGGCGTGCCTCTGGCGCTCACTGGCGGGGTCCTTGCGTTGTGGCTGCGCGGCGACTCATCGTGAGGAGACAAGCATGTGGACACGTCGTAAGGTTCTGAAGACCCTTTCCGCAGGCGGCAGCCTGTTCGCGCTGCCGGGATCACTGCGGAATGCCGTCGGCGCTCCGGAGCCTGATCTGATGCTGCGGCTCGTCGCCGCTCCCGCGAAGACAGCGGTCCGGGCGGGGCCGGACACGCAGGTGCTGCGCTACACCGGCGAGGTGGTCCGCGGCCGGAGCGACGCGATCCGGGCCTCGACCGGCTACCTGGGCCCGACACTCGAGCTCCGCCGCGGCGAGCGCGTGCGCATCGAGGTCGTGAATCGCACCGGCGATCTCACGGTCGTGCACTGGCACGGCATGATCGTGCCCGACTCCGCGGACGGTCATCCGCACCAGGCCGTGGCGTCCGGAAGCAGCTACACGGTGGAATTCACCGTGCGCAACACGCCGGGCACGTATCTCTATCACCCGCACCCCCACCGCATCACTGGCCGACAGACGTACTACGGGCTCGCGGGCCTGCTCATCGTGCGCGATCCGCGCGAGAAGGCAATCGGGCTGCCGGCGGACGAGATGCAGTTCGTCCTGCAAGACCGGCGCATCACCGAGGACGCCCAGCTCGTCTTCAAGCGAAGCATGATGGATGATATGAACGGCGTGCTCGGCGACCGCATGCTGGTGAACGGCGTCGACGACGCTACGTTCAAGGTCGCGCCGCGCGCCTACCGGCTGCGCATCGCCAACGTCTCCAACGCGCGCATCTACAAGCTCGCGTGGTCCGACGATCGGCCCATGCGCGTTATCGGATCGGACGGCGGGCTTTTCAGCCGCGGCGAAGGCGTGCAGGAACGGCCTTACGTGACGCTCTTTCCCTTCCAGCGCGTCGAGCTTCTCGAGGACTTCGGCGCGCGCGCGGACGGCGCGGAGATTGCGCTCGTCAGCCGCAAGTTCTCGGGCATGGACATGATGAGCTCGATGATGGGCGGTGGCGGCATGATGGGCCGCGGCGGGATGATGGGCAGCATGATGGGAGCCTCGCAGAGTGAGGAGCTGCACATCGCGCGCTTCACTGTTTCACCCGGCGCTCGCAGTCGCGCAACGCCCATCGATCTGCCGCGCTACGAGCCGCCCGTGCTCAAAGGAAAGTACGAGCTGCGCACGCAGCTCGCCTTCCGCATGATGCGTGGATTCCTCAACGGCCGCAGCTTCGACACGGCGGACCCCATGGCGGTCGCAGAAGACGAGCGGCTACCGGCCGGGCGAACGTCGATATGGACGTTCGCGAACGACGGCGCCGGCATGGCGATGCCGCATCCCATGCACGTCCATGGTGTGCAGTTCCGTATCCTCGAACGACGCGGCGGCGACGTCCCGGACGATCTTCGCGATGGGCTCATCGACACTCGCTGGCACGACACCTTCGGCATCTTCCCCGGCGAGCGCGTGCGCATTGCGCTCGCGCCCGAGATCGCCGGCCTGTTCATGTATCACTGCCACAACCTCGAGCATGAGGACGGGGGAATGATGCGCAACGTGCTCTTTACGCGGAGGAACGAAATTTATTCAGCGCTTCGGTCGGCGGGATTCCGATGTGCCATGGCGCGGGTGGCATGGCGGGCCATATCGCGTTCGGCGCCCGCACAGGCGGCGCGACGATCATCCTCGGAGTGATACTTCTTGCGCTCGCGACGTTCTTCAGTGGGTCGATTCAGACCCTCTTCGCAGTCCTACCCAAAGCGATTCTCGGGGTCATCCTGTTCCTGACCGGGGCGCAGCTCGCGCTTGGCTCATGCGACTTCAGCAAGGATAAAGGCGAGCGCTTCGTCACGCTCGTAACCGCCGGACTTTGCATCTGGAACGTCGGTGTCGGATTCCTCGCCGGCGTCGTCGGCGCCTGTCTCATCAAGCGCGGGCTCCTCAAGTTGTGAGCCTTGCTCCAGAACAAGGGGAGCGCGAGGCGAAAAATCCCCCAAGCAAGTCGGCCGCCGATCAATGGCCGCGGTCACCGGTGCGCTTGCCGCGCGACCGGTGCACCGCGTAGTTTGGATAGCAACCCTTACTTCCTGGCGACGATGTCGGCTTTCGTCGTGCCGACGATATCGAATAGCTCCTTCTGCTCGGTTGGCGGGACCCTGAATTTGTCCAGGGATTTCTTGAACTCCTTGGCCATTACGCCCCATTCTTTTTCGGTGATGTTCAGGTGAACGTGGGCTTCCGTCATCGCCTTTCCGGTGTACTTGCATGGCCCACCGGTCGCCCCACAGACCAACTGGGATACCTGGAACTTGAGGTAAGGCGCCGGAGATCTCTTCCGGCCAGCGTCGATGGCGGGATTGCCGTTCAGTTCCTTGTTCGCCACGAGCCGGTCGATGAAGTCATCGACGACGAGCGTGATGCCTTTGAGGCCGCCCAACCGCTCATAAAGGGGTTTATTTCCCATAACGCCCGTTGTACCGCAGCGCCCTGAAGCCCTCACGACGTGCGATTCCCGCTGGAAACGCGACTCGGCGCCCGCGCAGCACGTCGCAAACGCCCCCTGACACGACGGAGCGCGGAAGGAACTTCCTATCCGTGGGCGTCGAGCAGCTCTCCGAGCCCCCGATCGTGACCGCGATCGTCGAAGGCGCGAAGTCCCGCGGCCTCACCCTGCCCGCAGCCGGCGACTTCCATGCCGTCAACGGACTGGGCGTGCAGGCCGGCATCGGCGGCAAGCGCGTGCTCGTGGGAAGCCGCGGCTTCCTCTCGCAGAACGGCATCGACACCCGGCAGTGGGACGCGCGCGCGGAATCCTGGCGCGGCGAGGCGAAGACCGTCGTGTACTTCGCCATCGACGGGAAAGCCGCCGGGCTCGCGGCGGTCGCCGACCCGATCAAGGACGGCACCCCCGAGGCGATCGCGGCGCTCAGGCAGGCCGGCATCCGGATCGTCATGCTGACCGGGGACTCGAGGCGCACCGCGGATGCAGTGGCCCGTCAACTGGGCATAGCCGAAGTGCTCGCCGAAGTCCTGCCGGCGGACAAGGCCGGCCATGTGAAACGCCTGCAAGCAACGGGGAAGAAGGTCGCGATGGCCGGCGATGGCATCAACGACGCGCCGGCGCTCGCCCAGGCCGACGTCGGCATCGCCATGGGCACCGGCACCGACGTCGCGATGGAAAGTGCCGGAGTCACCCTGGTGAAGGGCGACCTGCGCGGCATCGCGCGGGCCACCACGCTCTCGCGCTCGACCATGCGCAACATCAAGCAAAACCTGGCATTCGCGTTCGGCTACAACGCGCTGGGCATACCGATCGCCGCCGGTGTGCTGTATCCGTTCTTCGGTATTCTGCTATCTCCCATCATCGCCGGCGCGGCGATGGCGCTGAGCTCAGTGTCGGTCGTCACCAACGCTTTGCGCCTCAATCGCGTCAGATCGTGAACCTGGTGCAACGACAGGCCGTAAAACCATTCTGTGCGGCAGCGTACGGATGGTGAAAACGTTTGCGGATATCCTCGCGGCTTCAAATGCACCCTCTCAAAAGGAAATTCATGCCATGGACGCCACTACCAGGACAGCCCTTGTCATCGCGTTTGCCATTGTCGTAGCACTGCTTCTGCTGTTCGGTGGCGGAACGTTGACCGGGACTATGATGAGTGGCGGGATGATGGGAAGCGGGAGCATGGGCGGAATCGGAATCAGCTGGATGTGGCTTCCGACCTTGCTTGTCGTCGTGCTGGGCGTCGTGCTTTTCTCGGTCATCTTCGGGAAGAAGTAAGGTAAACGCAGGATCGCCGGACGCTGCGGAAACGTAGGCCGTCGTGGACGTCATGCAACCCTCGCGCTCGCGCGAGCCGCCGCCCCCCGCCTTCGCTTCACCTCCAACCAGGGAGCCAGCCCATGTACGGATTCACCACGCAGATCAAGATCCCGTTTGATGCCGCCATCGCGAAAGTCACCGAGGCCCTGAAAAAGGAAGGCTTCGGCGTGCTTACCGACATTGACGTCAAGGCGACGCTGAAAGCCAAGCTCAATATCGAACACCGGCCGTATCGCATACTCGGCGCATGCAACCCCCCGCTCGCCCACCGCGCGATCGAGGCTGACCCCGACATCGGCTTGCTGCTGCCGTGCAACGTGGTCGTGCGCGAAGAAGCCGATGGGACCATAACGGTTGCGTTCATGGATCCCGAGGCCGTGTTGCAGTTGGTCGGCAAACCGGAAGTGCATGCCCTTGGCAAGGAAGTAAAGGCCCTTCTGCAGCGGGTCTGCGCGAGCCTCAAGGCGTGACGCCGGGACAAGAATCATCCTGATCTCGATTCGAGCAGCGTTAGCCGAAATTCCTGAATGGAGAGAAACTGAATGGACCGCCGCAAGTTTTTGCGATACTCCACTTCCACGCTCGCTGCCGGCGTCGCTTTGGGGCTCGCTGGATGCAAGCCCGCCGGCAAGGCCGCCGCAGCTTTCGTTCCGTACGCCCACGACCCGGTGCGGCCCGAGAATTTCACGAACCGGCTGTTCATCCCGAGCGGCGAGGGGCCGTTTGGCGTATTAAACGTTGCCGATATGCCGCTTACGCTCACCACGCGCGCAGCAACGTTCCCGATACTTGGTGGCCGGGCCTCGCCCTTTCTGCTGTACGAGACGCGCTATGCGGGCGAGAGCTATCAAAACCCGATCCTTAGAATCAAGCGCGGCAGCCGCTTCGCGGCTACGCTGCAAAATGGATTGAACGAGTCGACCATCATTCATTGGCATGGACTGCATGTACCGGCGAGCATGGATGGCCATCCGAACGACGCCATCGGTCCCGGCAAAAACTACCCCTACGCCTTCACGATCAATAATCGCGGCGGCACCTACTGGTATCACACACATGCCCACCATTTGACTGCAAAGCAGGCGTATGGGGGCCTCGCGAGCTTCTTCATCGTCGAGGATGACGACGAACTGCAACTTGCCCGCGCGCTCGATCTGAAGCTGGGCGAGACAGATCTTCCGCTGGTGATCCAGGACAAGCGCTTCAATGGCGCGGGCGAACTCGTCTACGACCCGGGCCCGATGGAGCAGATGATGGGGTTCCTGGGCGACATCGTACTGGTCAATCTCACGCCCAATGCCTTTCATGAGATCGGCCCGCGCCTCTATCGCTTCCGCTGCCTGAACGGCTCGAACGCGCGCGTCTACAGGCTCGCCTTCGTGCGCGGCAAGGAACAACTGGAGTATCAAGTGATCGGCACCGACGGGGGGCTGCTCGACCGGCCGTATCCGGCGAAAGAGGCGTTTCTCGCCCCCGGCGAGCGGCTCGACGTACTGCTCGACGCGAGCCGATTGCAGAAGGGCGACACGGTGTTCTTGAAAAGCCTCGCGTTCGATCCGATGGAAAACGACGGCATGATGGGCAGCATGGGCGGGGGCATGATGGGCGGCAAAGGCAAGGGCTCGATGATGACGATGCGGTACGGCGGGCGGCTCGCCGACGGGCTCGAGTTCAATCTGCTGAAGCTCGTCGTGGCGAAAGCCGCACAAGGCCCGCGCGAAGTGCCGGCGCGGCTCTCGGCGCTTGCACCGCTCGACATCGCGGGCGTGCAACCGCGCCGCGTCAAGCTTTCAATGGGGCAGATGCAATGGCTCATCAACGGCCAGCGCTTTCAGCCCGACACCGCCGCGTTCGAAGTGCGGCGGGCGGTCGAGGTGTGGGACATCGAGAACGCCGGGCACAGCATGATCCACCCCATGCACCTGCACGGCTTTTCGTTTCAGGTGCTCGGGCGCAATGACAGTCCCGCGGCGCTGCGCCCCCTGGCCACAGCGGGCGGCGGACGTACCGTAGCCGACCTGGGCTGGAAAGACACGGTGCTGGTGTGGCCCGGAGAGACCGTGCGCATCGCCGTCGACTTCCGGCAGGCGTTTCCGGGCGCGCAGGACTTTCTGTTCCATTGCCACAACCTCGAGCACTCGGACGCCGGCATGATGGTGAACTACCGGATACCGGCGTAGCGCTGAGCTAAGGTTTCGCTCGATTTGCATGTCGTAACTATTTTGCAAGGGGATCTGCTATGCGGGGTGACGCGGGATTTGGATGGGGATGGGGAATGGGATTCGGGATGATCGGCATGGTGCTCTTCTGGGTTCTCATCATCCTCGGCATCGTGGTGCTGGTGAGGCGGGCGGGCGGATCGCCGGCATCGTCCGGCACGCCGGCCTCGAAGAGCGCGCTCGACATGCTCACCGAGCGCTATGCCCGCGGCGAGATCGAAAAGCAGGAGTTCGAGGAGAAAAAGCGCGACCTCGGCAGGTAGCACTGGTAAACCATCAAACCCTTTTCTTGCTGGCAGGCGCCACCGCGAGGCCGCGGTGGCGCGCGAATCGGTCGAATAGAAGCCGCATATGGATGCTCCGCGCAGAAACATCGCCTTACTCTCCGCCTGCTAGGCGCTGCTGTTCACCAATAGCGTCACGCTCATTGCCATCAACGGCCTCGCGGGTTATGCGCTCGCCGCCGACAAGGGTCTGGCCACCCTGCCGGAAACGGCGCAGGTGATCGGATCGGCGCTCGCGACGATTCCCGCCTCGCTGGTCATGCAGCGCATTGGCCGCCGTGCCGGATTCCAGATCGGCAGCGGTTTTGGCCTGGTCGGAGGCGCGATTTCGACCCTGGCGATCGCGTTGTCGAGTTTCTGGCTATTGTGTTTCGGCACCCTGATCCTCGGCGTGTACGGCGCTTTCGGTCTTTACTACCGCTTTGCCGCAGCCGATTCGGCCGGCGAGGAATTCAAAGCCAAGGCAATATCGCTGGTGCTGGCCGGAGGGTTGGTGGGCGGCCTGGTCGGGCCCGCGCTTTCCAGATGGACGCGCGATCTCGCACAGCCGGAATTTCTGGCTTCCTACGCATCGTTGATGGTGTTCAGCCTCATCTCAATGGCGATCCTGAGGCGGTTGCAAATTCCGCAGGGAAAAGAGGATGAAACGAGGGCGCCGCCGCGCCCGCTGGGACGCATCATGGCCCAGCCGACGCTCATCGTCGCGGTGACGCTGTCGGCCATCGGTTACGGCGTGATGAGTCTGCTCATGACCGCGACGCCGTTTGCCATGGGCTTCAGCGACCACCCTTATTCGTCCGCGGCTACGGTGATCTCCTGGCACGTGGTCGCGATGTTCGCGCCCTCGCTCGTCACCGGCTCCCTCATCAAGCGCTTCGGCCTGCTTTCCGTCGTGCTGGCGGGCGTCGCAAATTATCATCGTATCGTTCCGCTTACTTCCATCATTTCAGCCAGCTAAGTCCGACAGGCTGCTGGCAACCCAATATCGGTCCGCCAATGCAGGCGCGATGAACCTGAACTGGATCCCGGACTGCGCAAAACGTACTTGTGTGCATTTCAGCGCCCTTTACAGCAAGTCTCAGGGATTTCCAACGGTATTTTTGATTAATTTCTGGGCAATCTACAACAATCGCAGGGGAAGAGCAACGGACTTGCCTCGCCCGATCTTGCCTCGCTCCCGCGAGTTGAGGGCGATTCGCAATACATGTCAGGCGAGGCATGCATCGTCACTTCCGACGCTGCAAGATCCCGCAGCGTTGCGATGTGGCAGCGGAGGCGCGCGGTCACCGTCAGGCCAGGAAAATCTTCGATTCCCTCCAGCACTTGACCGCGGGCACGGCCGCCCTGATAATGGATGGGTCAACATATTGTGAAGTATGGGTAGCCATATGAAAACTACGGTCGAACTTTCGGACGCCCTGCTGGTTGAAGCGAAAAAAATCGCCGCGCGCGAAGGCGTCACGGTACGAACACTCATCGAGCAGGGTTTACGGCACGCGCTCAGCCAGCGCAAGCAGCACGGGCGATTTCGCCTGCGCAAGGCGACTTTTAGAGGTCGCGGCCTCAGTGCGGCGGCACGCGGCGCCGGCTGGGAGCAATTGCGGGAGCTGGCTTATGAGGGGCGCGGCGGGTGATCGCAGTCGACACCAATATCCTGGTCTACGCGCACCGCGAGGACTCGGAATGGCATCAAGCCGCCTACCAGCGGCTGGCGGTACTTGCCGAGGGGCGCGCGGCATGGGCGATTCCCTGGCCATGCATCCACGAATTCCTGGCAATAGTGACCCATCCGAAGATATTCACGCCGCCAACACCGCTCGCACGAGCGCTTGGCCAGGTCGATGCATGGATCGAGTCGCCGTCACTCGTTCTTCTGGCCGAATCGCAGGTGCACTGGGAACAGTTGCGCCGCCTGCTGCTGGCCGGCAAAGTAGCGGGGCCAAAGGTGCACGACGCGCGCATCGCAGCCTTGTGCGTGCAGCACGGCGTTAAACAACTATGGTCCGCCGATCGCGATTTCGGGCGATTCTCCGCTGTGACCGTCACGAATCCGCTGATCCCCTGAGGTTTCTTGGCGTTTTCGGGGCCCGAAGGCGCTGTGCCCCACGGCCAATCCGGCACAAGTCCGACCGTCGCAACTGCTAAAGGACACTACCGCATGCTAGCGTGGTCTGCCCGTTCCGTGGAAACCGAAAACCGCGGATATGACCTCCTCTTGCCGTAAGGACAGCAACCGAAAACTGCACGTGGAGGTAAAGGACGCCAGTGTGGAATTTGAACAAGCGTTGCAGGCGTGATAAGCGCGCCAAGTTTCGCAAGCCGGCGCGGGCTCACGAATAGCGTGGTCAAGCCGAGCACGAAGCGATCGATTAGGGTACTGCGGGAACTGACGCCCTGGTCGTAGTCAGTAGCAGGAAATTCAACTCCTACTGACCAACTTCAACGTTCGCGAGGATTCACCTGCAACATAGCACCGGCATAGCACCGCAGAAAAGCGAAAGGGCCTAGATCTCTCTAAGCCCTTGATGTTTGGCGCGCCCGGCAGGATTCGAACCCACGACCCCCTGGTTCGTAGCCAGGTACTCTATCCAACTGAGCTACGGGCGCGTATTGCTGAGCGGAGGATTATAGCAAAGTCGGCCGCCGGCATGAAGCCGGCCGCTCCGCGGCGCGCGAGGCGTTTCAGCCATCCCGCCCGTGGTCCTGCGGCGGCGACCCGAGTTGCGCGGCGATCGACTTCAAGCCGACCGCGGCGCCCGCGGAGGTCTCGCGGGGTTCAGGGGTGATCGTGCCGCCGCGCGGGGACAGCGACTCGAACTCGGCGATGCGCCTCCTCAGGCTCGCGTTCTCTTGCTGCAGGTTCTCGATTTCCTTGCGCTGCCGGCTTGCCGACCACCGGCCGCGCAGCGTCGCAGGCGTGGTCACGAGCGCGATGATC
>Ga0082335_1002662_pt1 | contig 32486 bp, 28 predicted proteins | sample Subgrocontami58m_FD_72375 | JGI IMG/M metagenome (GOLD analysis project Ga0082335, IMG submission 72375) | Subsurface groundwater microbial communities from S. Glens Falls, New York, USA - GMW37 contaminated, 5.8 m (SPADES assembly) (version 2) ...
CACCCCATGCCGGGACCAACGCCCCAACCTTCGACGTCGTCACCAGTCCCAACCCGAAACAGAAGCGCGCGCTCGAACTCATCCAGCAGATCAACGTGTAGACAGAAAACACAACCCCACTGTTACGCTAATCACTGGAAATACAAGGAACATTCGCTCTGCGCTGGCAGGAACTTCAGGCTAAGAGCCGGGGCGATTCACCTGGTATCAGATCGCTCAGCGAGACGGACGGTCTCTTGCCTGCGTCGCTCACCCCGCAGCTTTTCGAGCGGCTTCTCGTCTATCCTGTTTCTGCTTCAAACGCATTTCGGGTACGGGAGATGTGATTGTTGCGCACACGCTGTTCGCCGGCATCGGCGATAGCAACGCGATCCGGGCGGACGGTTTGTCGTCGCGTAGATAGATCCAGTTGTGAAGATGCAACTTCCAAGGTTGGGAAATTCGTGAACGTCAAGTCAAACCGCTTTGTCCGGTTCCGGCTCGAGCGGTTTGGGTTAAACTTGCCTCTCCGAGAAATGTTTATAGAGGAAAGGCATGCTGATCGTTGATTCGCAAGTTCATATCTGGGCCGCCGACACGCCCGATCGCCCGTGGCCCAAGCGCGCCGCGGCGCAGCGCCCGATCCCGCTCGATGCCGACGATTTGTTGCGCGAGATGAACGAAGCGGGCGTCGATCGCGTGGTGATCGTGCCGCCGTCGTGGGAAGGCGATCGCAACGATCTCGCCATCGCGGCGGCGAGCGCGCATCCGGACCGTTTTGCCGTGATGGGCCGGCTCGATCCGCAGGACCCGCGCTCGCGCGGCCAGATCGCGACCTGGCGCAAGCACCCCGGCATGCTCGGTTTGCGCTTCACGTTTCATATCCCGCAACTGGTGACATTGCTCACCGAAGGGCACATGGACTGGGTGTGGGGCGAGGCGGAAAGAGCCGGCGTACCGATCATGGTGCTGGTGCCGCAGCCGCTTGCGCACCTCATCGACAAGGTGGCGGAAGAACACCCGGGTCTGAAACTCACCATGGATCACTTGTCGATTCCGATGGGTGCGAAGGACGCCGATGCATTTCGCAATCTCGACATGTTGCTCGCGCTCGCGAAGCGCCCCAACGTTTCCGCCAAGGCCAGCGCGCTGCCGTGTTATTCGACGGGCAAATATCCGTATACGGAATTTCACGGCTATATCCGCCGCGCGTACGACGCATTCGGGCCCAAGCGCCTCTTCTGGGGCACCGATCTTTCGCGCTCGCCGATCCCGTACCGGCAGCAGGTCACCATGTTCACGGAGGAAATTCCGTGGCTAAGCAGCGAAGACAAGGATTGGATCATGGGCCGCGCGCTGTGCGAATGGCTGGGCTGGAAGATTTGATTTCATTTTGGGAGATATGATGAAGCAGTTTTGCATTGCCGCGGCGCAGATATTGAACGTCTGCGTGTTGATGGTTGTTGCCGGATCCGCGCTCGCCCAGCAGGATTATCCCAGCAGGCCGATCCACTTCATCGTGCCCTTTCCCCCAGGCGGCAGCACCGACCCTCTCGCACGTCTTGCGGGCCAGAAGCTCGCCGAAAACTGGAGCCGGGCTGTGATCGTCGATAACCGTCCCGGCGGAAATACCGTCATCGGCACTGAATTCGCGGCCAAGTCCGCACCCGATGGCTATACCATCTATCTGCTGTCCACCACGCAGCTCGCTCTGCCGAGCCTGAATCCGAAGCTTCCCTACGACATTACCAAGGACTTCGCCGCCATCGCTGCATTGTCGAGCACGCCAAACGTTCTGGTGGTTCATCCCTCGGTACCGGCGCGTAATCTGCAGGAGTTCATTGCCTTGGCCAAAGCCAAACCGGGACAGCTCGATTTCGGCACCTCGGGCAACGGCAGCGCGATCCATATGTCGACCGAACTGTTCAACATTCTCGCCGGCACCAAGATGCAGCACATTCCGTACAAGGGATCGGGGTTGGTCGTCTCCGATCTCATCGGCGGTCAGATACAACTGTCGTTTCAAACCCCGGTCGCCATCATGGCCCATGTCAGGGCCGGAAAACTCAGGGCCCTTGCCATCAGCGGCGAGATGCGCTTTCCAGTGCTACCGCAGGTGCCCACCTTCGCCGAGGCCGGTCTACCGGGTTATGACTATAAGGGCTGGTTCGGTGTCCTTGCGCCGGCCGGCACACCGAAAGGAATCATAGACAAGCTGTCCGCCGAATTCACGAAGATCCTGCGCACGGCGGAGATGCGCGAGAAGCTGCTCAACCAAGGTATGGATCCTTTGATCCTTGCGCCCGACGCAGTAAGCGCGCTCATCAAAGCAGACTTGGCGAAGTATGCGAAGATCGTCAAGTCGGCAAACATCAAATTCGAGTAGTCCGATGAACGGTGGTAACCGCCGACGGCGGGGAGGAGGCATCATGTCTTACTCACGTTTGCTTGCACTCGCATTCGCATTCATCTGCGGTACAGCATGGGCGCAGGGCTATCCAACGAGGCCCGTGCGCATGGTGGTGCCGTTCCCGCCGGGAGGCAGCACCGACATCGTCGCACGCACCATCGCGCAGAAGCTGTCGGAGACGTGGGGCCAGGCCGTCGTCGTCGAGAACCGTGCCGGCGGGGGCACGACGATCGGTACCGATGCGGTCGCCAAAGCGGCGCCTGACGGCTATACGCTGCTCGTGACGCCTGCGCCGTTCACGATCAACGCCAGTCTGCTGAATAGGCTTCCCTACGACACGCTGGCCGACTTCGCGCCGATCGCCCTGATCAATACCACGCCACTGGTACTCGTCGTAAACCCGGGCGTGCCGGCGAAATCGGTCAACGAGCTGATCGCTCTGGCGAAAGCGAGACCGCGCCAGTTGAACTTCGGCTCATCCGGCACGGGCGGCTCGAATCATCTTGCGGGCGAGCTCTTCAATGCCATGGCCGGCGTCAAAATAGTGCACATACCGTATAAGGGCAACGCGCCGGCACTCGCCGATCTGGTCGGCGGGCATGTCGATGCCGTGTTCAACGGCCTCACTTCCGCCGTGGCGCTGATAAGGAGCGGCAAGCTGCGCGCGCTCGCCGTCACCAGCAGGCGTCGCGCCGAAGCATTGCCCGAAGTGCCGACCTTGGACGAGATCGGGCTCAAGGATTTCGAAGCGGTGGCATGGAATGGTCTCGGCGCGCCGGCCAAGACGCCGCGTGAGGTCATAGCTCGCATCAATGCAGACGTCGTCAAGATCGTGCACTCGCCGGATATGAAGGAGCGGCTGAAGGCCGACGGCTCGGACCCGGTCGGCAGTACTCCTGCGGAATATGCCGCTTTCCTGCGCGCGGAGATCGCGAAGTGGGCAAAGGTAATCAAATTCGCGGAAGTCAAAGCGGACTGAGAACCTGTCGCAGGATCGATTTTGAGGCGTGCCGATCTCGAAGAGCATCGAGGGACGTGCCCCCCTCATACCGAAATGAACGCATCGTTCAATTTGCCGGCCATAGGCCTACCTGCTAGGCTTGTCGGCGTTATTTTCTAGGAGAAGACAGATGGCGACATCGAAGTTGAAGCAGCGTCCAGCGGAAGCCCCGAAAGAACCCCAAGTGCTAGCCGAAGCGGCTCGCGCGAAGCATAAGCGCCTGGTCGAATGGTTGGCGCAGCGCCAAGAGGAAATCCTCGAACCCGACCTGCCCATCATCGATTCGCACCATCATCTCTGGTGGCGCCCAGGCAATCCTTATCTGCTCGACGAGTTCCTCGCCGATGTGAAGACCGGCCACGATATCAAGGGATCGGTGTTCGTAGACTGCGGCGCTTTTTACCGCAAGACAGGTCCTGCGCACATGGCGCCGCTCGGCCAGCTCGAATTCGCCAACGGCATCGCTGCGATGGCGGCGAGCGGAACCTACGGCAAGACTCTCGCTTGCGCAGGCATAGTGAACGCGGCTGACTTGACCATAGGGGCCGAGGTGGGCGAGGTGCTCGATGCGCAGATCGTGGCGGCCGGCGCGCGCTTCAAGGGTATTCGCCTCATCGTCAAATGGGATCCGGACGAGGAGTTGAATAATGGCCGCGTGATCGTGCCGCCCAAGCTGATGCAGGACAGCGATTTCCGCGCGGGCTTCGCGATGCTCGGGCAGCGCAAACTGTCGTTTGACACGATGATCTATCACCCGCAGATTCCGGAGCTCGCCGACCTCGCGCGCGCTTTCCCCGACACCACCATCATCCTCGATCACTGCGGCGGACTCGTCGCGCGGACGCGCACCTATGCTGCGCACAAGGACGAAGCGACCGCGCTTTGGCGCAAGAACATGGCCGAGCTCGCAAAATGCCCGAATGTCTACGTCAAGCTCGGCGGATTGGGCATGCCTTATCTATGCTTCGGCCACGACAAGCTCGCCAAGCCTGCATCCTCGCAGGAGCTCGCCGAGGCATGGGGGCCGGTCTTCAAGCATTGCATCGACGCCTTCGGTCCGAATCGCTGCATGTTCGAGAGCAACTTCCCGCCTGACAAGGATTCGGTCAGCTATCCGGTTATCTGGAATGCGTTCAAGCGCGTCGCCGCTGCCTACTCCGCGGACGAGAAACACTCGCTTTTCTTCGGAGCGGCAGCGAAAGCGTACCGATTGAATCTGGACTGAAGGGCGCCGCGAGGAAACTCAACGCTGCAGCGGCGCGAATATTGGCTTTACGCATGCCGCGCGCTGTCGCAGCCAATCTGTAGGAGGGGGAGGGGTCATGAAACTCGGATTCATCGGTGTGGGCAACATGGGCGGCCCGATGTGCCGCAATCTGATCAAGAAGAAATTCCAGGTGGTCGTCTGCGATCTCGATGCGGCGGCCGTTGCGCGCTGCGTTGCGCTGGGCGCTACCACGGCGAAATCGGCCAAGGAGGTGGCCGCGCAGTCGGATGTGGTGTTCGCCTCGCTCCCCGGGCCGGTGGAAATCGAGGCCGTAGCATTGGGACCGGGCGGTATCCTCGAAGGCGCGCACCCCGGCATGATCTACGTGGACTTGAGCACCAATTCGCCCGCGATGGCGCGGCGGATCGCGGCCGAGTTCAATAAGCGCGGCATCCCCATGCTCGATGCGCCCGTGAGCGGCGGTGTTCCCGGCGCCGAGGCGGGTACGGTATCGGTGATCGTGGGCGGCCCCAGGGCCACGTTCGACGAGGTGCGGCCCATGCTCGAGGCGATCGGCAAGAATCTCTACCACATGGGCGATATCGGCGCGGGCTGCATCGCCAAGCTCGTCAACAACATGATTGCCTTCGTCAACTTCTCGGCGCTCTCCGAGGGCATGATGATGGGCGTCAAGGCCGGCGTCGACCCGCAAAAACTGCTCAACGTCATCAGCACCAGCAGCGGCAACAGCAATGCCGTCGCAAAAGTCCAACGCAAGGTGTTCAGCGGCAACTACGCGCCCGAGTTCGCGCTCGACCTGGCGCACAAGGACCTGCGGCTCGCGTTGCAATTGGGCGACGAAACGGGCGTGCCGCTCATGTTCGGCGGCCTGCTCGTCAACCTGATGCGCGAGGCGCGCGCCAAGGGCTATGGCGGACAGGATTCCTCGGTGATGATGCGCCTGCTCGAGGATGCCATGCAGACGGAAGTGCGCGTGCCCAAGCAGGCTTGAGCCCCCGCACAGAGCACTGCCTCGTCTTTTTCTCGAATCGTTCCGGGGCGGGCGCCGCGAAAGCGCATGCCGTTTGAGCGAAGCGTGTTGCTATGTGCGGGGCGATGCGCTAGATTGGCAAGCAGATAACCGGCAAGAAAAACGCCCACAACCGGCGACGCTTCTAGGCGGCGCACGGAACAAGGCGGCGCTGTCGGAATAAGCCACAGGAAGGGGAGGAATCGCTATGAAGACCTTACGCGGGATGGTTTGCGCCACACTTGCCGTTTTATTGACACTTGCTGGCGTCGTCGCGCCGGCCGAAGCCGATGAGCCGAAGGGCCAGAGCGCGCGCATTTTCGTCCCTTTCACCGCCGGCGGCTCGAGCGACTTGGTCGCCCGGCAGATGGCGCAGAAACTGTCAGATATCTGGGGCACGCCGGTAATCGTCGAAAACCGTCCGGGCGCGGCGGGCACGCTCGCATCGAGGGCGCTGGTGCAAGCGCCGCCGGACGGGCGCACGCTGCTCATCGTCGCGAGCGGCCACGCCATCAACGAGCTCATCTACGACAAGCTGCCTTACCGTACGATCGGCGACTTCACCGCGATTGCACAAGTCGCGGATATCCCCAACGTGCTCATCGTGCCCAAGGGCAGCCCTTACAGGAGCGCGTCGGAGGTCGTCGCCGCAGCGAAGGCCAATGCAAACGGCCTTTCGTACGGCACCGCCGGCGCCGGCACTTCGGTGCACCTGGCAGGCGAACTGCTCAAGGCGATGACGGGCGGGCGCTTCGAGGCGATCCATTTCAAGGGCGACTCGGCCTCCCTGACGGCGCTGGTCGGCGAACATATTGCGTTGAGCTTCAATACCGTGCCCGGCGCAAAGGCGCAAATCGAAGCCGGTGGCGTGCGCGCGCTCGCCGTCACTTCCGCCGTGCGTTCCTCGTCCCTCGCGAGCGTCCCGACCCTAGGCGAGTCCGCGGTCAAGGGGTACGAGGTGAGCAACTGGTTTGGCATCCTCGGCCCCGCCGCAATGGATCCGAAGCTGCTGGCGAAACTCAATGCGGACATCCGCAAGTCGCTTTCGGACCCTGTGACCCTGGGCAAGCTCGGCGAACTCGGCATCATGATCAAATTGAGCTCACCGCAGGAGTTCGACAAGCTGATTCGCAGCGACATCGACAAATGGCGCCCCGTGATCGCCAAGCTCGGGCTGCGCGGCAGCACCAACTGAGCGCGCCGCTGGCCTGGTCGGTGTTCCTGTCGGTTTGCGCGGGGAACCGCTCCTCGCCTTCAGCCGCTACTTCGGAATCTGCCTTGCGGCGCCGGACGCGCGAACGCGTTCGAGCACCGGTCGCAGATAGGACAGGAATTTCTGCGGGTCTTCGCTCATGGGAAAATGACCCAGCCCTTTCATGATCGTCGCTTCCGCGCCCTTGATGCGCTGCACCAGGTCGAGCGTATCCTCCGGCGTGCAGGAATAATCGTATTCGCCGGTGAGCAGATATAGCGGACAGCGCTGGGTGTCGATCTTCGCCACGCGCGCGCGTATATCGCCGTCCTGCATGTAGAAGAACAGATCGCCTTTGAATATGCCGGGCCCGCCCTGCATGTAGTGCCAGAGCGTTTCCCAGCGCTCGGCTTCCGGGCTCGACGGGGCGATGAGGCCCGATACGATCCCGGCGCAGACTTCGCCGCCGTGCACGTCTGGACGATGCAGCCAGGTGGTGTCGTAGTACGCATCGACATGCGCGCCGGATTCCAGACCGATGATGGCGCGAAAGCGCTCCGGATATTCGAGCGCCAGATGCAATGCGATGCGTCCGCCGATCGAGCATCCCATCGCCACCGGGCGGTCGAGCTCAAGCGCATCGGCCACATCCATGATGATGCTCAGGTAATCCTTCGAGCTCAGGCGATAGTCTGTGTGCTGCCACCCGGCCGGCGGCGAAGACTTGCCATGCCAGGGCAGATCGAATGCGATGACGCGAAACTCTTTCAGGATCTCCCGATCGTTCAACAGCGCGCGGTATTGTCGCGTGTCGGCGCCGGCCGTATGCAGGCACAGCAACGGGATACCTTGTCCAGCTTCCTCGACGTACAGGCGGTGCGGCTTTCCGAGCAGATTGAGATGCAGATAGCGGCCAGTCAACGGTTCGAAATAGCTCTTCATCAATTGGTCTCGCGTGGACGAAGGCTAGCCATGACCTCTTTGAAATAAAGAAGGTTGGCCATGAATGGATGCAGATCTCCCTCGATCGTGAGCGCACGGCGCTTGACCAGCGCGAATAGATCATGCCACCCCGGCGGCGGAAGCGGAAGCCAGAACCGCTCCCATGTTTCGCGCGACGCGCGCAAGGCAAAATCCCAGCTCGGCATCACGAAGGGCCCGCGCCTGACCGAAGCGATGCGACCTTCGGCCACCTTGATCAGGTACGCCGTTTCGCCGATCTCGAGAAGGAAACTCGTATCGATAAAACGGCCTTTCCAGACCAGCCGATCATCTGCATTTACAAGTTCTGCTAATCGTTCCATGTTGGATCTTCCCAATATTGATTGTGCGTCGATCGACCCCGATGCGAAAGCTCGCAGCTACCATGTGAAACTTATCAGTGCACCTGCGCCCGCCGCACTTCGCATGCTAAGGGGGGCAGGGAATTCTTACAACTGGCCGCCTGACGGCCGGATCGATTATCCTATTACCTGCCGGCTGTTCCCTTTAACCGAGACGCAAGGAGAAGAACATGAGATGGGTCAGATATGAGCTGAATGGCAAGACGCGCTACGGCATGGTCGAGGGCGACAAAGTTATGGAAGTGGACGGTGTGCCTTTTGGGGAACATGCCAAGACGGGCAATCAGGTGAAGCTCTCCGACATCCGTATTCTTCCGCCCGTGATACCGCCAACCTTTTATGCGGCCGGCCTCAATTACATGACGCATCGCAGAAAATCGGCCGCGCGCACGGGCGAGGAGGTGAAGCTGCCTACCCAGTCGGATATCGGCTATCGCGCCAATAACGCCCTGATCGGCCCGGGCGAGGCCATCGTCATTCCGCGCGATTCCGCGGGCAAGATCCAATACGAAGGCGAGCTGGCGGTGATCATCGGCAAGAAGGTGAAGCATGTATCGGAAAAGGATGCGCTGACCTGTGTCTTTGGCTATTCGATAGGCAACGACGTGAGCGAGCGCATCTGGCAGCGTGGAGACCGCACCTTCTGGCGAGGCAAGAATGCCGACACCTTCAAACCCATGGGGCCGTGGATCGAGACCGAAGTCGACCTGGACGCCTTGGTGACGAAAGTGCGGCTCAATGGAAAAGAGGTCAGCAATTTCAAGACCAACGACATGATATTCGGCGTGGAGACGACCATCAGCACCATCACACGCTACAACACGCTCTACCCGGGCGACATGATCTGGATGGGCACGGACGAACCCACGCTCGACATGGTCGCGGGCGACGTGGTGGAAGTGGAGATCACCGGACTGGGCATTTTGAGAAATCCGGTGGTGGCGGAGAAGTAATCGTCCCTGCGGCGGCATATCCTCTATTGCGACAGGGAATTTGTGCGCTCTCCAGCGGCAAACACCTGAACGTTCTCCCAGTGCGGTGGACTTCGTGGGCGCATGCACGCGAATCACGCGCCGCGTGCGCGTAACCGCGGAACAAGTCCCGCAGCTTCTTGCCTAAGAGGTCATCGCCCTGACCGGGGACTTTAGCGCCCGTGACCGCAAGACTTCCCCTACCGGGGATGCCCCTGACTCCAGACCATGCCCGGCTCCTCAATAGCCTGCTTGCCACGCTGACGGCGGAGGAAGCGCTCTGGATCAGCGGCTATCTGGCCGGCTTTGCCAGTCAGCCGCGACTGCCGCAGGCGGCTACCTCGGCCGACATCGACGCGCCGCTAGTCATACTCTACGGCTCAGAAACCGGCCATGCGGAGGGGCTCGCGCGGCGTGCCGAGGAACTGGCGCAGGCCGGTGGCTTGGCTGTGCGCCGCGTCGCGATGGCGGATTTTCGGCCGCAGGACATGCGCGCCGTGCGCCGTCTCCTGGTGCTCACGAGCACGCACGGCGAAGGCGATCCGCCCGAGCCCGCCGTCGACTTCTACGAATTCCTCCAGGGCCGCAAGGCGCCGCGCCTGGAGGGCGTGAAATTCGCGGTTCTGGGCCTCGGCGATTCCAGCTACGAGCATTTTTGTCAGACGGCAAAGGATATCGACCACCGCCTCGAAGAGCTTGGCGCGGAGCGCATTCACGCCCGGGCGGAATGCGATGTGGACTTCGAGCGTACGGCTGTTCCCTGGCTCGACGCCGCGCTGACCGCGTTCGCGCGCGAGTCGAGGGCAGGCGCCGGTGCGCCCGCCGCCGAACTTGCGCCGCAACACGCAGCGACACTCCAGCTCTTCGATCAAAACCGCCCGTTCCCCGCCACGATCCTCGACAGCCTGGTGTTGAACGGCCGCGGCTCGGACAAGGAGACTAGGCACATCGAACTTTCTCTTGCAGGTTCCGGCCTCGCCTGGGAGCCTGGGGACTCGCTTGGCGTGGTGCCCGAGAACGACCCGGCACTTGTCGCCGACATCATCTCCGCCCTCGAGCTCAAAGCCGACGAACCGGTGCCCGTCGGCGCGGAAGTCGTTCCGCTTGTCCAGGCGCTGACGCGGGGCTATGAAATCACTACGCTCTCGCGCGCATTCATCGAACGCTATGCTGCAGCTGCTGACGCGGAAAAGTTGCGCGCCCTGAACGGAACCGATCTGTGGGGCTACATGGCCGGCCGGCAGATCCTCGATGTGGTGACAGAATTTCCCGTGCGCGGCCTGGGCAGCAGGGATTTCGTCGCCATGCTGAGGCCGCTGCAGCCGCGCCTTTATTCGGTCGCGTCCAGCCCGGCCGCTTACCCGGAAGAAGCGCACCTCACGGTCGCCGTGGTCCGCTACGAAAGCCGCGGACGCACGCGCCGCGGTGTCGCGTCCACTTTCCTCGCGGACTCGCGTGGCATCGATCAGAGCGTTCCAGTCTATGTCTCGTCGAACAAGAACTTTCGCCTGCCTGCGGATCCGACGACGCCGATCATCATGATCGGACCCGGAACGGGGGTGGCGCCGTTCCGGTCCTTTGTGCAGCAGCGTGAGGTGAGCGCCGCCACGGGCCGCAATTGGCTCTTTTTCGGCGCGCGGCGTTTTCGCACCGATTTCCTCTATCAAACCGAGTGGCAACGCTGGCTCAAGGACGGTCGTCTGACGCGCATGGACGTGGCCTTCTCGCGCGAGCAGGGGGAGCGGATCTATGTTCAGCACCGCTTGCTCGAGTGCAGCCGCGAGATCTACGCTTGGTTGGAGGACGGGGCCTGCGTGTATGTCTGCGGCGATGGCGAGCGCATGGCGAAAGACGTCCAGGCGGCGCTGGCGGACGTCGTCGCCAGCGAAGGCGGCAAGAACGGCGAGCAAGCGCAGGAGTACCTGCGCGAATTGCAGCGGCAGAGGCGCTATCAGCGCGACGTTTATTGAAGGGCAAGTCATGAGTGATGTGAAACGGGCACCCGATCGCAGCCGCGACCGCACGCAGCGGCTCGAGAAGCTACATCCGGCCGAAACGGTCAAGGCCGGCAGCAACTATCTGCGCGGCACCATCGCTGAAGGTTTGCGCGCGCCCTTGACCGGGGCCGTCGGTGGCAGTGACACCCAGATTCTCAAATTTCACGGTATTTATGAGCAGGACGACCGCGACTTGCGCGACGAACGCCGGCGGCAGAAGCTCGAGCCTGCCTACGAGTTCATGGTTCGTCTGCGCCTGCCCGGCGGCATTTGCCAGCCCGCGCAATGGCTCAAGCTCGATGCGCTGGCCAGCCAATTCGGCAATGGCACGCTGCGCCTGACGACGCGTCAGACCTTCCAGTTTCACGGCATTCTCAAGAAGAACCTGAAGACGGCCATCCAAGCGATCGACGCCGCCCTGCTCGACACGCTCGGTGCTTGCGGCGACGATACCCGCGGTGTGGTCTGCACGCCGCGTCCCGGCCTGCTGCATGCTCCGTTGTACGCGCTCGCAAAGCAGGTGAGCCAACATCTGCTGCCGCGCACCCGTGCCTACCGCGAAATCTGGCTCGACGACAAGCTTCTGGTCGACGGCTCCGACGACGAGCCCATCTATGGTCCCACCTATTTGCCGCGCAAATTCAAGATCGCCTTCGTCCTGCCGCCGGTGAACGACGTCGATGTCTATGCACAGGACCTCGGCTTCATCGCGATCGCCGATGACAAGTCCTTGGCAGGGTTCAACGTCAGCGTCGGCGGCGGCATGGGGCGCAGCGACAACGAGCCGGCCACCTATCCGCGACTCGGTGACGTGATCGGCTTCTGTCCGCCGGAGCGCGTGCTCGAGGTTGCAGAGCACGTGGTTGGCATCCAGCGCGACTATGGCGATCGCGTGGACAGAAAGCATGCACGCTTCAAATACACGTTGGACAATCGCGGCCTTGACTGGTTTAAGGATGAACTGCAGCACCGTGTGGGCTGGCAGTTTGCTCAAGCCCGTCCCTATCATTTCGAGAGCAACTGCGACCGTATCGGCTGGGAAGAGGACATCGAGCATGCAGGCGGCGCTCACTACACCCTGTTCGTCGAGAACGGCCGGCTCAAGGACCGTGCACTCGCGGGCCTGCGCGAGATCGCGCGCGTGCACGGCGGTGATTTCCGGCTCACGCCGAACCAGAACCTGATCATCGCCGGCATCGCGCAGGCGGAGCGCGCGCACGTGGCGGCCCTGCTCGCCGAGCACGGTCTGGACCATGCCCCCAGCCTGCTACGGCGGAACGCCATCGCCTGCGTCGCGCTGCCCACCTGCGGCTTGGCTATGGCCGAGAGCGAGCGTTACTTGCCGACACTCATCACCAAGCTCGAAGGCATCGTCGCCGAATGCGGCCTCGCGGACACGCCGATCACCGTGCGCATGAGCGGTTGCCCGAACGGCTGCTCGCGGCCCTATGTCGCCGAGATCGGATTTTCAGGACGCGGCCCCGGGACGTACAACGTTTACCTCGGCGGTGGTTTCCATGGACAACGCTTGAACTGCCTTTACCTGGAAAACGTGGGCGAGGCGCGCATCCTCGCGGCGCTCGGTCCCATCCTGCAGCGCTACGCGGCGGAACGCACGCCGGGCGAGCGCTTCGGCGATTTCGCGATCCGCGCGGGATATGTGAGGGAAATCCGCGCGGGAAGGGAGTTCAACGGCTGATCGCGCCCACAGCCTGCGCACGCGTCGCCCGCGCAGATCCTGCGCTTTACAAGGCGAGCGAACATACGTACATTGTGGCGACGCACGCAAGTTTCCGTTGTCAATCGAAGCTGCGGCAGACTCACACTAGTCGACATAGGGGGAGACATGAACAGAGCATTGAAGACCATTAGCTTGGCGCTGGCCGGCTTGGTCGCGGCATGGCTGCCGCAGGGCAGTGCGCTCGCTCAAGCAAAGATGCGCATATCGCTCGACACCAACGCGACGCACGTGCGCAACGTTAGCACCGAGAAGTTCGCCGAGGAACTGAAGAAGCGCGTCGGCAACAAACTCGTGGTGGAAATCTACCCGAGCGCGCAGTTATTCCGCGATCGCGACATTCCGAAGGCGCTGCGCCAGAACGCGATCGAGATGGGCATCCCGGGCACCTGGCAGCTCGACGGGGTTGCCCCCGATACGGCTATCCCGACGCTGCCGATGTTCTATGGCCTCGATGAAGACACCGTGCACAAGATCCTGGACGGCAAACTCGGCCAATTCATCAGCAAGCGCACCGAAGAGCAGCTGAAGGTCAAGATCATCGGCAAATGGGTGGACCTCGGCATGAACCATTTCTACAGCGTCTCCAAGCCGCTGACGAAATACACGGACCTCAACGGCATGAAGATCCGCTTCCCCGGCGGCTCGGCCAACGCGGCACGCATCAAAGGGCTGGGCGGCAACCCCATCTTGATTCCCTGGCCCGATCTGCCGCTCGCGATGAGCCAAGGCGTCGTAGATGCAGTTCAGACCACCCACGAGAGCGTGTTCACCGCCAAACTCTGGGATTCGGGTCTGAAGTACTGCTTCGAAGACCACCAGGCCTTCGCTCAGTACATTCCCATGGTGAGCCTCGATTTCTGGAACAAGCAGCCCAAGGACATCCAGAACGCCATCCTCGCGGCCTGGGAGGCGATGATCGGCGGCGAGCGCGTGGCGGCCGCCAAGGCGCAGATCGCCGCACGCGAGGTGCTGATCAAGAATGGCATCAAGATGTCGCAGCCTTCGCCCGCCGAAATCGACGCTGCAAGAAAGCGTCTGATGGCGGCGCAAGATGGCTTGGTCAAGGAAATGAAGATCGATCCGAACGCGGTGCAGCTCGGGCTCAAGGAACTGCACGCGGCCAAGGTCGTGTTCTGACAAGCGCAAGTCTGGTGCGATTCCATCGGCGCCGAAACGAGGTGACGACCGAGAGTCAAGCGCAGGCGCAGCGTAAAGCCAAGCTCGCCCGCGCGCTCGCGGACAAGGTCGAGCCAGAGCCGGCGCCGCATGCGACGTCACAGGGCAGGGCCGCGCGCGCATCCTGCGCTTTACAACCCAGCGGAATATACGTACATTGTGGCAACGCACGCAAGCTTCCGTTGCCAATCGAAGCTGCGGCAGACTCATAATATTCGACGTAGGAGGGCACATGAACAGAGCATTGGGAGCCATCGCGCTGACGCTGGCGGGCTTGGTCGCGGCGGGGCTGCCGCAGGGCAGTGCGCTCGCCCAGCAAAAGATGCGCATATCGCTTGACACCAACCCGACGCATGTGCGCAACAAGGGCACCGCAATGTTTGCCGCCGCGCTGAAAGATCGCGTCGGCAACAAGCTTGCAGTCGAAATCTATCCCAGCGCGCAGTTGTTCCGCGACCGCGACATTCCCAAGGCGCTGCGCCAGAACGCGGTGGAAATGGCCATCCCCGGCACCTGGCAGCTCGACGGGGTCGCACCCAACACGGCACTCCCAGCGCTGCCGATGTTCTATGGTGTAGACGCCAACACGGCGCACAAAATGATCGACGGCGCGCTTGGGCAGTTCATCAACAAACGCATAGAAGAGCGGCTCAAAGTCAAGATCCTGGGCAAGTGGATGGATCTCGGCTTTCAGCACTTCTATGGCGTGACCAAGTCGATCAGCAAGTATGACGATCTCAAGGGGCTGAAGATCCGCTTCTCCGGCGGCAGCGCCCACGCCGCGCGCATCAAGGTGCTCGGGGGCACGGCGACGCTGATTCCCTGGCCCGACCTTCCGCTCGCGCTGAGCCAGGGCGTGGTCGATGCGGTGGCCACTACGCACGAGAGCGCGTTCAGCGCCAAGCTGTGGGATTCGGGCCTGAAATTCGGCTTCGAGGACTATCAGTACTTCGGCCAATACGTGCCGCTGGTGAATCTGGATTTCTGGAACAAGCAGCCCAAGGATATCCAGAACGCACTTACCGCCGCCTGGAACGCGGTGATCGACGAGCAGCGCAAAATGGCCGCGCAGGCGCAGATCGATGCGCGCGACGTCCTGATCAAGAACGGCATCAAAATGGCCGGTCCGTCGAAAGCTGAAATCGTGGCCACGCGCAAGCGCCTGATGGCGACTCAGGCCGATCTGGTGAAGGAGATGAAGATCGACGCCGACGTGGTTCAGCTTGCGTTGAAGGAACTGCGCGCGGCCAAGGTCGAGTTCTGACAAGCACAACGCTAGCGCGATTCGATCGGCGTCGAAACTAGATGACGACCAAGGATCAGGCGGAGGCGCAGCGTACTGCCAAGCTCGCCAGCGCGCTCGCGCAGAAGGTCGAGTCCGAGCTGGCGCCGCACGCGGCGCCGCGCTCGCTCTGGATCCGGTTCGAGGAAGCCCTGGTCGGCGGACTGGTGTTCACCGCGCTGCTGGTCTGTTCCTACAATGTGTTCGTGCGCTACTTCTTTCCCCGCCTTACGGTTGAGGCGGGGGACGAGGTGCAAGTGTATCTCGTGATCTGGGCCGTGTTCCTCGCGCTCGGCCTAGTCACCGCCGCAGACCGCCATGTCCGGGCGGATTTGTTCGTCGCCATGTTTCCACATCGCTTTCGCCGCTGGGTCGGTATCTTCGGCGAGTTGCTCGGATTGGCGTTCTCGCTGTTGCTTCTTGGCTACGGTGTGGTGATCACCTGGCAGACCTGGTCCTTCGGCGATCTCTCGACCACCAGCCTGCGCTTTCCCATGTGGATCTATACGGCCGCACTCCCGGCAGGCGCGCTGCTCATGGCCGTGGCTTACGCCAGGCGCTGCGCCGGCGCGTTCAAGCAGAAGGCGTGACGCGGTGACCTACGTCTTCCTCGGCATGTTCCTGGTGCTGCTGGTGCTGGGCGTGCCGATCTACCTCGCGCTGGGGGCGACCGGGGCCGTGATGTTCGGCTTCGAAGGCAAGCTACTCGCGTTTGCGCAGAAGCTCACCGACGAGCTCAATTCGCAAACGCTGCTCGCCGTGCCGTATTTTGTCATCGCCGCCACTCTGATGGAGCGAGGCGGAGTCGCCAAGGCGCTGATCGGAGCAGCCGAGGCCTGGGTCGGACATGTGCGCGGCGGCCTGGGGCTGGTGTGCGTGCTCTCCTGCGCGGTGTTCGCCGCCATGTGCGGCTCGTCGGTGGCCACCGCGATCGCCATGGGCACCATCCTCGTGCCCGCCATGCGCGAGCGCAACTACGAGCCGCATTTCGCCGCCGGCATAGTCGGCGCTTCGGGCACGCTCGGCATCCTCATTCCCCCCAGCCTCGCGTTTGTCGTCTTCGGCGTGCTCGCCGACGAATCGATTCCGCGGCTATTCCTCGCGGGCGTGGTGCCCGGCCTGATGCAAGCCGCGCTATTCGCGAGCTATATCATCTGGTACAGCCACCGCCACAATTACTCGCGCGAGGAGCGTCTGGACGGCCCTGAGCGCTGGCGCCGCACCATATACGCGATCCCCGCCCTCATGGTGCCCGTGATCGTGCTCGGCGGTCTCTATAGCGGCATCGTTACGCTGACCGAGTCGGCGGCGCTCTCGGCGGTGGTGGCGATGCTGCTGTCGCTGTACGTGTACCGTGGCATGGAGGCGCGCGCGCTGCTGCCGGTGCTGGCGGAGGCCATCCGCAATGCCGCAGCGATCATGATCATCATCGCGGTGGCGCTGGCCTTCGGCCACTGGATCACCGAGACCGGCATCGCCGCGCGCGCGGTAGAACTGGTGAAGGAGTGGGAGGTCCAGGGCTGGCAGTTCCTGATCGTGGTCAACATCGTACTGCTGGTGCTGGGCATGTTCCTCGAGGTGTTCTCGGTGATGCTGCTGACGTTGCCGGTGATCATACCCATGCTGGCGCCGCTGGGCATCGATCCCATCCATTTCGGCGTGGTGATGGTGATCAACATGGAACTGGCATTGCTGACCCCGCCGGTCGGCCTGAATCTGTTTGTGATCGCGAACATTTCACGCACGCCGCTGACCCAGGTGGTGCGCGGTACCGTGCCGTTCATCGTGCTCATGCTCGGGCTGCTGCTCCTTATCACCTACGTTCCGATATTCTCGACCTGGCTGCCGCGTCTGCTGATGCACTGAGCGCATCCCGAGCCGCGCTGAGCTGAAGCGCGCGAATGCGTGCTCGAAGCGCGCCGGTCGCAGCGAATACACCCTCGCCTGTGCGCGCAGAGAATTTGTGGCTACAGTACCAGCTGCATTCGTCCAATACCCGACGGCCGGCTTTGCTTTCATGCGGCAATTTGCAGTAGACCTGTTTCAAAAACGCCGCACCATTTCAATTCTCAGGTACACAGCATAGCCAGTTTTAAATACGCATGCCCCATAGGCTTACAGTAAAAGTACATGGCCGATATTCAAGCAAAACTTTCCAAGACATTCATCGAATTTTTCGAGTCGGAGAAGTCAAGCAGCATTCTGCTGATTCTCTGCACGCTTGTATCGCTCGTCATTGCCAACTCATCGTTGGAACCTGCATACAGAGACTTTTGGCATACCAATATTGCCGGCCTGAGCGCCGAACACCTGGTCAACGACGCATTGATGGCCGTATTCTTCCTGCTTGTCGGCCTAGAGCTGGAACGCGAGCTGTACATCGGCGAACTCTCCCGCTTTAAGAATGCGCTGTTGCCAATTCTTGCAGCCATCGGTGGCATTGCTGTACCGGCATTGATTCATTTCACGTTCAATGCAGGAACGCCGACACAGGCCGGAACCGGTATTCCGATGGCGACGGACATTGCCTTTGCGCTCGGCGCTCTGGCATTGTTGGGAAACAGAGTTCCTGCATCACTCAAGGTCTTCTTGACTGCGCTGGCGGTGATCGACGACCTTGGCGCAATTATCGTGATTGCCATTTTCTATTCCGCACAGTTTTCCACGCCGTATTTGCTGAGTGCATTTGCTGTATTCATCGCGCTAGTGGTGCTGAATCGCGCATTCAGGGTGATGTCGCTGTTTCCCTACATGATGGGCGGGGCTTTGATGTGGTTCTTGATGTTCAAGTCCGGTGTTCATGCCACCATTACCGGCGTACTGCTCGCGTTTGCCATCCCATTCTCTGCCAAGGCCGAGGACGAGAAGTCTCCTTCACATCGCTTGGAACACGTCCTGCACAAGCCGGTTGCGTTTATCATTCTGCCAATTTTTGCCCTAGCCAATACCGGGATCGTGATTGGCTCAGGATGGCAACAGGATCTGCTCAGTACCAATAGCGCGGGCATCATCGGTGGCCTGGTATTGGGCAAGCCACTCGGCATTGCCTTGCTGAGCTTCATTGCTGTGGCTATCGGGGTGTGTCGGCTTCCGGCCGATCTGAATTGGCGTCACATCGTCGGAGCGGGTTTCTTGGGCGGGATTGGCTTTACGATGTCTATCTTTATCACGAATCTTGCGTTTGCCGGTAATGACAACTTAATCAATGCCTCAAAAATGGCGATCCTTCTGGCATCTTTGTCCGCAGGCGTGCTCGGAATCCTTTGGCTGAGATTGCTTACCCGACCGGAGAAATCTGAGGTGGCGCTATGCTAACAACTATCGTCAATTGGCTGCTTTCGGATGAGGTCAGAGGCGGGTTGGGAGCATTTGCCGCCATTCAGGCCAAGAAAATGACCTCGTCCCAGCGCCCAGATTTACTTCGGTCGGGGAGCCACCTACGGCACAGAAAGAGGCTGGGACCGGCGTAGCGAGATCGTAGCCTTGCTGCCCTTTGCAAGAATCTGTTGAGCCTTTCTGAGACGGCAAATCTAAACGGCGGGCGCTATAGGGCGTTGAGTTAGCAAGATATGGAATTCGTCTTGCCGCCTTCGATCGCGGCCTTCGCGCGAGCCTTGCGCTAGATCGCGAGGGAGTTACGCAGTATCATGCGCACCTGGCGCGCGCCAGTAGGCGCGCGTGTCTGCGCGTTCGTGCTCGGGAGGCCGCAAGATGGCCGGATCGATCTTTCGATCGTTTGAATGCGGCGCCAAAATAAAACGTCAATATCAGGAGATAGCACGATGAAATTTTCCGGCGCCCTTATGCGCATGGTGGCCGCAGGCTTGCTCATGGTTCTTGCCGGCCTGGTCTGCGCACAAGAATCTTATCCGAGCAAGCCGATTCGAATTGTCAGCCCGTACCCCGCGGGCGGCAGCACCAGCATCATGGCGCGGCTTGTCGCTCAGCCGCTGACAGAAGCGTGGGGCCAGCAGGTGATCGTGGACAACCGTGGCGGCGGCAACACGCTGATCGGTTCCGAGCACGTGGCCAGATCCGCAGCCGATGGCTACACCCTGATTCTGGTAACCACCACCCACACCATTATTCCGCAATTGATCAGCACGCCCTACGACCCGGTCAAGGATTTCGTGCCGGTCGCGACGATCGGCGGCACCGAGAACATTCTGGTGGTGCATCCCGCGGTCCCGGTCAAGAACTTGAAAGAGCTCATTGCGCTTGCCAAAGCCAAGCCCGGGCAACTCAACTACGGCACCTCGGGCAGCGGCAGCGTGACTCATCTTGCGATTGAATTGTTCAGGATCATGAGCGGGACCAATATGCAGGCCATTCCCTATAAAGGTTCCGGGCCCGCGCTCACCGACCTCCTGGGCGGTCAAATACAGGTGTACATGAATAGCGCCGCCAATTTCATACCGCACATCAAGAGCGGCAGGGTCAAGGCGCTCGCGGTGTCCGGCGAGAAACGCCTGGCGGTCGTGCCCGAGCTGCCCACCTTTAGCGAGGCCGGTCTGGCGGGCTACAACGTCAGATCCTGGTACGGCATCCTCGCGCCGGCCGGCGCGCCGAAGGCTATCATCGACAAGCTGTCGCGTGAGATCGCCAGGATACTGACCACGCCCGAGTTGAAGGAAAGGTTAGCCGGTCAGGGGACGGAGCCGTTCATAAACACGCCTGAACAGTTCGGCGAGTTGATGAAGGTGGACAGAGCCAAGTACGGCAAGGTCATCAAAGCAGCGAACATCAAACTCGACTGATCGTCCGAGTCGAGCACGGCTGTCGAGCGCAGCGTATTGCAATGTGCCGAGCCATGCGCTAGATTGCCGGGTGTTTAGTCGATAACGCCAAGAAAAACACGCAAAGTCGGCCGCTCTCGCAGGGGAAACCAGCAAATATGGATCAAGACAAGCTGTGCGCGCCTGGGCGATCGCCCGCAGTGCGTGGCGCTCGCCCGGCGCCGCATAAATTTTCCTATCGTCATAGCGAAAGAGGCTGACTTGGACTGGATCACACGCGATATTGCAATCGGCAATTGCGACGACGCAATACGGCTGGAAGAACTGCGCAGCGCGGGAATCGAGGGCATCCTGTCGTTGACAGGCTGGCCCAATAGCGCCGTCAACCGGCATGGCCTCACCTGGCGCTGCGTGGAACTCATCGATGGCTACGGCAACGAGATCAGCCGGCTGCACGAGGCGGTTGTGCAACTGCACGAGCTCCTCGCACGCGGGCCGGTGCTTGTCCACTGCATGGAAGGCGTGAGCCGGTCGCCGCTGGTCGTGGCAAGCTATCTGGCGGACACGGCCGCACGTCCGTTCGAGGATTGTCTGCACGAGGTTACGCTCGCGCGCAAGCGGGCGTTCCTTCAGCCAGGCCTGATTGATCTGCGGCGGGCCTACGAGTCGGCGATCAAGCCGCACCAGCGCTTAGGTCGTCTCTACAGTCAATACGGCGCTCTGCAGGCGTCTGCCGACTGACAGTACGAGCGAGCAGGGTTGAGGATGATCTTCCGTAGACCCGCTACAGACGCATGCGTAGATTGATTTGGGCATAGAATCCATAAGCCGTCTTGTTATGACCCGACTTCGGGGGGCACGCGGGCAGAGATCCCCTCGTATGGTTGCAGACTCTTAGAACCTGTTTCAATATGAGGGGATAGCTCCCCTCATACTCCCCTAGATTGGCCCGTTGCAAAACACATTTTGCAACGGGTTCTTAGGAGATAGTACCGTGAAGAACTTCCTCGCTGTAGTGGCACGGATGTTTGTCGCAGGCGTGCTCATGGCTGTCGCTGTATCGGCCGCCGCGCAGCAGGCTTGGCCCAACAAGCCGATCCGTATCATCGTTCCCTATCCGCCCAGCGGCTCGACCGACCCGACGGCACGCGCGTACGGCAATTGGTTATCGGAGAAATTCGGGGTGCCCGTGGTGATCGATAACCGTCCTGGCGCGGGCTCCACGATAGGGCACGCGCTGGGCGCCAAGGCAGCGCCGGATGGCTACACGCTGCTGCTCGGCACCTCGGGCGGACTGGTGGTCAGCCCGGCCTCCGGCGCCAAGGTTGCGTACGACCCCGTCAAGGATTTCGCGCCGGTGGGGCTTGGCGTCTACGTGCCCTTCCTGTTGGTGGTGCCCTCCTCACTGCCCGCGAAGAACATGAAGGAGTTCATCGAACTCGCGAAGGCGCAGCCGGGAAAAATCAATTACGGCTCTCCCGGCATCGGCACGCCGAATCACCTCGGCGGGGAACTGCTCAAGGCCATCACCGGCGCCGATCTCACGCACGTGCCCTACAAAGGCGGCGGGCCCGCCACGGTGGATCTCATCGCGGGTCGCATTCAGGCGCTATTCGGCAGCCCGCCGCAATGGCAGCCGCACTTTGCGACCGGCAAGATCCGCGTCCTCGGCGTCGGACATCCCACGCGGCTGCGCTCAATGCCTGACGTGCCGGCGATCGCCGAAACGCTGCCGGGGTTCAACAATACGTCCTGGTACGGGCTTTTCGCTCCGGCCGGAACGCCTGCGCCGATCATAGACAAGATCAACGCCGAGATGAAGAAGGCGGTCGCAAACGCTGAATTCATCAAATATATCGAATCAATCGGCCTGGTGCCGGCCAGCAGCACACCCCAAGAACTGGGCGACTTGGTGCGCAGCGAACTTGCGCGCTGGACCAAGCTGATACACGATGCGGGCATTCATGTAAACTGATTCCTGCCGCTCTGCGCGATGACGCAAATGCGGTCCCTTGCGTCGTAGCGTTGTGCGGGGCCACAGCGACGCTCGGGCTGCGATCGCTGCGCCGGGATCCAATCGAGTGCTCTTCACGGACTCCTCTTTTCTCAGCGCCATCGAGGAGCGAGTATTGTGCTTTCCGGGTGCATGCGCTAGATTGCATAGCAGTTAGCCGATGACACAAGAAGAAATCCCAACACCGGCGGCTCTCCCAAGGAGGAGGCAGCGAAAATGGATAAAGAGAAACATTTGCGCACTTGTGCAAGCGCGTGCGTTCGCGCGTGCGCAGGAGGCGGCTCGCTGGACGGATCGAATAGCGTATCGCGCTCTCTTGCCGTGATGCGTACGCTGACTTTGTGCGTATTGATGGCGATTGCCGGCTCCGCCGCGAGCCAGCAGGCGTACCCGAGCAAACCGATCCGTCTGATCTCGCCCTATCCCCCGGGAGGCAGCACCAGTATATTGGCCCGTCTTTTCGGCCAGAAGCTCACCGAAAGCTGGGGCCAGCAAGTCATTGTGGAAAACCGCGGTGGCGGCAACACCATCATCGGCACGGAAGCCTTGGCCAAATCCCCGCCCGACGGCTATTCGATCATGGTGATGACCTGCACCCACGTGATCACACCTTGGTTGACTCAGACTCCCTTTGACGCCATAAAGGATTTCGCCGCGGTCGCGACGCTTGCTGCGAGCGAGCAGATGCTGGTGGTTCATCCCTCGGTGCCTGCGAGCAATTTGCAGGAGTTCATCGCGTTGGCCAAATTCAGGCCGGGACAGCTCAATTACGCTACGTCGGCGAGCGGAAGCCTGTCCCATCTGGGCATGGAGTATTTGGAAATGGCCGCCGGGTTCAAGATGCAGCAGATTCCCTACAAGGGATCGGGCCCGGCCCTCACCGATCTGATCGGCGGCCAAGTAGAGGTCTATTTGAATGTGGCCATCAACTTCATACCCCACATCAAGTCAGGCAGGCTCAGGGCGATCGCGATCTCGGGCGAGCACCGTCTTGCAGCTCTACCCGAAGTGCCGACCTTCACCGAAGCGGGCGTACCTGGATTGGAAATGAAGAATTGGTATGGAATTCTTGCGCCGGCCGGCACATCGAGAGCGATCATCGACAAATTGTCGAGCGAGATCGCCAAGATACTTGCCATGCCCGATGTCAAGGCAAGGCTGGACAGTCTTGGGGCGGAACCTTTCGTCTCCACCCCTGATCGGTTCGCGGAACTGATGAAGGCCGACTCGGCCAGGTTCGGCAAGATTATAAAAGCGGCCAACATCAAGCTCGAGAAGTAGTCGATCAATAGAAGGAACGCGGACCGAATTGAGCCAGGCTTGTCCGCTGCGCTGGGGGCAGCAAGGCATTCACCTTTGATTAGAGGAGCCGGCATGTTTAGATTCACCGTCGCCATGGCGCAAGCCGTGAGCATCGGCGCGCTCATGGTTTTCGCTGCATCCGCCGCCGCGCAGCACGCGTATCCGAGCAAACCGATACGCTTCATCTCGCCCTATCCTGCAGGAGGCCCCGCCGGCGAATTGGCCCGCATAGTCGGGCAGAAGATGACCGAGCACTGGGGGCAGCCGGCGATCGTGGACTACCGCCCCGGCGGCAACACGGTTATCGGCTCCGAAGCGCTGATCAGATCTGCGCCCGACGGCTATACCGTGATGGCGATGAACACGGCGCACATCATCAACGCGCATCTGCTTCGCAACCTGCCTTACGACAGCATCAAGGACTTCGCCGCCGTCGGCACGATCAGCAGCACCGAACTCGTGATGGCGGTGAATTCCTCGTTCGCGGCCAGTACGCTGCGGGATTTCATTGCCCTCGCGAAAACCAAGCCGGGAGCACTCAATTACGCTTCGGCGGGCGCGGGTGGCGTGTTTCATCTCGCAGGTGAGATGTTCAACTCGATGGCGGGCGTCAAGCTCCAGCACATTCCCTACAAAGGAACTGCGCCGGGCCTCACCGACCTCATCGGCGGTCACGTACACATGTCCTTTTTCGTACCGCTTGCCGTCGCCCCTCACATCAAGAGCGGCAAGCTCAGGGGCCTCGCCATCTCCGGTGCGGCGCGCTTGCCCGCGCTGTCCCAGGTGCCGACCTTCACCGAGGCCGGACTGCCGGGTTTCGACGCGAGATTCTGGTTCGGGGTCCTGGCGCCTGCCGCCACACCGAAGGAAGTCATCGACAAACTGTCGGCCGAGATCGCGAGAATTCTGGCGCTGCCCGATATCAAGGAAAATCTGCGCAGTCAGGGAATGGAACCCTTCACCTCCAGCCCCGAACAATTCGCCGCACTGATGAAAGCGGACCTGGCCAAGTACGCCAAAGTCATCAAGGCCGCCAATATCAGGCAGCTCGATTGATCACGCTGCGGATCGGCTTGCCCGGCCGCAGCTCGGTCTCGAAGTTCCGAAGATGAGCGCGAAGGTCAACATCATCGACGTGATGTACAAAGGCGCTGCGCCGGCGCTGGCGGATGTGCTCGCGCGGCATGTCACGATGACGTTCGATGCCGTGGCGACATCGATTCCGCACATCAAGGGCGGAAAGCTGCGCCCGCTTGCGATAAGCGGCAGCCGGCGCGTCCGTGCGCTGCCGGAGGTGCCGACGGTTGCAGAAAGCGGCTATCCGAAATTTGACGTCGCCGCCTGGTATGGCTTCTGGGCGCCCGCCGGTACATCTGCCGAGATTGTGCGCAAACTCAACGAGGAGATCAGCCAAATTCTCGCCGGGCCCGCGCTGGCCGAACGTATGACTGGCATAGGCGTCGAGCTGTTGGGAGGGTCGGTCGAGTCATTTGCCGCGTTCCACAAGAAGGAGTTCGAGCGCTGGACGGCGTTCATCCGCGCCACGGGAGCCAAGGGGCAGTGAGCAAGGCGTAGCCAGCGAGAAGATTGCAGCATCCATCAGGAGAATCAAGCATGTCACTACGTAGATTTGCAGTGTTACTGGCACTCGCCGCATGGACCTTCAGCGCTTGCGCGTTTGCGGCTTATCCCGAAAAGCCGGTACGCGTCATCGTCACGTTTCCTGCCGGCGGTGTGACCGATATCCTCGGTAGGCTCATCGCGCAGAAGCTCACGGAACGCCTGGGCCAACCTGTAATCGTAGAAAATCGCAGCGGCATGGGCGGATCGATCGGCACCCAGGTGGTGGCCAGGGCCGCCGCAGACGGTTACACGCTGGTGCTCTCGAACGCGGGATCGTTCACCCTCAACACCGTACTGTACAAGAACGTCGGCTACGATCCGCTGAAGGATTTCGACCCTGTGATCTCGGTGGCCTCGGTCACCAACATCCTGGTCGTGCCCGCGTCGTCCCCCTACAAGACGCTGGCCGAACTCATTGCCGCCGCACGTGCCAAACCGGGTTCTCTGACCTATGCGGGAACAGGCATCGGCGCATCGCCATACCTCGGCGCCGAACTGCTGAAACAGAGGGCGAAAGTGGACATCACCGAAGTCACGTACAAGGGGGCAGCGCCGGCGCTCATCGATGTGATTTCCGGGCAGGTCAATATGATATTCGAGGCCGGTGCGACTGCAATACCCTACCTCAAGAGCGGCAAACTGCGTGCGCTCGGCGCGAGCGGCATAAAGCGTGTCGCCGCCCTACCCGATGTACCCACCATTGCGGAGCAGGGCTATCCCGGCTTTGACGTAGTCGCCTGGTTTGGGATCTGGGCTCCCGCGGGCACGCCCCCGGACGTTCTGCGCAGACTCAACACGGAAATCGACGCCATACTCAAGCTGCCGGATGTGGTCGAGCGCTTGACCGGCCTGGGTGTCGAAATCATGGGAGGGTCGAGGGAGGCATTTTCCGCCTACCATCGATCTGAATTCGACAAGTGGACCACGTTCCTGCGAAACACCGGCATCAAGGCGCAATAGCGCGGTCGGGTAAGAAGTAAGACGTTGACCGCGAGGCAGCAAGCGCTCTTATCGTTGTCGGTAGTCCGGGACGCGGGCGGTCTGTAACCGCGCCCCGGTTTCATCGATGGTTCACACCGAGGAGTTCCTTTTATGAAGCTTAACACCATCGTTACGCGATTCCTGATCACAGGCGCGCTGACAGTCTTTGCTGGCTATGTCGCCGCCCAACAAGTGTATCCAAACAAACCGATCCGGATAATCAGCCCTTTCACGCCGGGGGGTGCGAATACCCTGATGGCGCGGCTTGTCGCCCAGAAGCTCACCGAAAGCTGGGGACAGCAGGTGATCGTCGAAAACATTCCAGGTGCCGGGACCATCATCGGCACGGACACCGTGGTCAAGGCTGCGCCCGATGGCTACACGCTGCTATTGTCGGGCGGGAACTTGATGCTGACGCCATTGCTGTTCCCCGCGCCCTACGATCCCATCAAGGATCTGGTTCCGGTTGCACGCATTGCGCGCTCGGAAAACATGCTGGTCCTTAATCCTTCGGTGCCGGCCAGCAATTTGACGGAATTCATCGCCTACGCCAAGTCCAGGCCAGGGCAACTGAATTTCGCCACGCCCGGTGCGGGAACAACGCAACATCTGGCGCATGAGCTGCTGAACATGGCGGCTGAGATCCAGACGCAACATATTCCTTACAAGGGCCAAAGCCTCGCGCTTGCTGACGTTCTCGGCGGCCGGATACAGCTATATTTCATGACGCCTACCTACGCCATGCCCCACATCAAGACCGGCAAGCTGAAGCCCATGGCCATCACAGGGGAGACGCGCGCGCAAGGTCTGTTGCAGGTGCCAACTTTTGCCGAGGCCGGTCTACCGAGCCTGACCGAAGCGGGAACCTGGTTCGGTGTGATTGCGCCCGCCGCCACCCCGAAGCCCATCATCGACAAATTGTCGACGGAGATCGGTAAGTTTGTGGCCATGCCCGATTTCAGGGAATCGCTGATTACGCAGGGATCGAACGCCAGCTTCGCCAATCCTGACCAACTCGCGGCGCGATTGAAGGCGGACCACGCAAGGTTCACCAAGATCATCAAGACCGCCAACATCAAGATGGACAAGTAATCTTGGAGACCATGTTGTTTTCGCGGCTTCAGCTGCACGAGCTCAAGCTGAAGAACCGGGCCGTTCTCTCGCCGATGCTCACCTATTCGGCGAAGGCGGGATGCACATGCAACATCGGATCGAGGAGATACCGTGATTAAATTCACACTCTCGCTCATGCGAGTCGTAGTCGCCGGCGTGCTCATGGTTCTCGCTGCATCCGCCAGCGCGCAGCAGGCATACCCCAGCAAACCGGTCCGCTTCATTACCGCGTTCGCTGCAGGCGGGTCGACTGACATCATCGCGCGGTTGATTGGCCGGAAACTGACCGAGAGCTGGGGCCAACCCGTGCTCGTGGACAACCGCCCGGGTGGAAACACCATGGTCGGCACCGACGCAGCGGCCAAGTCCACGCCCGACGGCTACACCATCATACTGGTGGGAGCCAGCCATAACCTCGTCCCGCTGCTGCTCAAAGCACCCTACGATCCGATCAAGGACTTCGCTCCAGTCGCCACTGTCGCCAAGAGCGAGTTCGTGCTGCTGCTCAATCCTGCAGTGCAGGCCAACAATCTGAAAGAGTTCATTGCGTACGCGAAAGCGCGGCCGGGGCAACTGAATTACGCTACGCCCGGGGCGGGAGGAGGGCAGCACCTCGCGCATGAGCTGATAAATCTCCTCGCGGGAATCAAGACGCAGCATATTCCCTACAAAGGCGCGGGACCGGCGCTCACCGACCTCCTCGGCGGCCAGGTAGACATGTTCTTGTCGACCATCGTCGCGGCCATTCCGCACGTCAAGTCCGGCAAGCTCAAAGCTCTGGCGGTCAGCGGTGAAAAACGCTCGTCGGCGCTCCCCGCGGTGCCGACTTTCGATGAAGCCGGATTGTCAGGCCTCAGAATTCGCGCTGTTTTCGGCATCCTCGCTCCCGCCGGCACTCCGAAGGCCATCGTCAATAAACTATCGGCCGAAGTCGCAAAGTTACTCGCGCAACCTGATTTCGAGGAAAAGCTGACGGGCCAGGGGCTCGAACCCTTCATCTCCACGCCCGAGCAATATGCGGCGCTGCTGAAAGAGGGCTTGGCGAGCAACGCCAGGATCATCAAGAATGCGAACATCAAGTTCGAGAACTGAACTTTCTCACCCAAGGACCATGTAATGGCAAACAATACCTGCGCCGACGCAGTCGTAAGAACGCTTATCGGCCACGGCTTGCAGACGATCTACTGTCTGCCCGGCATCCAGAACGATCCCTTATTCAATGCGCTGTTTGACGCAGGCGATGCCATTCGTGTCGTCCATACGCGACACGAGCAGGGGGCGGCTTATATGGCGACAGGCGCGGCGCTGGCGACGGGCAGGCCCAGCGCGTACGCCGTCGTTCCAGGGCCGGGATTTCTCAATACGGCCGGTGCTCTGTGTACCGCTTACGCGGCGAGCGCCCGGGTCTTGTGTTTCGCGGGCCAGATTTCGCGCGCGGAATTGGGGCGCGGATTTGGCGCGGTTCACGAAATTCCGGATCAACTCGCGATCATTGCCCAATTGACGAAATGGGCGCAGCGCGCGAACGCGCCGGAAGAAGCGGCAGCGAAGACGGCACTTGCCTGGCGCGCGCTCGCGTCCGGTTTCGCGCGGCCGGTTGGTCTGGAGATTCCGACCGATGTGCTGGCAAGTAGAGGATTTTTCGCGGCGCACCGAGCGTTCCCCGTCGAAGCCGAGCCCGTGGCCGACGAGAACGGCCTCGAGGAGGCGGCCGCTTGGCTGGCAAGGGCCGAGCAGCCGCTCGTCGTCGTCGGCGCGGGCGCGCAGGATGCGTCCGAGGAGATTCGCGCATTGGCTGAGCACCTGCAGGCGCCGGTCATCGCACACCGTATGGGTCGCGGCGTAATGGATAGCCGCCACCCGCTCTCCCAGGACATGCCGGCCGGACACCGCTTGTGGCGCAAATGCGATGTCGTCCTGGCTGTGGGCACGAGATTGATGGCCCAACGTCAAGGCTGGGGCACGGACGACAGGCTCAAGATCATACATATCGACCTTGACCCGGCGCGGCTCGCCTTGGGCAACAAGGTGGACATTCCCTTGATCGGCGCAGCGAAAAGCCTGGTCGCCAAACTCGGCGAGCAGGTCGGCCGACTGGCGCCGCGCCGCGCCAGCCGTACCGACGAGATGCTGACGCTCAAGGCGGATGTCGCGCGCGAACTGTCCGTTCTGGAACCGCAACTCTCGTTCTTGGCGGCGTTGCGCGCGGCGCTTCCGGAAGACGGAATATATGTCGATGAGATCACGCAGCTCGGCTATGTCGCGCGCCTCGCCTTTCCGGTCTATCGTCCGCGCAGCTATCTCTCGCCCGGCTACCAGGGAACGCTGGGTTGGGGCTTCGCCACCGCGTTGGGCGTCAAGGATGCATGTCCGCAGCGGCCGGTGCTCTCGGTGAATGGCGATGGCGGCTTCATGTTCGCGCAGGCAGAACTCGCGACCGCAGTCCGGCACAAGATCCCCTTGGTGTCGGTCGTCTTCAATGACGGCGCTTACGGCAATGTACGACGCATGCAGCAGGAACTTCATGGCAATCGGATCATCGCCTCTGATCTGACTAACCCCGATTTCGTAGCCCTCGGCGAAAGCTTCGGTGTCGCGTCGTGCCGCGTCGAACAGCCCGAGCAGCTGCGACAGGCGGTCGAGAAAGCGTTTGCAGCCAACGAGCCGACGCTCATCGAGGTGCCGTGCGGCGCGATGCCCAATCCGGTCCGATTCCAGAACCTGCCCAAGGTGCGCGGCGCGGGCATTACGGCCTGAAGTGTTCACGTAGAGAGAAAGGCACCACCATGAGACGGTCAGACGCTCAAACCACAATGCGAGTTGCCGAACTGGTCTGCAAGACGAAGTTCGATCAGATCCCGAGCGAAGTATTAAGCTACAGCAAGAGTCTGGCCTTGAGCGCGCTAGGCGGCATGGTAGCCGGCGCGCAAATTCCCAGCTGCAAGATCGTCACGCGATACGTTCAGCGCATGGGCGGGAACCAGGAGGCCACTGTTGCCGCGTCCGGCTTCAAGACTTGTGTCGAGAATGCCGCGCTCGCCAACAGCCATTTCGCTCACACCACGGAATATGAAGATGACAGCATACCGGAGGGCGTCTCCGCCTATACGCTGTATCCACCTTTGTTTGCGCTCGCTGAGATGCTGGGCGCCTCCGGCAGCCGAGTGCTCGAAGCCTTCGTCGTCGGCTACGAGGTACAGTCCAGGCTTGGCATCGACTGCAACAACGCGCGCAAACGCGGCTATCTGAACTTGAGCCTCACGGGAGTTCTGGGGGTGGCAGCGGGGGCGGCGAAACTGTTGGATCTCGATGTCGAGAGAACCGCGTGGGCGCTGAGCCTGGCCGCTTCACAGGGCGCCGGCCTGACCCGACAGACAGGAACCGACGCCCATTTCATCGAGATGGGTGTCGCGGGGAGAGACGGTTTGGCGGCGGCACTATGGGCATCGGAAGGACTGACCGGAAGTACCACGATCTTCGAAGGCGCGAAGGGATTCCTGGATCTGAAGTCGGCAGGAGAAGTGACTAAACCGACGGACGTGGTGAACAATTGGGGGAAGCCCTACCGCGTCATGGCCGTGGGAATCAAGAGTTACCCGTGCTGCTACCACATGCAGCGCTACATTCAGGGCGTGATTGACCTAAGAAAGGCCCACGGTTTCCGCGCTGGCGATGTGCAGGGGATAGAGGTGGAGGTGAATCCCATGGTGCCCCAGTTCATCCGCTATCCCGAGCCGAAAAACTTGGCCGAGGCCAGATTCAGCATGCCGCACAGTTTGGCAGTCGCAGTGCTGGATGACAGGATTACCCTTCGCAGCTTCTCCGACGAGAGGGTAGGCGACCGGGATGCCCGCGAACTGCGCCAGCGTGTGAAGATGAACGTGCACGACGATTGGCCGTATGGGGGTTCCGGGCCCTATCCGCTCACCGTGATCCTCAAGGATGGTACGCGGCTTGCCAAGGACTGCACGCAGGTCAATGGGCAGCCGCCGGATCTTCTTTCGCCAGAGCAGGTGATCCAGAAGTATCGGCTGTGCAGCGAGCATGTGTTGGCTGAGCATAGAATCCAAGAGTCGATTCGAATGGCTCTGGGCTTAGAGAAAGTAGACAACGTTGCCAGACTGATGGACACCGTGGTAAATCCGAAGGAATGATGATGACAAATCCCTTGATCTACAGATGCGCTGTTATGGCGGCCGTCGCTGTGCTTATGGCGACGCTTGCCTCAGCAGGATGGGCGCAGGATCCAATCCCGTCCAGGACTTTGACGTTTGTCGTTCCGCAGACCACAGGCGGATCCAACGATGTTCTGGCGAGAGCCCTTGCAACGCACATCGTCAAGTTTCTGGACCGTCCCATCGTCGTAGATAACCGGCCTGGCGCTGGCGGAAATATAGGCACTGCGTCTGTCGTCAAGGCGCCCAATGACGGCAGTGTGTGGCTCGTGACCGGGGGCAGCACCCAGACGATGAACCCGTGGCTTTATCGCGTACCCGCGTTCGATCCGATCCGCGACTTCGAACCGGTATCCGGCATAGCGATCGTTCCGCATCTCGTGCTCGTGGCCCCGGGCTTTCACGTGAATTCGCTGGCGGACATGCTGACCCTGGTAAAGAAGAATCCGGGGAAGTACTTCTACGGGTCGGCCGGCAACGGCTCCTTCTCGCATTTATTAATGGAACTCATGAAGCGTTCGCAAGGGGTCGAGATCACGCACATTCCGTTCAAGGGCGTTGCTCCGGCCATGACCGAATTGCTCGCCGACCGCATCCAGATACTGATCAGCACCTTGCCGGCCGCAATGCCCTACGTCAAGAGCGGGAAAGTGAAAGCGATCGCCATTACATCGGCGGCTCGGTCCAAGGTGGTTCCGGATGTGCCCCCGGCACCGGATACCGTGCCCGGCATGATCGGGGAGTTCTGGGTAGCCATGTATGCGCCGAAAGGTATCGCCGAAGGCGCGGTCGCGAGAATGCGCGAGGCGGTCGCGAAGACGCTCGTGTCGCCTGAGATGGCGCAGTTTATGCGCGCGCAAGGGGCGGAGCCGTTCAACCTGTCGCCGAAAGAACTCGCGGCGCGGACCGAGAATGAATTGCGTACATGGGGCAAGATCATCAAGGATGCCGGCATAACGGTCGATTGAGGCAAGCCGCCTCGTATGAAATTCTTCAGCACCGTTGCACGCGTATGGGCAGCATGCTTGCTGGTGGCGTTTGCCAGCACAGCCTTCGCGCAGCAACCTTATCCGACGAAGCCGATTCGGCTAATCTGAAGTTCCTGCCATTGTGTAGTCACGGCGGCCAGTCCAACTGCTTGTAATTCTTTGCGAATATAGAGGATAAGGGGTATTTTTTTGGTTCCGTAATGTAGACACTAAATAATATTGACA
>Ga0082335_1002664_pt1 | contig 32477 bp, 20 predicted proteins | sample Subgrocontami58m_FD_72375 | JGI IMG/M metagenome (GOLD analysis project Ga0082335, IMG submission 72375) | Subsurface groundwater microbial communities from S. Glens Falls, New York, USA - GMW37 contaminated, 5.8 m (SPADES assembly) (version 2) ...
GGTCACGGTCACCGCCACCACATCCGCAACGCCAACCGCCAGCGCCACCGGCACCGCGACGGCCACCAGCACCGCCACCCCATCGCCGACGGCAACGGCCACCGCCACCGCCACTGCTTGCGCATCGCCCACAGCGACCGCCACGCCAACGGGCACCGCTTCGCCGACGCCCACGGCCAGCGCCACCGCTTCGCCGTCGGTATCGCCCACGGCCACCGGCACGGCAACTGCGACGGGTACCACGACCATCACACCTACCAGCACAGCGACGCCCACGGCCAGCGCCACCGCTTCGCCGTCGGTATCGCCCACGGCCACCGGCACGGCAACTGCGACGGGTACCACGACCGCCACGCCTACGGGCACCGCTTCGGCGACGCCCACGGCCACCACCACGCCCATTTCGGCGGCGGCGCCCAGCGGCTTCACGCCGCCGGCCAGCCCGGCCCTCAGCCCCACGGCCACCACTGCGCCGGGTTCGGCAACGCCAACGGCTGCCACATCACCCACCGTCACCACCACGGCCACATCGAGCGGCGCCGGGTCGGCAACGCCGGTTGCTTCCGCAACCGCAACACCGGCTGCCACGGGCTCAGCTACGCCTGCCGCCTCTGCAACCGCGGTGCCGGTGGCGCCCGCACCCACCGCAACATCCAGCCCAGTCTCCACCGCGACCCCAAGCCCGTCGCCGGCCGCACCGTCCGCGCCGAGCGGGATGCCAGTACCCATCGGCGGCGCCTCGGCCCCCGACCCCACGCAGGGCAGTGCGGCCGGCAGCGGCACAGGCTCCACCGGTAGTGGCGGGGCGTCGGGCTCTGGTTCCACCGGTGGCGGCACGGGCGGGGCGTCGGGTTCCGGGTCCACCGGCGGTAGCACCGGCGGGGCGTCGGGTGCTGGGTCCAGCGGCGGTAGCACCGGCGGGGCGTCGGGTGCTGGGTCCACCGGCGGTAGCACCGGCGGGGCATCGGGCTCTGGTTCCAGCGGTGGCAGCACCGGCGGGGCATCGGGCTCTGGTTCCAGCGGTGGCGGCACCGGCGGGGCATCGGGTTCCGGCTCCAGCGGTGGTAGCACCGGCGGGGCATCGGGCGCTGGGTCCAGCGGTGGTAGCACCGGCGGGGCATCGGGCGCTGGGTCCAGCGGTGGTAGCACCGGCGGGGCGTCGGGTGCTGGGTCCACCGGCGGTAGCACCGGCGGGGCGTCGGGCTCTGGTTCCAGCGGTGGCGGCACCGGCGGGGCATCGGGTTCCGGCTCCAGCGGTGGTAGCACCGGCGGGGCATCGGGCGCTGGGTCCAGCGGCGGTAGCACCGGCGGGGCGTCGGGCTCTGGTTCCAGCGGTGGCGGCACCGGCGGGGCGTCGGGTGCTGGGTCCACCGGCGGTAGCACCGGCGGGGCGTCGGGCGCTGGTTCCACCGGTGGTAGCACCGGCGGGGCGTCGGGTTCCGGCTCCAGCGGTGGCTCCACCGGCGGGGCGTCGGGGTCCGGCTCCAGCGGTGGCTCCACCGGCGGGGCGTCGGGTTCCGGCTCCAGCGGTGGCTCCACCGGCGGGGCGTCGGGGTCCGGCTCCAGCGGTGGCTCCACCGGCGGGGCGTCGGGGTCCGGCTCCAGCGGTGGCTCCACCGGCGGGGCGTCGGGGTCCGGCTCCAGCGGTGGCTCCACCGGCGGGAAGTAATCGCCCGTTTGGGCGAAGGCCTTGCGCTGGGCCTTAGTCTGCTATACTTACGCGTGCCACCATCCCCAGGAGTGCGGAACTGCAACTGCGTCCTGATCGGCAAGTGTTCCCAGAGTCGGAATCCTCCGACCGCCCACGCGAAGCGTGCGGCATCTTCGGCGTTTATGCGCCGGGTGAAGATGTCGCCCGGCTCGCCTTCTTCGGTCTCTATGCCCTGCAGCACCGCGGTCAGGAGAGCGCAGGCATAGCCACGGCGGACGGCACTCGTCTACGGGTTCACACCGGCATGGGCCTGGTGACCCACGTGTTCGAAGAGGACCAACTGGCGGGCCTGCATGGCACTATCGCCATCGGCCACACCCGCTACTCCACCACCGGGTCCACCTCGCTCCGCAACGCGCAGCCCTTCCTCGCCAGGGGTGACCTGGGCGAGATTGCCTTGGCCCACAACGGCAACGTGGTAAATGCGGAGCCCATCTTCGACGAACTGGTGGAAGAGGGGTTCCGGCTCAACTCCTCCACCGACTCTGAGGTCATCGTGGCGGCCATCGCTCGGGCGCCCGGAACCACCTGGGCCGAGAAGATCACCACCACGCTGCGCCGGTTCAAAGGCGCCTATAGCCTGGCGCTGCTCACCACCGACAGCCTGATCGCCGCCCGCGACCCCCTGGGCATCCGCCCGCTGTGTCTGGGGCAGCTTAACGGCCACTGGCTGGTAGCATCGGAGACCTGTGCGCTTGACCATCTGGGCGCCAAGTTCGTGCGGGATGTCGATCCCGGCGAAGTGGTCATCATCAATAAAGACGGCCTGACCAGTCACCGTATTTCTGAAGAGCCCGCACCGCCGCGGGCCTTCTGTATTTTTGAGTTCATCTATTTCGCCCGGCCCGATAGTGTGATGAACGACCGCCTGCTGTACCGGGCGCGCGAGCGCATGGGTGAACGGCTGTGGGACGAGCACCCGGTGGATGCCGATGTGGTCATCGGTGTGCCCGACTCGTCGATCCCGGCCGCCATTGGCTTCGCCCACGCCTCGGGCATCCACTACAGCGAGGGGCTCATCAAGAACCGCTACGTGGGGCGCACCTTCATTCAGCCCGACCAGCGCATACGCGAGTTGGGCGTCCGCCTGAAGTTCAACCCCATGCCCGGCGTGCTCGACGGCAAGCGGGTGGTGGTGGTAGACGACAGCATTGTGCGCGGCACCACCACACCGCGGGTGGTGGCCCTGCTCCGCAAGGCGGGGGCAACCGAGGTGCACCTGCGCATCAGCTCGCCGCCCATCAAGAACCCCTGTCATTTCGGCGTCGACATGGCCACGAAGAGCGAACTCATCGCGTCGCAACGGACCGTCGCCGAAATTCGCGATTACGTGGGGGCGGACACCCTGGGGTACTTGAGCCTGGAGGGCCTGTATGCGGCCGTGGGCTCGGAAGACCAGAGCGGGTTCTGCACCGCCTGCCTCAGCGGCAACTACCCGGTGCCCATCCAGCTCGAGATGGACAAACTGGTGTTGGAAACGGCCGCAGGCCGGGCCGCCCTGCAAGCCGCCATCTCTGGCGACCGCGTCCGCTAAGTCTATCGCCGCCCCAAAGGTGGGGCAGATACCTGCGCCAGAACTGCTATTCCACGCCTACCGGAGGGAACCCGTGCGCGTTGTCTTGAGTGTGTACGACAAAAGTGGTCTGGAATCGTTCGCCCGAGGACTCGCGGCGCTCGGCGCCGAGTTGGTGAGCACCGGCGGTACCAAGAAGTCGCTGGAGGCGGCGGGTATCGCCGTGAGGGGCATCGAAGAAATTACCGGCTTCCCAGAGATCATGGACGGCCGGGTGAAGACGCTGCACCCGATGGTGCACGGCGGCCTGCTGGCACGCCGTGATGTGCCCGACCACATGGCGCAGGCGCAGCGGCTGAACATCACCATGATCGACATGGTGGTCGGCAACCTCTACCCGTTCGTCGAGACCATCTCGAAGCCGGACGTCTCGCTGGAGGATGCCCTCGAAAACATCGACATCGGCGGGCCCACCATGCTGCGGGCCGCGGCCAAGAACTACCCGTCGGTATGGGTGGTGAGCAATCCAGTCGACTACGACCAGGTGCTGGAAGCGCTGCAGTCGGGCGATGCCGCCGCGGGGCTGGCGCTGCGCCGCAAGCTCGCCGCCAAGGCATTCCAACACGTGGCCTACTACGACACCGCGGTGGCCGGCTACCTGCGCGACGCCGAGGACCGCTTCCCCGAAGAACTGACGCTGGGCTTCAAGCGGCAGCAGGTGCTGCGCTACGGCGAGAACCCGCACCAGCAGGGCGCACTCTACCGCGAGCCGCTGGTGACCTTCAGCAGCCTGGTGACAGGCGAGCAGCAGTTGGGCGTGGACCCATCGCTGTGCAACATCTACGACCTGTCGGCGGCGCTGGAGACGGTGCGCGACTTTGCCGGGCGGCCCGCAGCGGCGGTCATTAAGCACGCCACGCCCAGCGGGTTCGCCATCGGCACGTCGGCGGCCGACGCGCTGCGTAAGGCCATCCACGCCGACGCCACATCGGCCTTCGGCGGCATCATCGGCCTGAACCTACCGCTGGACCTCGCCTGTGCCGAAGTGGTCAACGAGTTCAAGACGCAGGAGTTCTCGAACATCGACGCCGTGGTGGCGCCGGGCATCGCCCCGGAGGCGCTGGACCTGCTGCGCAAGACCCGCCGCCGCACCGTGGTGTTCACGGTGCCACCCGTGGCTTTGCTGCCGCAGGACGCCGTCAACTTTAAGCAGATACCCGGCGGCCTGCTGTACCAGATGGCCAATGCCGCCGCAGTGGATACCAGCGGCTGGAAGGTGGCCACCCAGGCGCAGCCCACCGCCGTCCAACTCGCCGCCATGCACGACGCCTGGACGCTGATCCGCCGCATCCGCTCCAACACCATCCTGGTGTGGGACCCGAAGGAGGGCGTGACGCTGGGTATCGGCAGCGGGCAGGTGAGCCGGGTGGGCGCGGCGCGGCTGGCGCTGGAGCAGGCGGGCGAGCGGGCCAGGGGAGCCATCCTGGCCTCCGACAGCTTCTTCCCGTTCCCCGACAGCGTGGAGCTGGCCGTGCAGTACGGCATCGGGGCCATCGTGCAGCAGGGCGGTTCCATCAACGACGGCCTATCGGTGACCGCCGCCGACCAGGCAGGGGTGCCGATGGTGCTCACCGGTGAGCGGGCCTTCTGGCACTAACACGGCAACAAAATCGCCAAAGCCGCGTTCTCTCTGCTGACTGCCTTTGGTGACGCCTAACGTGGAAACCCTCGCCCTCCCCCATATCGGTGCGATCGGCGCACACATGCACCGGCTCTCGTCTGCCGACCGCCGGGTCTTCGACCGCCTGTACGATGTGCAGGTTGCGGAGGGGAACCTGCGCCTGCCCGAGGAGATGGAACCCTGGGCGCAGCGGCAGTTCGGGTCGCTGGACTTTGTGGTGCGCCAGCAGATTGTGCGGGTAACCAACCGCGTCACGCTGGAGGACGTGCTGTTCAACGGCCTGCGGGCCCGCCGTCCCATCCAGTTCAGCGAGGTCGCCCCGCCGCTGGACGAACTCACCCCGCCCGCCGACAACCCGCTGGGCCGGCCGCTGCTCAGCACGCCGGAAGACCCCTTCGGGCGGGTGATCGGCGAGTATTGCGTGACGGGCGCCAACGTGGCGAAGCTGGACGCCCACAGCGGCATCGTCGTATTCGACACCTTCAATCCGCTGCACTTCGACCGCGAACGCGTGCAGGACTACTTCAGCGCCGGCTGGCAGTGGGCCCAACGCGCCAACGGCCTCGACCCCGCCGCGGTGTACTACCTGTTCATCTGGAACTGCCTCTGGCGCGCCGGAGCCTCGTTGTTGCACGGGCACGCGCAAACCCTGCTGGGGCGGGGCCAGCACTACGGCAAGGTCGAGGCGCTTCGGCGCCACGCGCTGAGCTACCGCAACGAGCACGACACCAATTACTTCGATGACCTGTTCGCCGTGCACGCCATGCTGGGGCTGGGTTTCGAGTCGGACGGCGTGCGGGTGATGGCACACCTGACGCCGCTGAAGGAGAAGGAGGTGCTGCTGATGGCGGACCCCTTCGACGAGCGGCTGTCCGACAAGGTATACGAGGTACTGGAGTGCTTCCGCGACCAACTGGGCGTACGGAGCTTCAACCTAGTGCTATACCAGGGCCCGGTTGGCCCCGTGCCCGAGGACTGGGGCGGCTTTCCCAACATCGTGCGCATCGTCGACCGCGGCGACCCGAACTCCCGCACCTCCGACATCGGCGCCATGGAACTGTACGCCGGGTCGGTGGTAGCGAGCGACCCCTTTGCGGTGGCCTCGGCGCTGAGAATGGCGCTGGCATGAGCGTGATGCCGCAACTGCTGCTCACTCCGGGCGAAACGCTGTTGATGCGGGCGGCGCTCAAGCGGCGGCTCATCGAGCTGGGTAAACCGGGCAACCTACCCACCACCGAGATCGCGGAGGTCGAAAGCATCACCCGCCTATTGCGACAACTGGCGATGCATCCCTCCAACAACACCCTGCCGCTGAACGCATCCACCGACGAGACGGTGCTGATTGCCCGCACCCTCAACCGGCAAGCGGCGTGGCAGCGGTCTGTGCTGCCACAGGCCCGCGAGCAGGGCGTGCTGGCCACCCTACGCAGCAAGGTGGAGGCGCTGGTGACGCCATCCAGCCTCCAGCAGCGGGTGTCCCGACGCCTCACCGGCCTGTGGCGCCACGACGCGGTGTAGGCCAAGGGCATGCCACTTCGCATCAAAATGATCTGCGACAGCCGCCGGGCATACGATTCGTTGGGGAGAGCAATGGGGCGCGGGCCGGCGGCCGGCGCTGACCCTACACCACGACCACACCCTGCCGCATAGTGCCAACGCCGCGCTTCTGCTAGCATCTGGGTATGGACACGGCAGAAGCGGAAACCCACGGGCAGGTCGGGACGCGCGTGATCGACGTGCCCATCGGGCCATCCGGCCTGCGTGTCGACGCCGTCATCCCCGTCTACAACGAAGAACACGTGCTGGCGCGGTCGGTGGAAACGCTGCGGGCGTTCTTGCGTGAACACCTCAGCCAGCACCGCTGGCGCATCGTGGTGGCCGACAACGCATCCATCGACGGCACGCTGGCGGTGGCCCAGCGGCTGGCCGCGCAGTACCCCGGCGAGGTGGCGTACATTCACCTGCCGCGGAAGGGCCGGGGGCGTGCGCTGCGCCGGGCCTGGCTGGAGAGCGATGCCGACATCCTTTCCTATATGGATGTCGACCTCTCCACCGGCATCGAGTCCTACCCCGAACTGGTGCAGGCCATTGTCAACGGGTACGACGTGTCCACCGGCTCGCGGCTGCTGCCCCAGTCGCAGACCACGCGCTCGCCCAAGCGCGAGTTCATCTCGCGCTGCTACAACCTGATGACCAAGGTGAGCCACTTCACCCACATCTCCGACATGCAGTGCGGCTTCAAGGCCATCAGCCGCAAGGCGGCCTTCGAGCTGGTACCGCTGGTACAGAACAACGAGTGGTTCTTCGACACCGAGCTGCTGCTGCTGGCCGAGAAGTTCGGCTACCGCATCAAAGAGATTCCGGTGCGCTGGGTGGAAGACCCCGACTCGCGGGTCAACATCCGCAAGACCGCCATGGAAGACATCCGCGGCCTGACCCGGCTGCGGCTGCACCCCCCGGCCCGCCCCAGCCGCACGCGCTAACAAATCTCCAGTTGACACGTTATAGAGTGTACCCGCATCCGGCAGGATACGCGGGATAGCTGTTTACGCGTGCTTATGTCTGGTAGTAGACTCGCAGCGAGGGTGACGATCAGAACGACGAAGGGCCATGAACTGCCCAGTATGTAAAGCCGACAACCCGGCTACGTCAAAGTTCTGCAACGAGTGCGGCATTCGGCTCGAGTTCCAGTGCCCGTACTGCGCGTCGCCCACCGCCGCCGGCGCCAAGTTCTGCACCGAGTGCGGTAGCAGCCTCGACTTCCGCTGCGCCCAGTGCAACGCCGTCAACCGGCAGGGCGCTAAGTTCTGCCAGCAATGCGGCGTACGGCTGGTCATCCAGTGCTTCACCTGCGGGGCCACCACGCCCCCGGGGTCCCGCTTCTGCCAGCAGTGCGGCGGCCGTTTGGAACGGCGCTGCAGCGGGTGCGGCTCGCCCATTGTGTTCGGGGCGCGCTTCTGCAACGGCTGTGGCATGGCACTGGTCGGCACGGAGGTCCAGACCCAGCCACTGCCACTGATCACACTGCCGTCGCGCCCAGCGGCAGCCCCACCCGCCCCGAGCGCGCCGGTCGCCCCGGCAGCCGCGGTGGCGCCACCACCAATCGCAGTCGCGCCACCGCCGTCTGCGTCGGCCGTGCAGCCGCCGCCACCCATCGCACCGCAGCCCGTGGCCCAGGCCCCAGTGGTCGTGCCACCGCCATCCGTAGTGGAGGCGCCACCGGTCATCGAGGCTCCCGTGGCCGCTGCACCGCCGCCCGTGGTCGAGGCGCCACCTGTGCCGCCCGACGTCGAGACTCCGGCCGCGCCTGCGCCCATCGTCGCGCCGTCGCCGGTCATCGAACCCGTCGTGGCCCAAGCGCCTGTCGCCGCGCCCGCACCGGCGGCGTCGCCACCCGTGGCCGCGCCGCCGGTTGCCGCTGCCGCACCAGCGCCGCCCATCGCCGTCGCGCCGGCCGAGCCCGAAGCGCCCCGCAAACCGGAGGACGAGCGCCGCCTGGTAACCGTGCTGTTCGGCGACGTGTCCGGCTTCACCGCGATGTCTGAAAAGATGGATGCGGAAGAGATGAAGCTGATCATGGACCGCTGCCTCAAGCAGTTGGCGGATCAGGTCTTCAAATTCGAAGGCACCGTCGACAAGTTTGAGGGCGACCTGATCATGGCCGTGTGGGGCGCTCCGACCGCCCACGAGGATGATGCCGAGCGCGCGGTGCTCGCAGCGCTCGACATGCAGCGGATTCTCACCGAGTTCAGCGCCAACCTGTACCGCAGGCGCGGCTTCACGCTGCGCATGCGCATCGGCGTCAACACCGGCGAGGTGATCTCCGGTGTGGTGGCGGCCGGGCGCGACAAGGACTACACGGTGATGGGCGACGTGGTGAACACGGCGTCCCGCTTCGAGGGCGCCGCCGAGGTGGGCACCGTGATGGTGGGCGAAAAGACCTGGCAGCTCACCAAACACCTCATCGAGTACGAGGCGCTGGAGCCGATCACCGTCAAGGGCAAGGTGGAGCCGCTCACTGTGTTCAAGGCGCTGAGCGTGCGGGCCGACCGTGGCCTGCGCCGTGGCGTAGCCGGCCTGGAATCGCCGATGGTGGGCCGCACCGGCCATCTGGTGAACCTGCTGGCGGAGTACCAGGCGATGGTGACCACGCGCCAGCCGCACATGGCCACCATCCTGGGCGTGCCCGGCATCGGCAAGAGCCGGCTGCTGGCGGAGTATGAATCGGCGCTCAAGCTGGGCGGCAACGAGTTCACCTGGTGCAAGGGCCGCTGCGTACCCTACGGCCAGGGCATCGCGTTCTATCCGCTTGCAGAAATCCTCAAGGGCTTCCTGGGCATCAAGGAAAGCGACTCGCTGGAGTACGTGCAGGAGCGGTTGCTCGACGGCATCGGCGAGATTGTGAGCAAGGCCCGCCTCGGCCAGACCATCGACCCATCGCAGGTGGATGCGGTGGTGGAGGTGCGGGAGGAGGCGCGGCAACTGGCCCACCGCCTGGGCTACGCCATCGGTGTCAGCTACCCCGACGCCGACCTGCAAGCCATCAACCCGGCCAACCTGAAGGACGAACTCTTCTGGGCCTGGCGCCGCTTCCTGTCCGACTGGGCGTCCATTCAGCCCCTGGTGTTCGTGGTGGAAGACGTGCACTGGGCCGACCCGGTGGTGCTCGACTTGGTGAGTTCGGTCTCAAGGTCGCTGGACGGCGCCCCCATCCAGTTCCTGTGCCTCAGCCGGCCGGAGCTGATGGAGGAGCGCCCCGACTGGGCCGACGCCCCCAACGCCATGCTCATCAAAATCGACCCGCTCAGTCTCGAGCAGTCGATCGAACTAGTCGACAACCTGCTGTCACCCAACCTGCTATCGCGGGCGTGGAAGGAGCGGGTGGCGAAGGCGGCCAGTGGCGTCCCGTTCTTCGTGGAGGAATTCCTGCGGACCCTCATCGAGGAGGAGCAGATCCACACCGGCGCCGCCGGCTGGGGCCCGAAGGATGCCGAGCGCTTGCCCGAGCTACCCGACAGCATCTTCGCCACGTTATTCTCCCGCCTCGACCGGCTGCCGGCCGGCCAGAAGAACCTGCTGCAACGAGCATCGGTGGTGGGCGGCACGTTCTGGGACAGCTCGCTGCGCTATCCCCAGCCCGCGCTGGGCTCCGACGGCGTGGCGATTGGCGAACTGCAAGCGAAGGGTTGGCTGGAACAGCACAGCGAGTCGGCGTTCCTGGGCGACAGCGAGTACGGCTTCGTGAACTACATGGTGCGCGAGTCGGCGTACAAAGGCCTCACCCGTACCCGCCGCAGTCAAGAGCACCACCGGGTGGCGCGGTGGCTCGAGGAGCGCGTCGGCGATCGCGTCGAGGAATTCCTCGAACTGCTGGCGTACCACTACGGCCAAGGCGCCCTGCAGGCCATCGAGGACGACGAGAGCGACAACACCCCGGTCATCAAGGCCATCTCCTACGGCTGGCGAGCCGCCGAACGCTCCCGCATGCACCACGCCTTCAACGAGGCGCTCACCCGCTACGACGACACGCTGCGCCTGGTGGAGCGCCTGACCGGCGACCCCTCCATCGACATCGACGGCCGGTCGCCCGCCACCATCGCGCTCGACGTGCTGCTGGCTCGGGCGCAGGTAAAGGAGCCGTTGGGCCAGTACGATGCCGCGCTGGCCGACATCGATCGGGCATTGACCGAAGCCATCGAACAGCACCTGACCGCCATCCAGGCGCAGGGTTACACGCTGAAGGCGCGGCTGCAACGGCTGCAGGCGCACTCGGACGATGCGGCCGATTCGGTGCAAAAGGCCATAGGGCTCTATCAGTTGACCCACGACACCATGGGGGAGGCGCAGGCACTCACCATCCTCGGCGAGATCAGATCCGATAAGGCCGAACTCGAGGCCTTCGAGAGCACCATGCGGCAGGCGCTGGTGCTCGCCGAGTCCAGCGGCGTGCAATGGCTGGAGGCGCGAGCACTCAACCTCCTGGGCATCTCCTGCATCTACCAGGGCAAGATGGCCGAGGCGCTGGAGCACCTGCGCGGCTCGCGCGACCTGTTCCAGGCCACCGGCGACCGGCGCGGCATCGCCACCAGCCTGGCCACCCTCGGCCGGGTGGAGCACGCGACCGGCGACAGCACCAACGCCATCACCCATGTGGAGGAGGCCTACGCCATCTTCCACGAGATGGGCGATCAGCCCATGCGCGTCGCATCACTGGTGACGCTGGGCCAGCTCCACCTGGAGCGTGGCAACTTGGGTCCCTGCCGCCTGTACTCACAGACAGCGCTGGAGCTGGCGAAGACCCTGGGCCAGCACGCTCAGGCCGTCCGCGCCACGCTGAGCCTGGCACAGGCCGAGATCGCTGAGGGCGTGGGCCCCAACCTGGTCCCGCAACTCCTCGAAGCGCGCGACCTCAGCCAGTCGACCAACCAGACCGCCATTCTGCCGGAGGTGTACCGCATGCTGGCACAGGCCGAAGTGGCGCTGGCCGACCCTGTGGAGGGCGAGCGCTACGCGCGCTTGGGCCGCGAGGTGGTGGAGGCCGAGGACCACTACTCCCAGGGCACCACCTGGTACGCGCTGGCACTGACCTTGGCAGCGCAACCCGGCCGCGATGCGGAGGCCGAGGAGGCCTTCCATCACGCCATCGAATGCCTGGAGGCGGCGGATGAAGCCTTCGAGATCGGCGATAGCCACCTGGCCTATGCGGTGTTTTTGATGGCCCACGACCGCCCCACCGAGGCTATGGAGCACCTGGTGAAGGCGTATGAGGCCTTCGAGACACTGGAGACCAAGGACCGCCTGGCGCGCGTCGAGGAGCTGCGGGCGCGACTGGAGGCCATGGTCACCGGCGCGCCAGAACCCGCTACTGCGGCGCCCGAAGCTCCCCCGGCAGGCGTTCCGGTCGCTGAACACGGCGACACCCCCGCGGCGCCCGAGCTACCAGCAGCAGCGTTGGTGACGGCCAGCGGCCCTCCAGGCGCGGAACCCCCTGCCGACGAACTGGTGACCGCAGGCGGCGCCGCTGAACCTGCGTCACCACCCCACCGGACCCGACGCCGCAAGTAGACCAAGCGGCTTCGGCCGCCTCGCAATGACGCATAGAGGGCGGGCATCCGGCCAATCCCGGCGCCCCCACTTCCTACCCAGCCCTGCAGTCGACGCAGGCGAACCGGCCCCCGAAACCCGCGTACTGACTCTGTCTCACAACCAACGCACGCAGCCGGGCGCGCGTGCTATAGTAAGACCTGCCCTGCGGCATGGTGGGCGTAGCCGAGTGGTTAAGGCACCAGGTTGTGGCCCTGGGGATCGTGGGTTCAAATCCCACCGTCCACCCCATGTTCGTTCTCGTCGCTCTTCACCGCCGGCCGGCGGGCCCCAGCAACTCTGCTAGAAGGCCAAGCATGCCGACGTCCCTCTCCCCCCTCGACCTACAGCAGCGCCTAGCGGCCCCCACAGCCGCCGATTGCGCCTTCCTCGACGTGCGCGAAGGCGGCGAGTACAACGAGGCGCACCTAGCAGGCGCCGTCCTCTTGCCACGCTCCCAGCTCGAAAGCCGCCTGCGGCTGGTGGTGCCCGACCCGTCCACCCCGCTAACCCTGCTGGATAGCGACGGGCGGCGCGCCCAACTGAGCGCGGCCACGGCGGAGGCCATGGGCTACACGCAGGTGGCGCTGCTGGCCGGCGGCATCGCGGCCTGGCAGGCGGCGGGACTCCCGGTTGAGTGGGGCAGCAACGTCCTGAGCAAGGACTTTGGCGAGAAGGTGCAGGTGCAGCAGCACGTGGCCGAGGTTGAACCCGCCGAACTGGCCGCCTGGCAGGCCCGCGGCGACCACCTCATCCTGCTCGACTCCCGCACGCCCGAAGAGCACACCCAGGCCTGCATTCCGGGCAGCCGCAGCGTGCCGGGCGGCGAGTTGCCGCTCCGCATCACCGACCTGCTGAAGGGCCACGAAGACGCCACCGTGGTGGTGCACTGCGCCGGGCGCACCCGCAGCATCATCGGTGCGCGCGTGCTGCAGCGCATGGGCATCCCCCGTGTCTATGCATTGAAGAACGGCACCATGGGCTGGCACTTGGCCGGCCTGGAACTGGAGACCGGCTCGCGCCGCACCGCCCTGCCGGCGCCCTCGCCCGAAGCGCGTGCCGCGGCCGCTGCGTTTGCGCAACGCGTGGCGGTAGAGGACGGCGTGCGGCTGGTGGATGTGGCGTGGCTGCAGCAGCGCATGGCGCAGCAAGGTGGCAGCCTCTATCTGCTCGACACCCGCAGCAAACCTGAGTACGAGGCCGGCCACATCCCCAGCTTCCAGTGGGTGCCCGGCGGACAGGCCGTGCAGCGCGCCGAGGACGTCATCGGCGTACCGACGGGCGACATCGTGTTTTGCTGCGACGACGGGTCACGCTCCGCAGTCTCAGCCGGGTGGTACCGCCAGATGGGCTACCCAAACGTGCACCTGCTGCGGGGCGGCATCGGCGCCTGGCAGGCCGCAAGCGGGACGCTGACGCCGGGCCCCCAGGTCGACCCTATCTGGGGCCTGGACGAAGCGGCTCGCACCGCGCCTGGCATTCCAGCCGCCGCGCTGGATGCAGCGCTGCAGCACGCCAACCGGCCGCTCGTGGTGCACGTGGGCGGCAGCCGCGAGTACGAGCGCGGCCATATACCCGGAGCCGTGTGGCTGGCGCGGGCCTGGATGGAACTGGAGATGCCGCAGGTGGCCCCCGACCGCGAGTTGCCCATCGTGTGCACCTGCGCCGATGGCGTGCAGTCGACGCTGGCGGCGGCGGCGCTGGCCCGGCTGGGTTACGCCAACGTGGTGTCGCTGCGGGGTGGCATGGGCGCCTGGAACACCGCCGGGCTCGCAGTCGAGACCGGCCTGCAACGCCTGGCGGTAGCCGCTGACGATGTGGTGCGCGCCGGCACCGAGCGGGACCGCGCCGCCATGATCCACTACCTGGAATGGGAAGAGGCGCTGGGCGGGAAGTACGAGACCGCCGGCGGAGGCTGACCCGTGAATTGGCTGGTCATCTGCCCCCACTGCCGGCAAACGCTGACGGTCTATCTGGAGGACGCCGACGGCATGCCGTTCTCGACACCCCTCCACTACCGGACCGGCGGGCAGGCGCGCTGCCCCGGCTCCGGCACACCCCTCGGTGACGGCCCCCGGCAGGCCCCTGACTAACGCGCCCGTCGCCACCGCCACCGTGGACGCGGTATGCATCGGGGCCGGGCGCACGGTGGCGAAGACGGCCGTCCCGCTCGCCACCATGGGCCCCTTCGGGTTCGACGGCGACCGCCATGCCGGCGAGACCTTCGTGCCCCGCTACGGGCACAACCGCGGCCAGCGGGTGTTCAACGAACGCCAGTGGTCGGCGGTGAGCGCCGAGGAGGTGGCGGAGCTGGAGGGCAGGCTCGGGACCACCATCCCGGTGGGCGCGCTGGGGGAGAACCTGCGGCTCAGCGGCGTCGCCGGGCTCTCAGACTTGCCGTCTGGCACGCGCCTCACGTTCCCCTCCGGCGCCGTGCTCTTCGTGTCGGGCCAGAACGCCCCATGTGCGCGGGCGGCCGCCAGCCTGGCAGCGCTCAGCGGTGTCGCAGCGATACGCCGGTTGTTTACGAAGGCCGCCACCGGCCGGCGCGGCCTGGTGGGGTGGGTGGAGACGCCGGGGCTGGTGCGCGCCGGCGACGAGGTGCGGGTAACGTTCGAGGGACCATAGCCAAACACCCCTCGATGAGGCCGATGGCACTCGCTGGGGCGCCGAGCACCGACATCAGGAAAAGCGGTAGCACCGGCACGATCATTTCGCTGGAAATGTCTGTAAAGAAGCTCACCGCACCTGCAGAGCTAGGTCGCGCTTGCCGCTCAGTGGTAAAGTGGCATTGACGTTTATCCAATGGTCGTTCCTAGGTAGGACACCCATGAGCACCTTCTTCCTCTTCTCCGCCGCATTTCTCGCCTGCGTGGTCGAGATGGTGGAGGCGCTGACCATCATCCTGGCCACCGGCATCACCCGCGGCTGGCGCAGCACCCTCATCGGCGCATCGCTGGCCGCCCTTTTGCTGGCGGTCATCATCGCGCTGTTCGGCGCCACCACCGCCACCCTCATCCCCATCGAGTTCTTGCGCTTGGTCGTTGGTGGGTTCCTGCTCATCTTCGGCCTACAGTGGTTGCGCAAGGCCATCCTGCGGGCCTCGGGCTTGAAAGCGCTGCACGACGAGGAGTTGATCTTCTCGAAGCAGCTCTCCACCCTCGGTAAGGTCTCGCCCAGCGGGCAGGGCGTCATCGACTGGGTCGGGTTCACCGTGTCCTTCAAGGGCGTGTTCTTGGAGGGCCTGGAAGTGGCGTTCATCGTGGTCACGTTCGGGGCATCGTCCACCGCTGGAGCGGGCGTCGACGGTGTGATGGTCGCTTCGGCCGGGGCGCTGGCGGCCTTTGTGCTGGTGGCGATAGTGGGCCTGCTGGTACACCGCCCGCTGGCGCAGGTGCCCGAGAACACCATGAAGTTTGCGGTGGGACTTATGCTGGCAGCCTTCGGTACCTTCTGGGCCGGTGAAGGCGCCGGCGTGGAGTGGCCGCTGGCCGACGCCACCATCCTGGTGCTGCTGGCCGTGTACAGCGTGTTCGCCTTCGCCGCCGTCGCGCTGCTGAAGCGGTCGGCGCAACGCTCGCTGGCCACCGCATGAAGGTCCTCTACAGCTTCGGCGCCTTCTGGTGGGACTTCCTAGTCGGCGACGCCTGGGAAGTGGCGGCGGGCGTGGTCGCAACGCTGGCGGCAGTCATGCTACTGGTCACCGTGGCGCCCACCGCCGCCGAACTCACCGGGCTGCTGGTGGTGCTCGCCGTCGTCGTCCTCATGGGCGCCAGCCTGGCCCGCGAAGCTTCGCGCCACTAAATCCCGCCCTCTGTTATAGAACTGTAACCTCGCTGTGCCGAGGGCTACGGCGATGCGTGGCTCCTCTCGGCTATGCTCAAAGGGCGCCATGGCTGCCGTGCCCACCATCGGGCGTCGCACCCAGCCGCGAGGAGACAGCGCTGCTTGGTGGGCCATACATGCGCCCAATCTCCGCTCGACTTTACCCTTGGAACTCTTTGCGGCGGAGAGGGTATGAGGTGGGGGGAGAGTCAGGATGCTCACGATGCGAACTCCATTGCTTAGGGCAATAGCCACCGGATTGCTGGGCCTCGCCGCCACGGCGGCGCTCACTGTGCTGGCTCCCCACCCGGCCGTGGCAGCACCGGGCGCCGTCCCGAGCGCACCGGACGTGCTGGAGTTGCGCAGCCTGGTCTCCACGCTCCCTTCGCTGGGCAACGGGCTGGTGGGGGCCTACGACGCGTCGCAGCATCGGTACGTGATGGCAAGCTCGGCGCTGGTGGCGGTGCTCAGCAACAGCTCTGCGAGCCCCGCCGCACTGGCGTTGTACGACCGCGCTTCGATGGCGCCGCTGCTGGCCAACGCTGTGCCGCGCCTGCAACTGGTGGACGGATCGACCGTGCTGGTGGGCGCCGAGGCCACGCCCCAGGAGTCGGGCGGCAGTGTGGCGGCCGTGGACGACCCGGTCATGGGCGCGGGAGGACTCATCACCGCCCGCTACTACCTGCCGTACCGCAGCCTCACGGTCGACCTGAACCTCAGCCTCTTCAGCGACCAGCAGTATGCCGTCTACCGGCTGGTGGTCACCGACGACTTCGGGCTGCTCACCAGCCTCGACTTCGATTTCTTCGACCCCAGCACCGCCGACTTCCAACTCGGCGGCAGCGTCGCATACATCACCGACTACGGACGGCCGCGCACAGGGACCATAGACCGCACCAACCCTGAGGCCAGCGAGCAGGTGGACGAAGGCAAACCGGTGTACCTCTGGAGCACCACCACCAACCGGCAGGTGGTCATAGCAGTGCTCGACGACTCAGGCGCCCAGTCCACGTTTGCCGGCCAGTCGCTGGCGGCCATCAATGGCGTGAGCGCTACGGTGTCGGTGCGCGGACTGTCGGGCCAAGGCTCCGTGACCTCGCCGCGACTGTTCCTGGGTTTTCCCACCGAAGCCAACGCCAGCGATGCGCTGGCCAGCTACCGGCGGGTGTTCGGCGCGCTGCATCCCAGCGTGCCGGCGCCTCCATGGTTCCGGTTCGAGTGGAATAGCTGGTACACCTACGGCATGAATGTGAATGAGCTGGATTTCCGCAAACAGATCTACGCCGTGCAGCAGCAATTGGGCGACCTGGGCGGCTGGCTGATGCAGCTCGATGCCGGCTGGTACGTGTCGGAAGGCCGTAATAACGCCGATTGGACAAACGCAGACCCCGACAAGTTCCCCAGCGGCATTGAGGCACTGGCCGACTACGCGCACGAGAACGGCCAATACCTCTCGCTCTACTTCACGGCGCCGTACGTGGACAACCGGCAGGTAGCGGGCAACTGGCGGGGCATGGCGGGGCTCATTCAGGCCCACCCAGAGTTCCTGATCCACACCGACGACGACGCCCTTGGGTCGGGCTACGTCATCGACGCCAAGCACCCCTCGTTCCAGGCGTACCTGAAACAGCTCATGACCCAGTTCTTCGGGCGTTACGGCGTGGATGGTGTAGCGATCGACGGACTGGGCGGCGTGTCGCTGGGGCTCGATGCGGTGGACAGCGTCATCGGCAAGAACGCCACCGGGCAAACCATGGAACTGTACCGGCAGATCGCCACAAACGTGCGGGCACAGCGGCCGGATGCCTACATCCTGGGCGGTTGGCACTTCCCGCTCTTCGCCAATCCTTACGCGAATGCCTTCTGGTACTCCGACGAGTCGCCACAGTTCAGTAACCCCTACCCCTTCGGCGGCGTGGTGGAGCACACCGACTACGCCGTGCTGCAGCAAGCCATGTGGGGACAGCAGAGCCACATGGGCTACCTCATTGGCAACGGCACGCTCGGCACGGTAGACCGCTGGTGGCTGGAGGCGGCCATCGCCCTGGGTGCTGAGGTGGGCCTGGGGTGGGATATGACCAAGATGGACCTTGGCTCTCTGAACGCGCTACGGCAACGGTTGACGCAGTATCACCCGCATCAGGGCGAGAACTTCGTCATCGGCCAGTACCCCGCCACGGCATTCGGCAGCCACTGGGAGGGCACAACCTACGTGGGCCTCCTCAACCGAGAGGCAGCGCCGGAGGACGTCACGCTGAACCTAGCGGACGCCGGGCTGGACCCCACGGCGAAGTACACCCTGCTCGACACGACTACCGGGAGTTATCGCGTGGTCACCGGTTCGACGACGGTTACGCTGCCCCACGAGAGCTTCCGGCTGCTGCTTCTGCGCAAGGACGCCGGCGTGATGTGGACCAACAGCTCGGTGAAGCAGCAGACCGCTCCCCAGCGCCTGACGGTGCAGGTGGGTGGCCCCGCCGAACTGCGCGGCTTCGTCGAAATCTACGCCCCCGGCCTCACCAGCCTTCGCTTCGATGGGCGGCCCCTCTCACTGGAGAGCGGTGACGACAGCCCGGTGAGCTACAACACGGCCACCGGCATCCTGGCAGCGGCCTACTCCCACAGCACGCCTCACACCCTCGAACTGGCCTGGTAGGCTGACCCACCCGCAGTCTTGCCCGACTGACTGCGCCTCCGTTATACTTCACATGACATAGATGATTTAGCGTTAGTTAAGTGCGATAGAAGGGTTCTGTTCCATGGCAACCGCAACCTCCAACGTGTATCACTCCCAAGACGGCTACATCGACCTGCCGAAGCGGGTGCTGTACCTCACCGTGGCGGGGCTCATGCTCTCGCTGCTGCTGGCAGCCCTCGACCAGACGGTGGTGGGCACCGCTATGCCGCGCATCATCTCCGATTTGCAGGGCTTCAACCACTACGCATGGGTCACCACGGCCTACATGCTCACCAGCACCGCCGTGGTGCCCATTGTGGGCAAGCTCTCCGACCTGTACGGGCGCAAGCAATTCCTGGTCGGCGGCGCCATCTTCTTCGTGCTCACCTCCATGTTGTGCGGGCTGGCGCAGGATATGACCCAACTTGTGGCATTTCGCGGCCTGCAGGGCATAGGCGGCGGCATCATCATGTCGACGGTGTTCACGGTGATCTCGGCCATCTTCCCGCCGGCCGAGCGCGGGAAGATCCAGGGCATCTTCGGCGGGGTGTTCGGCTTCGCCAGCATCCTCGGGCCACTCATCGGCGGCTACCTGACCGACAGTCTGAGCTGGCGCTGGGTGTTCTACGTGAACCTGCCGGTGGGAGCCCTGGCGGTGGCGGTGCTGGCGGCCGAGTTCCCCAACATCAAGCCACATCGCGACTCCCACCCCAAGATCGACTTCCTGGGGTCGGCGGCGCTGGTGGCCTGCGTGACGCCGCTGCTGCTGGCGCTCTCGTGGGCGGGCCACGAGTTCGCTTGGGGCTCGCCCGAGATCCTCGGACTGCTCGGGTTTGCGGTCCTCATGCTGGCGGCGTTTCTGCTCATCGAGCAGCGGGCGGCCGAGCCGGTCATCCCGCTGCGACTGTTCCACAGCCGGATCATCACCGTGGCGGCGCTGGGCCTCGGCATCACGTCGATGGGCATGTTCGGGTCCATCCTGTACATCCCGCTGTTCATCCAGGGCGTCATCGGGTCGAGCGCCACCAGCAGCGGCAGCCTGCTGGCGCCCATGATGGCCACCATGCTGGTGTCCAGCATCGGCGGCGGCCAGATCATCAGCCGCACCGGACGCTACAAGACCATCGGCGCAGCCGGCATGTGCATCATGGCGTTCGGCATGTTCCTGCTCAGCCAGATGGGCCCCGACACCGACTACCTGACCGTGGTCCGCAACATGATGATCCTCGGTCTGGGCATGGGTCCCACCATGCCGGTGTTCACACTGGCAGCTCAGAACTCCGTGGACCTGCGTGAGTTGGGCGTGGTTACCGCGCTCACCCAGTTCTCGCGCTCCATTGGCGGCACGGTGGGGGCGGCCCTGTTCGGTAGCCTGCTCACCAACCAGTTCAGCCCAGCCATAACGGCCGCGGCGGGCAAAGCCGGGTTGGCGGTACCCGCCGGCGTCATGGACCACCTGCAGAACCCGCAGGCGCTGGTCGACCCGCACGCGGCGGACGCCCTGAAGGAGGCGCTCGCCGGTTCGAGCCCTCAGGGCGTCGACCTGTACACCGGCCTGTTGCTGGTCATCAAACAGGGCCTAGCCAGCGCGTTGCACGACACCTTCCTCACCGCGTCGCTGCTGCTGGTGGGCGGCGTGCTGCTGATGCTGCTGCTGAAAGAGGTGCCGCTGCGCCGCCGCCAGCGCGGCCCACAGGCCCAGAGCGCCCCAGACACAGCGCAGGCCACCCCCGACGCGCGCGAGCCAGTGGCCCAGCGCTAACCAGCCGGCCACACGAGCAACAAGAAGGCCCTGCCAAGCGGCAGGGCCTTTGCGATCTTGGGCGCTCGTAAACCGTTAGGTAATGAGCATCTTCGGCTTCTCGAACTTCTGGCGGTAGTAGTAGATGCCGCTCTCGGTCCATTCGGTGGCCTGCTTCAGGGCTTCGGCAGCGTGGGCCAGCACCCGGTCGGCATTGCGGCCCTCCTCCGGGTAGAAGGTGATACCGATGGTGGCGCTCACCGCCTCGTGGCGGCCCTTATCCAGCACTTTGCGCTGGCGCAGGGTGGTCAGCACCTGCTGGGCCACCGCTTCGGACTGCTCGCGGCCGGCGTTGGCCAGCACCACCACCAGGTCGCCATCGGTGGTGCGGGCCACCAGGTCGTTGCCCCGCAGCAGCGTCCGCAGGCTGTTGGTGATGTCGGTGTGCGTCTGCTGTTCTGCCGCGGTGCCCGCCAAGTGCTGGAAACCCACCAGGTGAATAAGCAGCACCGCGCCCGGGCTGTCGTTATGCCGGGCGTTGGCCACCATCAAGTCCAGCAGCTCGCGCACCCGCTGCTTGCTGATGGAACCGACGGCGGACGAAACTCCGGACGCCCGCACAATGGTCTCGTCGAACCAGCGGCGGTCGGTAGCGTAGCCCATGGCCAGCGAGCCCGCGGCCAGCATGGTGGTGCCGAGCACCGCCTGCTGGTAGGCGTCGGCGGGGGTGAAGAGCAGATTGGCCAAGCTGCCCATGGCATCGCGGCTGAGCAACAGGGTGGCCGAGCCCACGTCCGCCAACTCGTACAGGCCCACCAGGGCCAGGAACGTGCCGGCGCTGGCGACGGTGGCTCCCCGCAGGCCAAAGAACGCTCCCGCCATCATCATGGGCGAGAAGAACAGGAACCAGTAGTGCATCCCGCGGGCGCCCAGCCCGTACAGGGTCAGCACAATCGACGCATAGGAGAGTGCGATGAGCGCCAGCTTCACCTTGCGCCGCCGGGTCTCGATGTCGACCATCGGCTCTGCATCACGTGTCATCGTCCACCTCCTCCACACAACGCTTCGTGTACGCGAGTGTGCTCCGGTGGAAAGCGGCCTGCTATGACTGCCGTCACAGTACCGGCGGCAGTGGCGGGGTTACGTGAACAGGCGCTTGGAGGCAATCTGCGCACCCTCCACCATGGCCTCGAACTTGGCCCAGCACACCGTGGCATGGCCCACCCGGCTGCCGATACGCAGTCGGTGCCCGCTAACTTAACGAAGAGAGTCCCACCAACGCCATTGGAGCAAGCGCCGGGCTCAGGGTCAGTCAGCACCACCAGCCTCTCGTATACTGAACCCAGACAGCGGTCCACCGGGCGCCCAGCACTGACCGGAGTAGGAGAAACTCGATGACCACCCTCACCATCACCCCCAGCGGCGCCGGCCTGGGCGCCACCATCGACGGCCTGGACCTGGCGCGGCCGGTGGACGCCGCCACGCAGCGCACGCTGGTGGACGCGCTCGGCCGGCACGCCGTGCTGCGGTTTCCGGGGCAGTCGCTGCGGCCGGGCGAGCTGAAGGCGTTCGCCGCCGGGTTCGGCACGCTGGAGGTGAACGTGGCGGGCGCCTTCCAGGACGCCGAGCACCCCGAGGTGATGACGCTGTCGAACATCGTGCAGGACGGCCGCGCCATCGGCCTGCCCGACGCCGGCCAAGGCTGGCACACCGACATGTCCTACAGCACCGAGATCGCGCTGGCCAACTGCCTGTACGCCCTGCGGGTGCCGCGGCGCGACGGCGTGGCGCTCGGCAACACCGAGTTCTCCAACATGGTCGCCGCCTACGACGACCTGCCGGCGGACGTGAAGCGGCGGCTGGACGGCGCCACCGCCACCCACGACTTCAACAAGTTTTGGGACATGATGCGCGCCCGTCCCGGCAGCACCCGTCCGCCGCTCACCGAGGCGCAGCGCCGCCAGAAGCCGCCGGTGTCGCAACCGGTGTTCCTGCGGCACCCGCTCACCGGCCGCACCGTGCTGTACGCCAACCCCGGCTACGCCATGTGCATCAACGGCTGGCCCCAGCGCGAGAGCGACGAGATGCTGGCCTACCTGTTCGAGCACCAGTTGCAACCCAAGTACCGCTACGCCCACCAGTGGACCGAGGGCGACGTGCTGCTGTGGGACGACATTGCCACCATCCACAACGCCATCGCCGACTACCGCGCCAACGAGCCGCGCCACATCCTGCGCTGCCAGGTGATGGCCGACCGGGCCTTTGCGGAGGCCGCCGCCGCGAGCGGTGCGGGATAGCAGTGTCGCTCCAAGGGCCGTGCTACGATTGAGTCCGGTACCATGCGCCCGTAGCTCAAAGGACAGAGCATCTGACTTCGGATCAGAGGGTTGGGGGTTCGAGTCCCTCCGGGCGTACCACCCCTTTCAGGCACGAAGCCGGCCCCCAAGCGCCCCTCCGCCAAGGGTATCGGGTGATGCACACCTAAGTCGCCTCGAACGCCATCGCACGTGGCCACCGATGGCTGCTGAGTGGGTCGCTGTAAGCGCGAGGAAGGGTGTAAGAACCTCGCTTGGTGAAGTCTGGCGCGTCAGGCCCGCGTCGGCGACTGGTCGGCACGGGTTTCGCCCGACATCACGGTCTCCTTCAGCATCCAGCCCACCAGTGCGGCCACGCCGGCGGAGCTGAGCGCCAGCATCAGAAATGCACTGCCGAAGTTCAGCTTCTCGGCCGTCTGGGCGAACAGCCACGGGGCAGCCAGCCCGCCGGCGGCCGAGATGGAGCGCCAGATGCCGAAAAATTTACCGCGCGCCTCGGCCGGGGCCATGTCCGACCCCAACACCTGCATGGTGCCGTTGGTGGTGCCCTGACCCATCTGCGCAAACGCATACCCCAGCACGTACATCTCGAACGGCCAGTGGACGAACGCCGTGACCGCCACGAACACCAGTGTCACCGCCAGCAGTGCGAATGCGGGCACAATCACCCGCTTGCGGCCCCAGCGGTCCATGAAGTAGCCGGTGGCGAACGGGATGGGCACCGCCACCACGCCGGCCAGAGCGCTCGTGAGGCCCAGCGTGCCCGGACCCACGTCGTAGGCGTACACGGCGTAGAGCTGGAAGGTACCACCCTCAGCGCCGCGGCACACCGTTCCCAGGAACTGAATCACGAAGAACGTGAGGATCTGCGCCGAGAGCAGGAACCGCCAGAAGGCTGCTCCGGTGAGGGCAGGCGGCGCACCCGGCGCCCTGGCGGCGGCCTCCCGCTGGCTCCGGCCGTTGCCCGTCTCTTTCACCGAGAAGAACGAGGGGAGCACAATCGCGAACATCAGCAGGCCGTGCACCAGGAACGGGGCCTTGATGTCGAAGGCGGTGGCCAGCACACCGCCGAGCGCGGGCCCCAGCAGGATGCCGACGCGTTGCACGCCCACCATCCAGGTGACCTGACGGCCGCGCTGCGACCCGACCGTAGAGTCGGCAATGATGGCGAGCCGGGCCTGGTTCCACAGCTCCTGAGCGGCCCCGGCGATGAACCGGTATACCAGCAATTCGGGATACGAGGTAGCAAACACGCAGGCCAGTGACGACAGCGCCGTGATCAGCGGTCCCGCCACCACGATCGGGCGGCGGCCCACCACGTCCATGAAGTACCCGGTGGGAAAGGTGGCGACGAGGCCGCCCAATTGGAACACCACGAACAGCAACGACGCCTCGCCGAAGCTGATGTTGAAGGACTTGGCGTACACCGGCAGCACCGGGGCGATGATGCCCTGTCCCAACGCCAGCATGAGCGCAGGGAGGTACAGCGAGAGGATAAGATCGCGCGAAATAACGCTGCGGTTCGGGGTGGTCACGAAGGGGGTTTCCGGCAAGAGGGTGAAGCGTCCGTAGCGTACCATAGCGGCGCCGTCCGCGGGCTTCGGGCAAATGCTCTGCTATAGTGGGCAGCACCCTAATCGGGCAGAGGGCAGGCAGAGCGTCATGGGCCGTCTGACAGACAAGATCACCGTAGTGACCGGCGCAGGGCGCGGCGCAGGCCGCAGCACCGCCGCGGCGCTGCCGGGCGATGTAGAATTCCTGGAGGCAGTGGCGCTACCCCGTAAGATGCCGTTTTGGGGACGTGGCTAGCGAGAAGGAGACACGCATGCAGTGGATAACTCGGGAGCGGCCGGCGGTGGACCGCATCGCCTGCCCCTGGCTGGTGCGGCGGTTTGTGGATCCGGCTGCGGAGATTCTGTATGTGCCGGCGGGTGAGGTGATGGCAGTGGCTGCGGCCCAGGGCGCCATTCCGTTCGATGTGCCCGATGTGGAACTGGGGCACCACGGCGCCGAGTGCACCTTCGACGCCATCATCCACAAGTACGGCCTCACCGATCCGGCACTGCAGGCGATGGCGGCCATTGTGCGCGGCGCCGACACCGACGCCCACGACCTGACCCCCGAATCGCGCGGACTGCTCGCCCTGGCCCAGGGCTTCCGGCTGGCCTACCAAGACGACCACCAGCAACTGGCGGCGGAACTGCCGCTCTACGACGCACTGTATGCGTATTGCCAGCAGCAGGCGGCACGGGGTTGACCTGCCTCCAACATTCTGGTTGGGGCGGCCCCATCTGACCACCCTCGCCCCGTGGCCATTGCACATTCGGTCAACGAGTGCCCCACTGTCCACGTGCAACATCTCGGCGAGGGCAGGCACGCGGGCCTGCCCCTACGGGATGTGATGGCTGTAGGCTTCGTAGGGGCGGTCCCATGTGACCACCCCGGCGCGATGGCCATTGCACATTCGGTCAACGGGCGCCCCGACGTCCACGTGCAACATCTCGGCGAGGGCAGGCACGCGGGCCTGCCCCTACGTGCGGTTGGCGGTTTGGGCGCGGCGCAGCCACTGGCGAACACGGGTGCGCACGTGCGGTGGTGCAAAGGGCTGATAGATCACGTCGTTGGCCCCCGCAGCAAAGCCCTCGGTGACCGACTCAGGGCTCGCATCTGGCGTGAGCAGCAGCACCGGAAGGCTGCGCAGGCCTGGGTCGTCCGCAGCCCGCAGGGCGCGGCACACCGCCAGGGCTGCGCTCTCGCCCGGGTGCCAGGTAACCAGCATCAACGCCGGGCGGTGCTCGCGGGCGGCAGCCAGGGCGGCTTCAGCGTCCCGCACCACCAGCAGGCGGAAACCATCATCACGCAGCGTCTCCTCCAGCAGGCGGTTGGCGTCGTTGTCCTCCCCCACTATCAACACCGTCTGTTCCGAACGCGGCGTGCCGCGTGCCGCATGGGGCTGGGTGAGCAACGGGCGAGCCGGCGCCATGAGATCGGGCAGGCGCAGGGTGACGCCCTCCGCCGCTGCAAGCACTTGCAGGTCGGAACCAAGCGCTGCAACTCGCTGCTGGCACCGTTCGACGACCTGCTCAAGGCTGGCATCATCACGTAAAGGGTCGTGGTGGAACAGTGCCAACTGCTTCACGCCGCCCAGCACCGCCAGGTCCACCACGTACTCAGCCGGGCTGTGGCCCCAGCCGCGCTTGGCGGGATACTCCTCGTCGGTGTACTGGGCGTCGTGGATGACGAGGTCGGCCCCCGCGAGGAACTGGGCGTGCCGCACGTCCTCGGCATGGGCGAGGGTTGGCCAGGCGCCCAGGTCGTTCCAGGGGGCATGGTTGGCATGCGGCTCGTGGTCGGTGGCGTACACCACGGTGACGCCGTCGGCGACGATGCGATAGCCCGTGGCCACCTGCGTGTGGTTCATATAGGCGGCGGTCACCCGCACATCGCCCAGCGAGAACGCGCCCTCACCGATGTCGTGGAACCGAAGGCCGGCGCTGAGACCCTTGAGGCTCACCGGGAAGTAGCGGTAGTGCATCTGCCCGGCGAGGGTGTCGCGCAGCGTCTGCCCGGCCTCGCCGGGACCGTAGATCGCCCAGGAGCTATCGGGAACGAACACAGGCCCAAAGAAAGGGAAGCCCTGGATGTGGTCCCAGTGGGTGTGGGTGAGCAGCATGTTGCCACGCCGGTTCCAGCCAGCATCGCGCACCACGGCCTGGCCCAGTTCATGGGCGCCCGTGCCAGAGTCGAGCACCAGCAGCGTGCCAGCATCGCTGCGCACTTCTACGCACGAAGTGTTGCCGCCGTAGCGCACGGTGGTTGGCCCAGGCTTGGGCAGCGACCCACGGGTTCCCCAGAAACGGACCAACATAATAGCGCTACTGTACCATCCCTTTCAGGCGTTCCGTCGTTACCGGCCTACCTTGCCGTAGAGAACGAAGCGGGGCGGCGTTTTGCACGCCGCCCCCAACATTTCGTGGGTTGTTCCTGAGCGCTTACTCTCGGCAATCCGGATAGGCCGCAGCAATCCTACTTGCAGCCGTCCCGTAAGCTCCGCGCCTTCTCCAAAATGTCGTTAGCGGCGCTGCTGGTGACCTTCTTGCCGGCCTGGCCCTGGAGGTCATCGCTAAGGTCCTTCAGCTTGTCGGCGGCGTCCTTCAGCTTGCCCTTGCCGATGTGGTCGCGCACCTCCGAGCAGCCCTGCTGGTGGCCTTTGCGGTAGCCGTCATCCTTGAAGCCGTCACCCTGGGCGTGCTTCTCGATGACGCCGCACCAGGCGTCCAGCAGCTTCTGCAGCGTGGCCGAAGGCAGCACCGTGACCGTGATCGTGGCCGAGCTGGTTGCCAGCGTGCTGGCGCCGGCATACTTCACTACCAGGGTGTGCCTACCGATGGACAGCGAACTGGTGCTCAAGGTGGCCTGCCCGTTGCTATTCACGCTCACCTGGCCAGCAATGGTGGTGTCACCCTCAGACACGCTCACCTGGCCGGCGGTCACCGGGCTGCCGTTGCTCTTCACGGTGGCGGTGAAGGTCACCGTCTGGCCGGCCGTAGGGTTCGAAGGGCTGAAGGTCGCCGTGGTCGTGGTTGCCTTGGGAGCGCAGCGGTCATCGGCCACCCGTGCCACGCCGTCGCTGCTGGTCCGGCTGCGGTTGCAGTCGCCATTATGGTCGTCCTCGCCACAGCCGCTATCGTCGCGGCCGTCCTGCGAGACCCGGGACCGGCCGTCGTCATGCTGGTCGCCGGCATGGTCGCACTCGCTGTCGCCAGGAGCCGGCAGCAGCGCCAGCAGCGCACGGGCCTTAGCCAGCAGGTCATTGGCGGCGGCCGGGGTCACCTGCTTGCCGGACAGCGCCTGCACCTCGGCTATGAACGATTGCAGCTTGGTGGCGGCCTCCTTTAGGCGGCCCTGCCCGATGCGCTTCTGGACCTCCTCGCACTTCTTGGTCAGCGAGACGCCAACGCCGTTGTCACGAATGTCGCCAGAGGCAATGTAGCGCTGCACCGCGGCGCAGAGTCCGTCGGCGAGTTGTGCCGGGCTGGTGGCCGTAGGCGCCACGGTCACCGTGACGGTGGTGGAACTGCCGGTGAAGCCGGCGGCGCCGCTATAGGTTACGGTCAGCGTGTACGTGCCGGCGGCCAGCGTGTCGTTGGTCAGCGTCGCCGTCCCGTTGCTGCCCAACGTCACCGGGCCCGCCACCGTGGTGGCGCCGTTCGTTATGGTAACCGTGCCACCCGCCGTCACCGGGGCGCCGTTGCTCTTCACCATGGCGGTGATGGTGATGGTCTGACCCGCCGTTGGGCTAGACGGCGTGAAGGTAGCAGTAGTGGTGGTCGGGGCCGTGGCCGGGCCGGTCACCGTCACCGTGAGCGGGCTGGTGCTCGGCAGGAAGCCGGTGGCGCCGCTGTAGCTCACCGTTAGGTTGTGGGCGCCGGCCGCCAGCGTCCCCGTGAGGGTAGCGATACCGGTGGCGCCCAGCGTCACCGGGCCGGCCACCGTGGTTGCGCCCTCAGTGATGGAGACGGCACCGGCCGGCACCGGGTTTCCGCCGGCCGTGACCGTCGCCGTAAAGGTGATGGTCTGGCCGCTGGCCGGGGCGGCCGGGCTGAAGGTGGCGCTCACCGCCGTGGCAGCCGGAGCGGGGCCCACTGTCAGGGTGAACGCTTGCGAGCTCGCGGCGAAGCCGACAGCGCCGTCGTAGGCCGCCGTCAGGTTGTGGATGCCCACGCTGAGGGTGGTGTTGGTGAGGATGACCTGACCGTTGCTGCCAAGGGTGAGCGGGCCGGCCACCACCGTGGCGCCCTCCTTGATGCTTACGTTGCCGCCAACGGTGACCGGTTGACCGTTGCTGGTGACTATGACCACAAAAGTGGTTGTCTGCCCGAAGGCCGGGCTGGCTGGGGTGAAGCCGGCGTTGGTGCTGGTGGGCGCGGCCAGCGGGGCTACTACCACTACCAGCGTGGCGGAGCTGGGGGCGAAGCCGGTGTTCCCGGCGTAGCTGACCGTGAGCGTGTGCACACCGGCCGGCAGCGTGCTATTGGTCAGCGTCGCAGTGCCATTGCTGCCCAACGTCACCGGACCGGCAATCACGCCGGTACCCTGCAGGATGGACACGGAGCCACCGGTGGTGACGGGGCTGCCACCGCTGAGAACGGTCGCTGTGAAGGTAATGGTCTGGGTCTCGGCCGGAGTAGCCGGCTGGAAGGTGGCGCTCACCGCCGTGGCCGGCAGGTTGACCACCTGCACCACCGAGCCGGTGCCGGGGGCGTAGCCCGGCGCGCCGCTGTAGCTGGCGGTGATGGTGTGGGAGCCGACGCTCAGGCTGCTGGCCATGTAGCTGGCCTGGCCGAGCGCATTCAACGCTACGCCGGCCAGAAGCTGCGTGGCGCCTTCGGCGAAGGTCACCGTGCCAGCCGTGACTGGGACGCCCGCGACCTGCACCGTGGCTACCACATTCACCGGCTGTCCAATGAGCGAGGCGTTCGGGCTGGACGACACGGTGACCGTGGTCGAAACCGCAGGGCTCACGGTGAGGGAGACCGACGTACCGCTCGGATTGTAGTCCCCGGCGCCGCTGTAGGCGACAGCCAGGGTGTGGCTGCCGGCCGTCAAGGCGCTGGTGGAGAGGATGGCCTGGCCGTTCGCATCGACAGTGACCGGGCCGACTGTCAGGCTGCCTTCGGTGATGGTCACCGTGCCGCCTGCGGTCAGGGGCTGGCCGCCACTCAGGATGTTCGCGATGAAGGTGACGGTCTGGCCCACCACCGGTGCGACCGGGGTTGTGGCGACCACCGTGATAGTACCGGCCTTTACCGGAATGCTGAGGGCGCCGGTGCTCGGGTTGAAGCCCGTGTCGCCGGCATACTCAACGCTCAGGGTGTGCACGCCGGCCGTTGAGAAGCTGACGGGCAGTGCCGCCTGGCCGCCGATCAGCGTGCCCGGACCGGCGATAACGGTCCCGGCCTCCTTCAGTACCACGGAGCCCGTGGGCGTGCTGCCGGCACAGCCCACAACCGCGGTGAAGGTGACCGGCGTGCCGGCGATGGCCGGGCTGACGCTCGGGGTAGCCGTAACGCAGGTGTTGGCATTCACGAACAGGGTGAGCGGCGTGGAAGCGGCGCCGGCACTGCCCGAACCGCTGTAGGACACCATCAGGAGGTGTGAGCCTGCGGTGGCAAAGCTGCCAGTCAATGTGGCGCTGCCGGAACCATCAGGTTGGAGTACGACGGTCACGGCCGCAATTGGCAGGCCGCCCTCGGTAATGCTGACATCACCACCCGTGATCGGGCCGGAGCCATTGAGCACACTGGCCGAGAACGTCACGGTTGCTCCCACGGTAACCGGGTTCGGGCTGGCTGACGCCGAGATGGCGCTGGCGCCGGCCAGCGGCGCAGTAATAGACACGGTGGCGTTGCCGCTGCTGGCGGCATAGCCGGCAGCGCCGCTGTAGCTGGCGGTGATGGTGTGCGTGCCAATGCTCAAGCCGGAGGTCGTGACGGAGGCCTGGCCACTGGCGTTAAGCGTGAATGGCCCGCCAACAACCATGGCGCCCTCACGGAAGGTGACCGTTCCGGCAGCCACGGTTGCAGTGCTCGTGACCGTGGCTGTCAGGACGACGGCGGCGCCCAGGGTCGCGGCGGCTGGGCTTGCGACGACCGCCGTGGTGGTGCCAGCGTTCACCGTGAGCGGCAAGGCTGCAGAACTAGCGCCGTACACCGTGGTGCCGCTGTACTCGATGGTCAGGTTGTGCAGGCCGGTGGCCAGGGCGCTGGTGCCCAGCGTAAACACGCCACCGCTCACGCTCACCGGGCCGGCCAGCACTATGCCGTTCTCCTTGAGCACGACCGTGCCGCCGGTAACGGGGCTCCCGCTGTTGGAGACCATCGCTGTGAAGACGACGGCGTCGCCCACGGTGGGCGAACTGGGGCTGACCGTCACCACGGTGGTGGTGGGCAGCGCATTAACCGTCAAGTCCAAAGCGCCGGTGCTCGGGTCGAAGTTCGCGGTGCCCGTGAAATTGGCGGTTATGTGATGCAGGCCCGCGGCAAGGGTACTGGTGGTATAGGTGGCATTGCCGGTGGCGTCCAGTGGCACTGCGCCCACCAGCACGTTCGCCCCGTCGGCCAACATGACGGTGGAAACGATGACCGGGTTGCCCGAGGAAGTGACATGGGCCGTGAGCGTGACCGGCTGCCCGGCCGAGGGATTGCTCGGACTGGCCGTCACGGTGGTAACGGTCGGGTTCAGTTGCACCACCTGCACAAAGGTGATGTTCGAAAAGTCTATGGTGCTGGTACCGGAGTAGTTGGCGCGGATAATGGACGACCCCAACGGCAGTTGGTTCGCAGGCGGGTTCGGGCTGTTGGTGGTGGCCACCTGGATAGTGGCTTGGCCATTGCTGTTGACCAAGGCGCTTCCGAGTACTGCGAAGCCACTGGACTCATTCAGGAAGTCGACCGTACCCTGGTCAACGCTCGCCAGCTTCGGCGAGGTGACCTGTGCGATGAGGGTGACCGTTTGCCCCAGCAGCGCCGGGTTGGGGTTGCCTTGGGCAGTGGTGGCGGTGGGAATCTTGCCGATACCGAGCACGGCAGCGCCGATCCCGGCCTGCATGGGCTGGCCGTTGGCTGCAGACCCACCGCTGTAGTGCGCTTCAATGGAGATTTGGCCCACCGGCAGATTGGTGAGCAGGACAGGACCCACCTGGCCATGCTGGTCGACCGGGGTGGCGGCGGTGAGCGGCGTGGCCGGATTGGCGCCGCTCGCGCCCAGCACGAAGGTCACGTCGCCGCTGATGGCAGGGTAGCCGCTGGCCGAGACCGTGGCGGTGACGGCTACCGGGTCGCCGAAGTACACCGGGTCGCCGGGGCTGCCGCTGGCCGGACCCAGCACCACCCGGACGTCGGCTGCCGGCACGGCCGACACGTACCAGAGGAACGGCAGTGTGGTCACGCCATCACTAGTAGAGGCGATGATCTGGAACTGGTACGTGCCGTTAGAATCTTGGTCCAACTGGCCGGCGATGGTAGCAATCGTCGTGGTGCTATCGGGCGAGGTGGTGGTGAACGTCAGGTAGTGGGGATTGCTGTTGTTGTTGGCCGATGGCACGGCGAGCAAATTTCCCACCGACTGGTTGGTGGTGAGCGCTGGGGCGGTGCTGCCGGTCGCTTGAATCTGCAGGTTGATCAGCGCGCCCTCGAGCGAGTGCAACTCGTAGACGCCATTGTTGTTGGACAACCAGTCGGGCACTTGGATCACCGGCGGAGCGGCTGCTGCCGCGGGCTCAGGCGCCAGCAGGCCCAAGGGCAGCGTCATCAGCGCTATTAGAGCGCTGGCGACCACCCGTATCATTGGGGACTTCGACAGTAGCGTCTTCATAACCCATTACTCCTCACCACAGCGCCGCTGCACCTTGCAGCACCTACGTGAATCCTAGCAGTCGTGCAAATTTTATAGCAAGTGACGCAGTTCACAGAGGGAGGGAATTTTGCAACTTCATTGCTCACGCCGAAGAGAGAAACGAACTGGTCTCCTGAGTGGGGCCCGGCAGGCCAATGGGTGAACGAGCCGGAGCAGCTTGCCCACAAGGTACTGATGACATCTTACCCCACGTCCGAGCGCGGCGGCACGGCGGCCTCGTCTGGGCCTCTATCTAACAGCTCGGTCTTGGAGGGATTAGCAGCGGGTGAGTGCAGGGAGGCCGCCGCCCTCCTTGCCAAGGGAGCCCGAGGCGCCGTCCTGAGCCTGTCGAAGGGGATGTGCCCTCGGCATCAGAAAGGGGACCTTGCTGCCGCACCGCCCCTTGAGCCCGGCCGCGGTAACTGCTCAGAGTTGGGGGGATCGCTGGCGGGTGAGTGCAGAGAGGGCAAGGCCCTCTTTGCCAGGGAGTCTGAGGGGTGTCCCCTCAGGAAGGAGCTCCTGAGGGGGGGCGGGG
>Ga0082335_1002665_pt1 | contig 32466 bp, 32 predicted proteins | sample Subgrocontami58m_FD_72375 | JGI IMG/M metagenome (GOLD analysis project Ga0082335, IMG submission 72375) | Subsurface groundwater microbial communities from S. Glens Falls, New York, USA - GMW37 contaminated, 5.8 m (SPADES assembly) (version 2) ...
GACCCCCTCCTTGTTGGCCCCTTCATCGCCCATTCCGCGCTGGATCGCCGCCATCTGCTCGCGCAGCAGCACTTCGCGCTGGGGGGCGTCGAGCGAGGCCTTGGTCGACTGGCCGATCTCGTTCGAGAGCTACAGGACTTCGAGCCGCTGGGCGAGCAGGCGCGAGACCTTGTCGAGACGCGGCACCAGCTCGACCGTCTCCAGGATCTCCTGCTTCTCCGCCGGCTTGGAATCGAGATAGGTCGCGGCGAGATCCGCCAGGGCGCCGGCCGAGCCGGTCGCCTCGACGGTCTGGCGCAGCTCGGCCGGCACCTGCGGCAGCAGGTCCATCACGTCACGCACCTGCTGCTGGAGCACCAGGAAGCGCGCCTCGATCTCCGGGCCCGTGTCCGACGGCTCGACGATGTGCAGGCCGCGCGCCAGCAGGAAGGGGTGGCCCTCGACGAACTCGGTGACGCGGAAGCGCTGCACGCCCTGGCAGATCACGTGATGCGCGCCGTCGGGCGCCGTGACATAGCGCACGATGTTGGCGACCGTGCCGACCCGGTGAAGATCGTCCGGGGCGACGTCGGTCTTCTCGGGATCGTGCTGCAGGACGACCAGGATCTGGCGCTGCTCGCGGACGGCCTGCTGGGCCGCGGCGACCGTGGCCGGCCGGCCGATCGTGAGCGGAAACACCATTTCCGGGAAGAGCACGAGGTTTCGCGTCGGCAGGACGATCAGGGCGTCGGCCGGCAGCGGTCGCATCGCCGGCTGGCCCGCGGCGGCGGGGCCGGGCTGGCCGGTTTTCTGGCCGGTTTTCTGGCCGGTTTTCTGGCCGGCGTCGATGTCGTCGGGTGCGGTCATGGCCTGCTCCTCCGCCGGCCGGCTTTGGTCAGACTGACCACCAGGCAGCCGTTCACCGCCGCCCGGCGCACCGAGCCGTAACGGCCGGCGGGCAGCTCGATCCGCCGCTCGAACCGGCCCTGCGGCAACTCCAGGCGATGGATGGTGGCCGTACGCAATTCGTCCGGCAGCACGCGCATGCCGGCGATGACAAGCACGCCGTTTTCGATCACGGCATGGACCTGCTGGGCATCGACGCCGGGCAGGGCCGCCAGAATGAGAATCTCGTCGTCGGTTTCCAGCATGTCGACCGGCGGCTCCCAGTTCGCGCCCTGCGCGGAAGCCTGCGGCCGGAACATCTGGCGGTGGAGCCGGTCGGCCTGCGCCAGCATGTGCAGCGCCTCCGACCACATCCAGTCGCGGGGACCACTTCCGGCCATGGTTAGATCTCCCTTTCCATGGGGGGAATATAGGGTGCGGGAGCTGATGTTTCATCTCTCTGCCCTCGCGAGGCGGCAGGGCAATCACATCGGATTCTTCTCTGCCCCCGCTCCGGCGCCTTCTGAGGCGCCCTCTTGCGGGGGAAGTGCCGCGTCATACGCGGCGAAGGGGGTCAAAAGCATCGGTGATTGCTCGCCTGCCGACGCCCCCTCCGCCTGCGGGCACCCCACTTCGCGGGAGAGGAGAAGATCTTTTCTCTGCCCCCGCGAAGCGGGGGAAGTGCCCCCGAAGGGGGCGAAGGGGGGCTTGGTTCGGGTCGCCGCCCGTGATCAGCCGGCAGCCGATCTCTTGTCATCGGCGGCGTCGAAATGCGCCAATTGATCGGCGCGCGCCTTCTTGAACGAGGGGCGGTCGGTCACGCGGGCCACATAGGCATTCGGTCGCAGGCCTGTTCAGCAGCGCCTGGCTCATCGCCGCCCACGACCGATAGATCTTGGGATAGACCATGAAGACGTTGGCCGGCCCGGCGTCGGCGGGCAGCGACTTGAAAAAACGACGTCATGAACAAATCGCCTATCGTGCGGATGCCTGAAGAATGTCGAGGAGCGTTGCGCCCACCTGGGTGGTTAGTCGCTTGAGATCGTAGCACTCAAGTATTGCACGCAAATGCGCGTCGCTTCCTGGCGCTAAATCGCTTCTGCTAAGAATATATTCGCTAACCGCGCGAAGTTCTCCCGGCGGTATTTCCTCGAACGTGCGAGGACCCCTCGTTCTTAGATGGACGGCAGGCCTACCTTTTGAGAATACGGTGGAGAAGATAACGCCGCTTTTTCCCACTTCATTTACCGAGATAATGCGACCTTGCCTTATGGCAACAGTCAATGCCTTGTTCATTGTGCTCTTTAACTCGCCGCCGAGCCTGCGGATGCCACAGCCGCGCAAGTAGATGTCGTATGCCCGCTTGGCGATCATCGGTCCTTCGCAATCGATGATACGAACGAGGCCATCGGCAACCACACCCGTACTTACAGTTCGTGGGTCTGGTTCTGAGGGGCCGGCGTAAACAACATACTTTCTGAGGAAATCCTCTGACGCATCCGAACTGACACTCGGCTCTTGGCTGATATCGCTTGCGAGATTTGGCGCGGCATCTCTCAACAAGTGGTCCACTGGTGCCGGATTCGGCCGAGTATCATTGGTTGTGATATTTTCTACTGTTACGCTAGGTTCTTCCGTGACAGCGTCGTCTTCTGTTGGATCACGTTCCTCTGAGGTAGCGTCTTCGCGAATGAGTTCCTCGGCTTCGTTGTCCTTTAATTTCTGGCGCTCGGCCGGTGGCGGTGGCTCCCCTGCGCTTTCATCAATGCCGCCGGGCCGAATGCCAAGCCGATCCAGTTCGGCCCAAAGTGGCTCCATAGCCTTGCTTTGATCACGATAGAATTCTCCGCCACGAATTCGGACGAATTGCCATCCAGCTCGTTCCAGATCTCGCTGTCTCGCCATGTCATGCTCGTAGCGATCAGGCCCGTGCCATTGATCCCCGTCGCATTCCACAGCCAAGCGTCCCTGCATCCCTTCGACGACTAGATCAATCCGGTACCGATGATTTGTCGGATCTCCAATGCAGACCTGCGTTCTCACGTGGAAGCCTCGGTCCTGGATCAGTTGTAGGACGTGGCGTTCGAACTGCGAATCAAATCTTTGTTGCCCTTCTTCGATTGTTCGCCGCACGGGATTAAGCATGTACCCAAGTAGATGATGTCTCATGCAAGCAGGGCTGAGCACATCCAAAGTGGCAGAATGGAAAAGCCACATTTGATCCTGAGCGCGGCTTGCCGCGACGTTGAAACGTTGTCGAGCCGCTTCATTCGCCAACACTCCGATCCGGCCTTCTCCTGCCGCTGCGACCATACTGAGGAACATTATGTGCCGTTCGTCGCCCTGAAAGGCGTAAGCATCTCCGCATATTAACTGCCGCTCCTCGATACACTCGGGCTCAAGTGTTTCTAGCAGCTTCCTCTCAATCAGCTTGGCTTGTGCTTCCCCTTGCAAGCTGATGACCCCCATGGTCTTGCCTGCGTATTGTGGGTCTTCGATACAGGACACAATTTGATTCACTATTGCATCAGCTTCAGGTTCGTTGATTGCTTGTTGACTGCTGCCAGCTCGGAATCCTTCAGCTATGTGGCGCCTCACTAGAGGCACAAGCCTGTTAGCGGTATAAGCTCGAAGAGGATCTAACGGCGTGCCGTTGCTTGCATAACAAAGATCATTTGAGAACTGAATGATCTCCGGCATGCAGCGAAAGTGCTCGCGCAAGACGATGTTCTCTCCAAAACGAATCTTAGCATTCGCATAGAGGCTGCTTTGCACAGAAAGAGCGTGTTGGTGCGGTATGCCTGAAAGGTAGTGCTGCTGAAGGTCCGAAACGTCTTGATCCGCGATTCCAACACCAGCCGGACTAATTTGCTGGTCGTCTCCCACTACAATCATCCTCTTGGCAATATAGAAGAGGAAGAGGCTTTCGGCACCGAGCTGACTAGCTTCATCGACAATGACCAAATCGTAGCGGCTTGATGCTGGATCGATCATCTCTGCCACGAGATATCGTGGCATAATCCAAACTGGGATCGCCTCTCGACATTCGCTCATATATTGGCGTGCTTCCTTGCGAAGTCGCTCAATCCTGGCGGAACGTCCAGTACCTTTGCCAATGGCTCGAACCGCTTCGCGCCAACTCTTTAGCGCCGCTGCTTGCTGAGGTGACAGTCTACCAAAGAAATGCTTCCACGCGTGCAGCGCCGCCGATTTGGCTAGAAGCTCGCAAATTTCTTTGTCCGTAGCATGCCGGCGCGCCAGTAGCTGTCGCTGATAGTTGAAGTCTGTTCGCTTCCTTAGCCAATTTTCTGCTACGGCCCAACGCCAAGCCAGTGGCCATTCCGCGACTCGTTCATCCCAAGCTTGGTCCACGATCGATCGCTCAATGCCTTCGAGCAGGCCGGGCACAGCACTGCGCAGGACGCGTTCTGTTGCTTCCCTTACTTTCTGGCTCTCTCGTATTTTCTCAATTTTCTCCGTCTGTTCATATGCTTTGCTATAAGCTGAAACATCTCGGCCCTTGATAGCTTGCGTAAGGGTCTTGACCACCGGATGCGCATCATGGAGATCATGCACTGCCGTAAGACTGCGTAAGCAGCCGGTAACTTTTTGCTCGGCGAGACGATGACGCTCCTCGACCGTCGATGCTTCAATGATCTCCAACCAGTTATCAGGCTCTTCGCCCATCCAATCCGGCTCAGGAATGGCCGGCATCGCCGAGGCCATACGGCGTCCGACCTCGGTACAAAGTTGAGCGTACGCCAATGCTTCGGTCAGAATAGCGACATGTTCCTTGACTGCGGCGAGGCGTATGCGGGGTGACGAGCCATCGGGCAATCCGCCATGGTCGGCCCATGTCTCTTCCAAGCTTCTGAACGCGATCACCATGTCAAGATGGCGGCAAACGAGCTGGAGGCGGGCTGGATTATCTGCTGGCTGGCCCCCTACGATGACCTGTTCGCGTAGGTAGGTTCGTTCTTTTACGACCTTTGGTTCAATGAAATACCATTTGGTCCACCCGCCGCCGCTCTCCAGATGCTGGAGGAGCGCTGCAGCGTCTGATCGAACTGCTTCTGGATTCCTGTTCTCCGGTATTGATACGGTCGTAGTCCCTAGCTCGTGGAGAAAGCGATCAATCTGATCGATGATTTCTTGGGACTGCTTCGCCAGAGCATGAAGTCGGGCTGGCCTTCCACTCATCGAAGCTCGAACACCATCAACCAACCACTCATAGTTATGACGGAAAAGCTTCTTGCGCCTGTCTCCCAGATCGCGAATCGCGTCAGCGAGCTTTTCCCGATCCTCAGCTTTCAGTGTCATAATTGGCGCGTAGGCAGGATGACGACGCAACGATACGAGGCGATCTAACGCGGCTATTGCATCTCTCTCAGCAGCGACAGTTGTTCCGAAGTCAACGGGTGTTGCGAGTTGCTTGGTTTCAACTATCCGTAGTGTCGCGTCCTCAATGGCTTCGTCGCCATATGTGCGGCGTATGAAGAGCCAAGTGGCCAAAGCTTCTGATGTAAGAGGGGCGTCATCGGCTGCATCTTTCGGAATCTGCAACCATCCAAATCGATCACGCTCTGAGGCCACCTTTGCAGCAATTGACGAAGCGGAGCCTTGATACGCGCCATTCACTAAGCTGCGTTGTACAGTTTCATCCTCACGTAGCCCACGCAGCTCTGCATCTAGCTTGGCAAGCTCGCGTCTCTTGGCGTTGAGGTCACGGTCTATTTCAGTGATCTGTTGGTCATAGGCACTAGGACGCCATGAGGCGTAGCGCGTCGTGATTCCCTGAACAGCCGCATTGAGTTCGGCAAACGAGTCGCCGCCCTGACCCAGCAGACTAATGCATAGCGGCTGAATTTCCTCTGGGAGCTTATCTTTGAGGACCTTGAGAGCACGACTTGTTTCCGCCGTGATGAGCACCTTCTTGCCGGTCGCCAACAAGTGGCACATCAAATTAGCGATGGTGTGGCTCTTGCCTGTCCCTGGTGGCCCTTGGACCAGAACTCCTCTGCGCTGTCCGATCGCCTCGACGATCCTTCTCTGCTCACGATTAGAAGCTAGTGGAAAGTAGACTTCCTCGGTGGCCGCAGCGCGAGTTGAGTCCCCTTCTGATGGGGGCATTTCATCTGCGTGATCTTGGTCGTCACCGTCTTCGACGAGACTAATCCAGCCATTCGGAACGTCACCATCGTTATCTGCGAGTTGACGAATTATAGAATCATAGACTCGTATCATGCCTGCCTGCGTGCGGCGTCGCAGGATCAGTGCAGGTGAGAAGCTTATTGCCGGACGATTTGGGAGGCCCACTGATGGTCGCAGTTCAGGTGACCATTCCGCATCGGCATGAATTGCTCCTACCCAGGAGTTCAGCGCTGTGAATAGATGGGCTCGATCCCAAATCTCATCTCCGATCGCGTCGAGTTGTGCTGAAACACTTTCGTAGTGACTTCGATCTGGGCGAGCGTCCAGCATATCATCTTCGATTCGAAGTCGAGCGCCGCTGGAATCGCCAGCTAGGGTGATGACACCCGAAGCTGCATTAAATTGAAGATCTACTCCTACAGCAAATACGTGTCGTCGGATCGACGGCTTGGTTGGCCACGACAGAAGGCCCACGCCTAGAACTAACTCGACGATTTCACCTTGCTTCTGGAGCTGGGTATGTAATCGGAACAGTTCTGCGTAGATCGCCTGAATGCGACTTCGACGCCGGTACTCGTTCGACCATGCAGTCCAAGTCGGTCGAAAGCCTTCGTATGCCTTAACCACTTCAGGATGGTCATCTAGCTGGCGTTCAACTAGCGGTGCCTCTTCTCCTTCACCGCGTTCAGCCGTTAGATCAGGTTCGTGTATTGTACGATGGAGAGGAGGCATTTCTTCCGTGGCCTGCCTGAGTGCCTGCTGATTCAACCACGGGACGACGTTTTTTGGAGGCTCCGGGAGCTTGGGGAACTGTTGCTTTCGAACTTCTAACCAAGGACCGCCGGCCTCCAAGCCGTCGTTCCAAGCGGGGCTTAGGCAGTCAGATTCATTCGGCATGTCTCCGAACCAAAGCACCGCTTCATACTTGTCGACGTCCTGCACCGTGGTGGTGCGTAGTTTGACGAACTCCCGCAAGTAGCGGGCCAAGCGCAATGCCTTTGATTCTGCTGGGACCCCAATATCCATCGTAAATTCTGCTCCACCCGCCGAGACTATGGCTGTCGCACGATAGTTGAGTCGAGAGTATCAGGTATGCAACCCAGAATTTGACGATTCAACAGGTGTTATCCTATATTTCCTATAGGCTGACGCCAACCGCGCCGGCCACTCCGCTGGCATGAAACCAGACCGCGCCCGGCCACCCCTCGTAGTCCCGAGGGTCCGGGCGTTTCCATGCCAGGGCAAGTCCTGACCTGCCATTCCCAACCACAGAGGCCGACGCGCCAACGGCTGAAAGCGCGGCATTGAACGAGGGACACAAAAACTCCCCGAGGGCCCGATCCACGCCAGCCGATCGCTGTCGTTGACAGCCCTGCAGGCAACGTCTTGCGCCAACGACAAGGCCTCCCCCGGAGAAGGGCGCGTGAAGCGCCCCTTGAAGCGCTCAAGTGGCCTGAAGGGCGACAGAGGCCGGCGGCAGGGGCGGTGGCTGCGGGGGCGGGGTCCCAGGTGACGCCGGTCGGGCGGTTGAGCGCGTCGTAGGTGCAGGCCGTGACGTTGGTGGAATACAACGATAAGTAAGTAAATGTATTAGTAGACAACCCTATAGTGCGTGGATGCGCGCTTGCCAAAGATGTACCAATATTGATACATATCGGATGGGCGGGATATGAAAAGACTGCCGGCTGCTTTTTATGCTCTGCCGTCGAGCCGGGAGCCGGTTCGGGATTGGCTCCAGGGGCTTGGCCGCGAGGACAGGAAGATCGTTGGAGAGGATATCAAGGATGTCGAATTCTCCTGGCCGATCGGAATGCCGCTCTGCCGCCCCTTCGGCGACGGATTGTGGGAAGTGCGTAGCGCGTTGACCCAGGGGCGCATCGCTCGCATGTTGTTCTGTATCCGGGACGGCCAAATGGTGCTGTTGCATGCCTTCATCAAGAAGACGCAGAAAACGCCGGATGCCGACCGCCGTCTGGCCTTGAATCGGCTGAAGGAGATCGCATGAAGAAGAAGGGCCGCATCGGATCGTCCTTCGATGACTTCCTGAAGCAGGACGGCATCTACGAAGAGGTGACGGCGCGGGCGATCAAGCGCGTCATCGCCCGCCAGCTCGATTCGCTGATGCGGGAAAACCATCTCACCAAGACCATGCTGGCAAAACGCATGCAGACGAGCCGCGCTCAGCTCGATCGCCTGCTCGACCCGGACAACGAGTCGGTGACCCTGGGGACGCTCACCCGGGCCGCGCATGCCGTGGGGCGCCGGCTGCGGATGGAATTAATTTGAGGTGATGGGCGGGTGCCGCCCCGATCCGGGCGATCTACTATTCTAGCAGCGATCCAGAAGGGATGAATGCCGTGAGCCACGACCGCATCGTTCTCGATCCGGCGATCCTTGCCGGCGAGCCGGTGATCCGCGGGACCCGCCTGTCGGTCGAGTTCATCATCGGCCTGCGCGCCGATGGCTGGAGCGAGGCCGCGATCGTCGAGAACTACCCCGGCATGGCTCATGACGTGGTGTGGATTCGGGAAACGTCGCCCGTCGGTCGGCCGCCAGGAATGGGCCTCGGGGCCGGCGTCTGCTGGCAAAATGCAGGCACATCGTCTTCGTAAGTGAACTTGCAGGTGCAGCCGGGTGGGCGGATTTGTAACGTCTGCCATGCAAACCCCGATTTGCAGGTTCGACAGGATTAAGATAAGAAAAAGACTATTATGGCGGAGGTGCGCTTCCGCCGCCCATCTGCCCATTCGGCCCGCCCGCGCCCCGTTTAAAAGCGCTTCGGCGGGCTTTTTCATGTCCAGGGAGTTGCCCCATGTCTTCCATCATGTCCGCCATCGTTCGCCGCCGCCGCCTCACCGCCGCTTCGCCCACGCGCGCGATGGGTGGACACGGTCGGGAGACAGGGAAAGGTGACAGGTCCTGTGTCCCGCTTTGCCGCACAAGTGGCTGCGATGCCTTGGCTTTCGGTCTGTCGGCACGCGTCTGCGCGCCGCGCCGTGTCCACCATCGTGTCCACCAATGTCGGCGGCAGGATTTTCAGACAGGCCCGGCCTTTCAGCCGTCGAGGGTCTTGCCGGGTTCACCGGTCTCCGAATCTGCGTGGAGAGAACGAGATGAAAAAATCTCCCGGCGAGTTGCCGTCGTCGTTCATGGTGTCGACGACGGTCGAATTCATGGACGGGTCTGCGATTCGGGCCGGTGCCCGACGGGCGTCGGCGCTGTACCGGGAGGTCGAGGCAAGTCGTTGATTCCGACGGGTGTTTCGCGCCTCGCGGCACAGGCAGCGGCACAGCCGGCGCGATTTCGCGGCACACTTCGTGTGCCGGAGCTGGCCGGAACCCCGGTCTTCTCAGCCCCGCCGGCCGGGCACCAGCGCCAGCCAGAGGGAGATCACCGTCGAGGCGATGGCGGCCGCCTGCAGCCATGACAGCGGCTCGTGCAGGATCAGGATGCCGCTCACGATCGCCACGATCGGGATGGCGATGGAGGACAGCGCCGCCACCTGGGCGGGCAGCAGCTTGACCAGGGCGAACCAGGTGGCGGTGCCCAGGGCCATCGGGATGGCGCCGGTGTAGATCGTGGCGGCGAGCGCCTTGGCCGACGGCCAGTGCGTCGGCAGGCCGTCGATGACGAATGCCCCGAGCGCGATCGGCGGCAGGCAGATCGCCACCTGCCAGAAGGTGAGGGAGAGGCCCATGCCGGGCCAGTTCGTGCGCTTCACGACGAACGTCCCGACGGCCCAGCAGAAGCCCGCGAGCAGGCCCCAGAACAGGCCGAACGGCGCCTGGGCGTAGTCGCGGAAATTGGGCGCCATCAGCGCCACGACCGCCGCCGCACCGATCGCGATCGCGGCCAGCAGGCGGGGCGTGAGGCGCTGGCCGAACACCACGAAGCCCATCAGCGCCACCCAGAGCGGCATGGTGTAGGCCAGCACCGAGGCGTGGCCGGAGGGGATGTAGAGCACGGCCAGCGACGTGGCGATGTTCCACACGCCGATGTTCATGGCCGCGGCCGCGATCAGGGCGGGCCACTTGCCCTCGGGCACGGCAAAACTTTCGCGGCGGATCACCAGGATTGCCGTCAGCATCAGCAGGGCGGTGGCCAGAACGACGGTGCGGAAGCTCCACACCGGCATCTCGTCGAGAGCAATGCGGAACAGCGGCCAGTTGGTGCCCCAGACGAGGGTCAGCGTGCCCAGCAGCGCCAGCACCTTGGGCGAAACGCGAGTCATGACGACTCAGGCTTGATGTTCGTCGGGCGCCAGCAGGTAGCAGCCGTTGATGCGCCAGCTTCCGTCGGGCAGCCGCGTCATCGGGTAGACGGCGGTGACGGGCCGGCCGTCGGGCCCGACGACATGGACTTTCTGCGCGATCTGGCCGTGCAGGTCGACGATCTCGCGGAAGTCGAAGACCTGCGGCCGGTACACCGGCCGGTAGCCCTGGCGCACCATGTCCATGAAGATTTCGGACCGGCCGAACATGCCCTGGATCGATGGCGAGGCGTAGCCGAAGGCGGCGTCGCCATCGTCGCGGCGGAATGCCTCGACCTGGCCCTGGATGACGTCGCGGATCGCGGCCTGGTCGGCAGCCGAAACGGAGGGCTGCTGCCCCTGCGCCGCGGCGGCGAGCCCGACCATCAGGCCGAGGAACGCAAGAAAACGAAAGACCATGAGCTTGAGCTTACGCCCATGGCCCTGAGTCCGCGACTGCCGGAACGGCCCGATCCGCGGCACCGACCCCCAAATCCGGATGTCTGCGATGCCGCCTGAAGGCCGGGGGAGCCGACAGGCGGCGATTTCCAAGGCGGCAGAGGCATTTGGCTCACATCATGCCCGCTTTTCCGGGCCTCATCTGCGGACCCTGGACGGCTTGCAACGCGAGGGCAGTTTCATTAGGGTGCGCGCCTTCTTGCCGGGTGCCTCTTGGGAGGCGGTCCGGCCGTGCGCCCGTAGCTCAACTGGATAGAGCATCTGACTACGAATCAGAAGGCTAGGAGTTCGAATCTCTTCGGGCGCGCCATTTCTCCTTATCTCCCATGTTCAAGCCGATCCTCGCTTACGCCGGCCTGCGCCGGCCCTATCGGTTCGAGCGGGCAATTCCAGCGCTGCTCGCGCTGCTTCTGTCGTTCCTCGTCATCGTCGCGGCCGGATGGTTTGCCGCGGATGACGAATTAGCCGTCGGCGGCCCCCGCGCCTTCTATTTCCTCTATCTCCTGGCGCTCCTGATCCTGGTCATCGCGCTCGTCCGTTGGCCACGGCTGGCCGCGGCGCTGCTGATCCTCGCGCTGGTCGACTTTTCATGGGGTGTGGGCTCGCATGCGCTGCAACAGGCCGGATATGCCGACACGTCGCTGCTGCCGCCCATCGTCGCCGAGCCGGAGCGCTTCCAGTGGCATCCGCTCCTGCAGGCCGCGCCGATCCCGTCGCGTCAATTCACCAGCCCGACCGGGCTCGCGATCAGCCATACCTCCGAGGGCACGCGCGGGCGCGATCCCGCGCCGGGCGCCCTCGACGGGCAGACCGTCGTGGCGACGTTCGGCGGCTCGACGACCTACGACATCGGGGCGGGCGAGGGCGATACCTGGAGCGATCGTCTGGGCGAGGCGCTCGGCCGGGACCGCACGTTTGTGGTGAACCACGGCGTGCCGGGCTACACGACCGTCGAGCACCTGATCCAGACGGCGCTCTACCAGACGAAGTTCGCCAAGCTGCCGCGCTGCGCGATCTACTACGTTGGCTGGAATGACCTGCGCAATGCCCACATTCCCCATCTGGATCCGGGCTATGCCGACTTCCATCTGCCGAGCCAGGTCGACTCGCTCAAGGTGCGCCGGATCGGCGGTTCGCATGTCACGATCTCGCCGCTGCTGACGATGCTGGCGCGCGTCGTCAGCGCGAACGTCGACACCGTGCGCTACTTCACCGATCCTTATGGCCGTCCGCCGGTCGGCGGCAGCGATCCCGTCCTGGAGGCATTGTACGAACGCAATATCCGGTCGATCTCGGCGATCAACCGCGAGCGCGGCATCGCCACGATCTGGGTCGGACAGCTGCTCAACCGCGAGAGACTGCAGGGCGACGGCCGCTATGGCTGGCTGCCGCTCGTGCGCGACCGCGACATCTGGCCGTTGTTGCAGCGGCTCAACGCGATCCTGGAACGCACGGCGCACACCCTGGGCGACACCTACATCGCCGTGCCGCCCGACGCCTTCGTCGGCGCCGACTTCGTCGACAACGGCCACTTCTCGGCCCGCGGCGCGCGGCGGTTCGCCGAGCATCTGGCACCCGCCGTGCGGGAGGCTTGCCGCTAGGCGCGCGGGACTTTACTGCTTCGACCATGATTTCGGTCCAACGGGTGATCCTGATCACCGGCGCCTCCTCCGGCATCGGCGCGGCGGCGGCCCGAGCGCTCGCCGCACCGGATACGGCCCTCATGCTGCACGCCCGCGCCAACCGCGCGGGAGCCGAGAAGGTTGCCGATTTCGTGCGCGGTGCCGGTGCCGAAGCGCTGGTTCTCGAGGGCGACCTTGCCGAGCCGGAAACCGTGCGGCGTCTCGTCGACCAGACCGTCGGCAAGTTCGGGCGACTCGACGTCGTGGTGAGCAATGCGGGCTTCGCCGACCGCCGGGCGATCGGCGAGATCGACCGAGCCGGTTGGGATGCCAGCCTCGCGGTCATGACGTCGGCCTTCTTCGAACTCGCGACCGCGGCCAAGCCGTGGCTGGTGAAGGCGGGCGCCGCCGGGCGGATGATCGGCGTGTCCTCGTTCGTGGCGCACGCCTTTGCCCGCGGTTTGATGACCTTCCCGGCGTCGGCCGCCGCCAAGGCCGGGATCGAGGCGCTGGCCCGGGCGCTGGCGGCCGATCTCGCGCCGTCGGGGGCGACGGTCAATTGCGTCGCCCCGGGCTTCATCGAAAAGGATGCCGGCAGCCATGCCGCCGTGCCGCGCGCCGGCATGGACGAGGTGAACCGGTCGATTCCGATGGGCCGCTACGGCAAGCCGGCGGAAGTGGCCGCGCTGATCGCCTTCCTCTGCTCACCGGCCGCGGGCTACATCACCGGCCAGACCATACACGTGAACGGCGGCGTGACGCTGTAGGAGCGCCTCAGGCGCCGATCGAGCGTACCAGCGCCACGATATCGATGCCCTTGGCGTCCATGCCGAACCATTCAAGGTAGAGCGGGATCTGATGGTCGAGCATGTGGCGACCGTGATGGATCCTCCGTCCGTGGGCGCGGGCACGCTGCAGCAGCGGCGTCTCGACGGGGCTCATGATGACATCGGCCACCAGCACCTCGGGGTCGAGCGTGACCGGATCGAAGGGCAGCGGATCGCCGGGGCGAAGGCCGAGCGGCGTGGCATTGATGGCGATGTGCACGCCTTTGGGCGGGACGACCACCTCTGCCACCGGCACGTCGGGATAATGCTGCAGCAGGCGGTCGATGGCGATTTCCGCCCGCTCGGCGTCGATCTCGGAGACGAGCAATCGTCCGACCCCCGCCTCGCAGAGGGCGGCGGCGATGGCGCCGCCGGCGCCGCCCAGACCGATCAGCCAGACGCTGGCGCCGCGCACGCGATGGCCTTGCGCCACGAGCCCGCGCACGAAGCCGAGGCCGTCGACTATGTCGCCCGACAGCGTGCCGTCCGGATCGCGGCGCACCAGGTTGACGCTGCCCGAGGCTTCGGCACGCCGCGTCGTGCGGCCGAGCAGCGGCAGGATGGCGGTCTTGTGCGGGATGGTGACCGTGAAGCCGCCGAGATTGCGCATCCTGGTGAGCGCCTCGAGCATCAGCGGAAGCAGGTCGCTGCCGCCTTCGAACGGCAGCCAGACGGCGTTGGCCCCGACAGCGGCAAAGACCTGCGGCATGATCCCGGTCATGCGCAGCTGGCGGATGGGGTCGCCGATCGTGCCGTAAAGGCGGGTGGCGCCGTTGATCGGGAAGAGACCGGTGAAGACGGGTGGTTCTGCCGAAGTCATGTTGCCCCAAAAAGAAAGCGGCGGGACTCGCGTCCCGCCGCCGATCTTGGCCGCGACGGAAACGCCGCCCTAGAGATGCTTCAGGACGTTCTCGGCGGTCGAAGCCTCGAAGGCACCCGGCTTCTCGACGAGGAGTTCCTTGATGATGCCATCCTGAACGATCATGGCGAAGCGCTGGCTGCGCTTGCCGAGGCCGAACTTGGAACCGTCCATGGTAAGACCCATCGCCTCGGCGAACTCGGCGTTGCCGTCGCCCAGCATCAGTATCTTGTCACCGACTTTTTGGTCCTTGCCCCAGGCGCCCATGACGAAGGCATCGTTAACCGAGATGCACGCGACGTCGGACACGCCCTTGGCCTTGATAGCGTCGATATTGGCCAGAAAACCTGGCACATGCTTGGCGCTTCAAGTAGGGGTGAACGCACCCGGCAGCGCGAACGCCACCACTTTCTTGCCCTGGGCAAAGAGTTCTTCCGTCGTCACCGCCTTGGGGCCTTCCGGTCCCATCATGCGCAGCGTGGCGCTGGGCACCTTATCGCCGACTTTGGCCATTCTAAACGCTCCTTCAATCACCCCCGACGGGGCGGTCTCTGACAGGGTAACCCTAGGTGAGGGGTACGATTTTGTCCATGCTGGGGCGGCCGACTTGATCTTTGGCCGGACAATCCCCATGGATTTGAGGGATCATTGAATCATGTCCGGGTCTAGCTCTCCTGCCGCTACGTTGGTCGGCCGCTTCCTGGTCGCCGCGCCGTCCATGCCGGACGAGCGTTTCCAGAAGAGCGTCGTGTTTATCTGCAAGCACGACGAAGACGGTGCATTGGGCATCATCGTCAACAACAGTGTCGACGATCTGCCGCTCGGCCAGGTCTACAAGCAACTCGGCATCGACGTGCCGTCGGCGGAGGCCGACCGGCCGGTGCTGTTCGGCGGGCCCGTGGAGACGTCACGCGGGCTGGTGCTGCACTCGGCCGACTACAAGCGCGACGAGACGCTGCTGATCGATGGCGGGATGGCGTTGACGGCGTCGCTGGAAATTCTGAAGGACATGGCGGGCGGCAGCGGGCCTCGGCGGGCGTGGCTGGCCCTGGGGCATTCCGGCTGGGCGCCGGGCCAGCTCGACCGCGAGATGCAGGACAACGCCTGGCTGGTGGTCGATGGCGACGCCGAACTGGTGTTCGACGTCGACTTTGCCGCCAAGTGGCAGCGTGCGCTGGATCGCCTCGGCGGCAAGGGCAGCCCGGGCGGGCGATTCGATCTGGCATCGTTCTCGCATCAGACTGGTCGTGCCTGAAAGGTGCGTCAGATGTGCGATTTGCGACCCCAGATTGCGCTTACGTTCCCCAGGCGAATGGGCCTATAGGCGAACTTGCGCCCCCGCAAACCTCCCTTCGTGGAAGGCGCGCGTACCCGGGACGCCTTCGCTTCCTCCCCAACCCCATTCGGGAGCGCGGGCGTCCCGAACTTTTGCAGCCCGAAGCACCGGTGCGACCCGAAGGACCCGAGAAGGTGCGCTATTCCGCTGCGGTCGCCTGGACCACCGGCTGGCGGTAGGCAGCCAGCAGGCTGGCCTCGCGTGCCTTCGCCGTCCTCACGTTCTTCTCCTTGACGTGGCCGAAGCCGCGCATGGTTTCCGGCAGCGCCGCGATCTGCACCGCCAGCGCATGATTGTTCTGATCCAGCGTGGCGAGCAGGGTCTCGACGGTGGCCTGGTATTCGCCGATCAGCCGGCGTTCCATCCGGCGCTCGGCGGTATAGCCGAAGACGTCGAGCTTGCTGCCGCGCAGGTGCTTCATCGAGGCGAGCAGGCGGAACATCGGGATCACCCAGCCGCCGTACTCGCGCTTCTTGAGCTCGCCTGTCGCGAGGTCGCGATCGGCGAACAACGGCGGTGCGAGGTGGAAGGTGAGTTTGTAGTTGCCCTCGAATTGCGCGCCGAGCTTCTTCATGAACTCGCCGTCGCTGTAGAGGCGGCCGACCTCGTACTCGTCCTTGTAGGCCATCAGCTTGTAGAGTGACTTGGCAACCGCTTCCGCGAGCCCGCTGCGGCCGCGCGCCTTGTCCTTTTCCGCCTTCGCCACCTTGTCGACGAAAGCCCGATAGCGCTCGGCATAGGCCTTGTCCTGGTAGGCCGTCAGCAGATCGACCCGCTTGGCGACGATGTCGGACAGCGTCCGCGCCACCGGCTTCTCGACGCGAAGCGTGGGCTTGGCGGCCGCCTGCACCGCCGCGAGGTTGTGGGCGGCAAGCCGGCCCCAGTCGAAGGTGCGCTTGCTCGACTCGACCGCCACGCCATTCAATTCGATGGCGCGCATCAACGCCTCGAGCGACAGCGGCACAAGACCCTTCTGCCAGGCGTAGCCCAGCATGAAGAGGTTGGTGGCGATCGAATCGCCCAGGATCGCGGTCGCGAGACCGGTGCCGTCGACGAAAGTCGCCGCTTCCTCGCCCGCGGCGTCGCGGATCGACTTGATCATCGATTCGGCGCCGAGATCCATGTCGCCGTTCAGCACGAATGCCGCGACCGGCTGCATGTAGCCGTTGATGACGGCCTTGGTGACGCCCTGCTCGATGCGCGAGAGGGCGGCGGGCGAGGCCGCAACGACCATGTCGCAGCCCAGCACGAGGTTGGCGCCGCCGGCGGCGATGCGCACGGCGTGCAGGTCCTCGGGCTTCGGCGCCAGCCGGACGTGACTCATCACTGCGCCGTTCTTCTGCGCGAGACCGGTGAAGTCGAGCACGGTGCAGCCCTTGCCCTCGAGATGGGCCGCCATGCCGATCAGTGCGCCGACGGTGATCACGCCGGTGCCGCCGATGCCGGTGACGAGGATGCCATAGGCTTCGCTCATCGGCCGCAGGGTCGGCATCGGCAGAGAGGCGAAAGGATCGTCCTGCACGACCTTGAGCTGCGGGCGCCGGGCCTTGCGAACGGCGCCGCCGTGCACCGACACGAAGCTCGGGCAGAAACCGTTGACGCAGGAGAAGTCCTTGTTGCAGTTGCTCTGGTCGATCTGCCGCTTGCGGCCGAGCTCGGTCTCGAGCGGTTTCACCGACACGCAGTTGCTCTTCTCCGAGCAATCGCCGCAGCCCTCGCATACCGAGTCGTTGATGAACACGCGCTTGGCGGGGTCGGGGAAGGTGCCGCGCTTGCGGCGGCGGCGCTTCTCGGCGGCGCAGGTCTGGTCGTAGACCAGGACGGTGAGGCCGGGAATCTCGCGCAGCTCGCGCTGGACGGCGTCGAGTTCGTCGCGATGGCGGACCGTCACGCCTTCGGCGAAGCCGGGGTTCATGCCGTACTTGTCGGGCTCGTCGGTGACGACGACGACACGCCGGGCGCCCTCGGCCGCGACCTGCTTGGTGATCTCCGGGACGTTCAGCGGCCCGTCGTGCGGCTGGCCGCCGGTCATGGCGACGGCATCGTTGAACAGGATCTTGTAGGTGATGTTGACGCCGGCGGCGGCGGACTGGCGGATCGCCATCAGGCCGGAGTGGTAGTAGGTGCCGTCGCCGAGATTCTGGAATATGTGCTTGTCCGACGTGAACGGCGCCTGGCCGATCCAGGCCACGCCTTCGCCGCCCATGTGGCTGATCAGCGCCGTCCGCCGCTCGGGCATCCAGATCGCCATGCCGTGGCAGCCGATGCCGGCCATGGCGCGGCTGCCTTCCGGCACCCTGGTCGAGGTGTTGTGCGGGCAGCCCGAGCAGAAGAACGGCGTGCGCGCCACTTTCGGCGGCGGCGCGTTCAGGAGCTTTTCCTTGGCTTCGAGGCGGGCGAGGCGCTGGTTCAGCTCCGGCGATTCGCCGCCATGCTTCATCAGGCGGCCGGCGATTACCATGGCGACGCCGGTCGGCGACAGCTCGCCTTCGCTGGGGAAGATGATGCGGCCGCTCTCGTCGGTCTTGCCGACGACGAGCGGACGCTCGCTGGCCGGAAGGTTGTAGAGCAGGCGGACGAGCTGGTCTTCGAGGTTGGAGCGCTTTTCCTCGATGACGATCACTTCCTCGAGGCCGTGGGCGAAGCGCCTGGCACCCTCCGGCTCCAGCGGCCACGTGACGCCCACCTTGTAGAGCCGGATGCCGAGCGCCCGGGCCCGCTCGTCGCTGATGCCGAGATCCTCCAGCGCCTGGCGGGTGTCGAGATAGGCCTTGCCGGTGGTCATGATGCCGATGCGTGCGCGCGGCGGATCTATGACGGTCTTGTCGAAGCCGTTGGCGCGCACGAAGGCCTTCACCGCGTCCATCTTGGGGCCGTGCAGGCGCCGCTCGGCCTCGAGCGGCGGATCGGGATTGCGGATGCCGAGACCGCCGGGCGGGAGCTGGAAATCGGTCGGCAGCACGATCTTGATGCGCTCGGGATCGACCCACACCGAGGCGCCCGACTCGACGGTCTCGGAGATCGCCTTGAAGCCGACCCAGCAGCCCGAATAGCGCGACAGCGCAAAGCCCAGGATTCCGAAGTCGAGATACTCCTGGACATTGGCCGGATTGACGACAGGGATCATCGCCGCGGCAAAGACCTGCTCGCTTTGGTGCGGCAGGGTCGAGGATTGGCAGCCGTGATCGTCGCCCGCCAGCGCGATGACGCCGCCATGCGGGGAGGTGCCGGCGGCGTTGCCGTGCTTCAGCACGTCCATCGAGCGGTCGACACCCGGGCCCTTGCCGTACCAGATCGAGAACACGCCATCGACGGTGGCGCCGGGGAAGAGATTGACCTGCTGGGTGCCCCACACCGATGTCGCCGCGAGATCCTCGTTGAGGCCCGGCTGGAAGTGGATGTTGTTTTCCTTCAGGTAGCGCTTCGCCGTCCAAAGCGCGTTGTCGTACATGCCGAGCGGCGAGCCGCGATAGCCGGAGATGAAACCGCCGGTGTTGAGGCCCGCCGCCAGATCGCGCTGGCGCTGCATCATCGGCAGGCGCACCAGCGCCTGGATGCCGGTGAGATAGACGCGGCCCTTGTCGAGCCGGTAGCGGTCTTCCAGCGCGTAGTCGCCGAAAACGAGGGGAACAGGGGTGACGGCGGTGCTCATCGCGGAAGGCCCTCCGGAAGCGGCGGCGTAAACGGGCGTTTATCCGTCGCCAGCATAGCGGGCCGAGCCGTCGGCGGAAAAGGCAATCGATCTTTCGCCGGGTTGAATTTCGCTGATGGCTGGATGAACTAGTTTGTCGGCTTCCGGCCGGCTTTGTAGTTGGCGACTGCAGCCTTGAGCATGCGGTACTCGGCGCAGCCGAAGACGCAGAGGGAATCGAGACGCGCCAGGTGCTGTTCTGCCTGGGCCGGCTGGTCGAGCATCAGATAGGCTTCGCCGATGTACTCGTGCGCCCCGAGGTGTCGCGGGTCGATGGCGAGCGCCTGCTGGTAGTATTGCAGCGAGCCATTGGGATTGCCCGACTTGCGCGTGGCGTAGCCCATCAAATTGTAGGCGTCGGCATTCCTGGCGTCCCTGGCGACGACCTGCTGCAGGAGGGGCAGCGCGCTGGCGTAGTCCCGGGCTTCGATCATCGCCTTGGCACGCGTGTAGTTGGGATCGGCGGGCTTGGCGGCGGGCTGGTCGGCGCTTCCACCGCCACCGCCCGCGGCGAAAGCACTGGCCGTGAGGCCGAAGCCGAGGGCTGCGATGACGGCGATTATGGTCGAGCGCATGGTCTACCTCCTGGTTCGGCGGATTCTTGCCCTGCGGCCGGCCGGGGCAACGAAATTCTCATGACATTGCCGTGAGTTCGGAGGCGCTCTTGAGCGCACGCACGGCCAGCCGGCCCTGACGGCCGCGGATTTCGACATCATGGTGTGGGGCCGCCGCAAGGTCCACGCCGGCACGGTCCAGCAGTTCCTGGGACACGACGAGCTCCGCGCCGAACTCCTTGGTCAGGGTTTCGAGACGGCTGGCCGTGTTGACGGTATCGCCGATCGCCGTGATCTGGGCGGCGCGTTCGTACCCCATTTCGCCGACGATGGCTGGCCCGGCATGCAGGCCAATTCCGATGCGGAGCGGCAGGTCGAGATCGCCCGACATCGCTTCATTGAGGTCGTCGAGAGCAAGAGCCATGCGGCGTGCGGCGTCGAGCGCCTGCCGGCACGCCGTCCGGGGCTCGCTGGCGAGGCCGAAGATCGCCATCACGCCGTCGCCGATGAACTTGTCGACTCGGCCGCCGGCCGCTTCGATCGCCTGCCCCGTGGCACGGAAGTACCGGTTGAGCAGGAACACCACGTCGTAGGGCAGTTTGCCCTCGGAGATCGACGTGAAGCCGCGGATGTCGGCAAACAGGATGGCGACGTAGTGTTCGCCGCCATGAGCCTGCGGCTGGCGGCGATAGGCCTCCACCGGACCGGCCGAGGCCGGCAGCAGCGGCGTCACGCGATAGCGGCCCTGCGGCGGCCGGAGCTGGCAGGCGAGGCGCACGTTGTCCGGCGCGCCCACCCGGGACAGGACTTTCTGTTCCTCGGCCGAGGCCGGCGGCAGCCTCGCGCGATCCTCGCCGCCGATGCGCACCCGGCAGGTCGAGCATCGGCCGCGTCCACCGCAGACGGAGGCATGCGGAATTCCGGCGATGCGACTCATTTCCAGAACGGTGAGGCCCGCGGCATGGGAAGCTGTCCGGCGTTCGTCATAGGTGAGGTGGACGACACCGGCGCGGCGCTCCCACAGGGTACGGGCCGGGCGCGCGAGCAGCAGCAGCACAAGGAGGGTGAGTGCGATGGCCTGCAGGGCGTTCGAGATCGAATAGAGGGTGGCGATCTCGGCCGTCGTCGGACCCCGGACTCGGGCAAAGAGTTCGTCGAGGAAGCCTGGCCGCTGGGCGAGCTCGGCGACGTCGCGGAGCGCAATGCCCGTGCCGGCGATGCCCGCAATCGGCACCAGCAAGGCGAATGCGTAGAGCACCGGCAGCCACCGGCGGTACCACGGCTGCAGACGCCAGGCGAAGTGCAATCCGATGCACGCATGCAGCCAGACGACGAGTGGCAGCGAGAACTGGCGGGCGATGCCCGTCCAGTCGCCGACCGCGAGCGATCCGAGAACCCAGGGATAGCCCGCCTCGACATTGTAGAGTTCGTAAGCGAGGCGCGTGCCGACGACGTGGATCGTGCCCAGCGGCACGATCGACGCACCCAGGATCCACTGTGACCATTCCCAACGCGACAGCCGCAGCGTCCGGCGCCGATAGAGCGACCACAGCGCCAGGCAGAAATGGGCAAGCAGCGCGCCGTAGAGGACGACCTGGCCGATCGGGTTGTGCCAGACGAAGACGAACCATGTCCGGCCAGCCTCGAGCACGCGCAGCGAGATCAAGCCGAGCGCGTGATTGAGCAGATGCGTGACGACGTAGAAGAGAAGGACGTAGCCCGACCAGAGGCGAATCCGTCCGGCCATGGCGCTAGCTCAGCAGCGGCAACACCGCTTCGGGCGGCCGGCCGATCGCGGCGCGTGAGCCAGCGACAACGACGGGCCGCTGCAGCAGGATCGGATGGGCGGCGATGGCGGCGGCGATGTCGGCCTTGCCGAGGTCGGTCTTCTTCTTTCGCAGGGCCTTGAACTCCGGCTCGCCGTCGCGGATCAGGTCGCGCGGATCGCCACCCACGAGATCGATCAGCCTCTCGACTTCGGCCGTGCTGGGCGGTTCCCTGAGATAGTCGCGGATCGCGGGCTCGATGCCCTTCTCGCGCAGCAGTTCGAGGGTCTGACGCGATTTGCTGCAGCGCGGATTGTGCCAGATCGTGGTCGTCATGAGCGAACCATGGCCGTGCGATCAGGCTTCGTCCAGCGCGTCGGGCGTGACGGCATCGACCACCTTCCTGGCAACGTCATAGGCAAAGCCGGCGCGGGCCATGGCTGCGAGATCGCGGAGGCGATGCTCCTTGCGATCCTCGGCCGGGCGATAGGGGCCGAGCCGCCGCCGCCGCGCCAGGGCGACCGCTGCGCGCTGCTCGCGCTGGGCCGGCGTGACGTCGAGCTCGACGTCGAGGCCTTCCATCGCCTTTTCCAGCGTGTCGCCGTCGACGCCGGCCATCTTGAGTTTCTGGCGTGTCAGCCGGCCTGAGGTACCGCGTCGGTGCAGCGAGCGTGCCTTGGTCTGGGCGAAGGCCTTGTCGTCGATCACACCGGCATCGACGAACCTGGCGACGATGGCGTCGATCGCCTGGCGCACGTTTTCCATCACCGGCGCTTCGAGCATCTCGGCTCTGCGGACGCGCCGGTTCAGAACGCGGCGCAGCCCCTCCGCCGTGGCGGGATAGCGCTCGAGGTAGAACGTCGCTGCGTTCTGGAGATATTTCGCGGTGATCGGACGGGCGACCCGCTTCACCGCTCAGCCTCGCAGGGGAATGCCGACCATCGCCTCCAGCTCGGCGATGGCCGTATCGGGATCGCCGACCTTGATGGTGCGCATGCCCATGGCGCGCGCCGGCTTCAGGTTGATGCCGAGATCGTCGAGATAGATGCAGCTCTCCGGCGGCACGTCGAGCAGGTCGCAGGCGTGGCGATAGATGAGCGGGTCGGGCTTGCGCAGGCCGAGCTTGCTCGATTCCACGACATGCTCGAACAGCGTCATGATGTCGGCGACGGCCTGGGCTTTTTCCGGACTGCGCGCCATGCCCGGGCCTTCGCCCGCCTTCATGTTGTTGGTGATGCAGGCCACCCGGAAGGCTGCCCTGCAGCGGCGGAGTGCCTCGACCATCTGCGGCCGAATGTCGCCGCTGATCGACTGCAGGACACGCCAGCCGTCGAGCTCGTGGCCCTGCTCCAGCGCTTCGGCCTCGAACAGCTCGACGAAGCCCGCAAGGGAGACCTCGCTCCGTTCCATCTTCGCCCAGGCATTTGTATCGGGATTGCGCGCATTCAGGCTGCGTATGAAATCTTTGGGAAGACCCGCCTCGACCTCGTAGCGGCGGAAGGCCTCGAAGGGGCTGCTCAGAATGACCCCGCCGAAGTCCCACAGGACGGCGCGGGGGGATATTGCATGGCTCATATTCATGTCGGTGCGACCGTGTTTACCTTGTTCCTGCCCTAGTCGGCCCCTATCTGATGCCCTCCATAGGCGACGGCTTGGCCATTGGCCATCGATTGCCTCTACTCCGGGTTAGGAACACCGAAATGAGCGAAGCAGCCTTCATTGGGCGTGGCGATGCCGTGGCGCACAGAGGCGAGGTCGATACAGCTGAAACCGTTCGCCACGACGGGCGCAATCGGCGCGCGGCAGAGACGCGCCGCAAGGTGATCGCGGCCGCCAAGGCGATGATCGCGGAGACCAGCGTGGCCCCGACGGTCGTGGCGGTGGCCAAGCGGGCGGATGTCTCGGTCCGCTCGGTCTTTCAGCATTTTGGCGACGTCGAGTCACTTTTTGTAACCGTGATGGATGCCGTCCGGCAGGACATCGTGGTGCCGCCGCCGACCCCGAGCAGCCGCCCGCTGTCGCAGCGTATCGCGTCGGTCGTCCAGAATCTGGCCGAAATCTTCGACAAGATCGTGCCCCTGCGGGTCGCCGCCGGGCAGTTCGCAGGCCATCCGGCGATGATCGAACGCGGGCTGTCTTCGAAGCGGGAGTTGCGCGCCGCCACTTTCGAGGCGTTTGCGCCGGAATTCGGGGTGCTGAGCGAGCAGGCCCGGGAGGAACTGGCCGACGCCATCGGGGCAGCGCTTTCCCTCGACGCCTGGATCGTGCTGCGGCGCCGGGACGGGCTGAGCTTCGAGCGCGCCACGGCCGTTTGGCGCCTCACCCTGACGGCGCTGCTGGCCCATCGTTTCGTTGCCACGGCCGCGGAATAGTCTCCCCCAGACGGTGCCAATTGACTTGGCGATTGGGATCAGTGACTTAGGGGCCCTTGTCCGGACATTCCAACGCGTTGCAAATGGCGACCAGCCAGCTTCATGAAGATTTTTCGCGGGAGGAGCACGTCAAGGCGGGCTCCGACCGTGGTTTCGGGTTCGTCTTCGCCGGCTTTTTCGGCATCGTAAGCGCGCTCTCGCTGTGGAGAAGCGGCGCGACCTGGCATTGGGCGCTGCCGCTGGCGGGCGCGTTCCTGCTGGTGGCGCTGGTGTATCCGCGCCTGCTCGGCCCGCTCAACCGGCTGTGGTTGAAGTTCGGGTTGCTGCTCTACAAGATCATGAATCCGATCGTGCTCGGCCTGCTGTTCTTCGTGACCATCATGCCGATCGGCCTGGTCATGCGGGCCTTCGGCAAGGATTTTCTGCGACTGCGGCTCGACAGCAATGCCAAGAGCTACTGGATCGACCGCACCCCCCCGGGGCCGCCGCCTCAGTCGATGCGCAACCAATTCTGATTTGGAAAGGACCGGGTCATGGGCTCCGTCATCCTCGAACTCTGGGCTTTCATGCGCGAGCGCAAGAAGTTCTGGCTGCTGCCGATCCTGATCATGATGGTGATCTTCGGCGGCCTGATCGTGCTGACCAAGGGCTCGGCGATCGCTCCCTTCATCTACACCTTGTTCTAGGCGGAACGGGCGTATCGCATGCGGGTGCTGGGTATCTCGGCCTTCTATCATGACAGCGCCGCGGCGTTGATCGAGGACGGCCGGCTGGTCGGCGCCGTCCAGGAAGAGCGCTTCACCCGCAAGAAGCACGATTCGGCCTTTCCGCAGAATGCCGTTCAATTCTGCCTCGATCGCGCCGGCATCAAGATGGCCGATGTCGACTACGTGGCCTTCTACGACAAGCCGTTCCTGAAGTTCGAGCGGTTGCTCGAGACCTACCTTGCCTACGCGCCGCGCGGCTTCACTTCCTTCCGCATGGCCATGCCGCTGTGGCTGAAGGAGAAGCTCTTCCAGAAGACGCTGCTGCGCGACGAGATGAAGCGCTGGGAGCCCGACTTCGACTGGCAGAAGCGGCTGCTGTTCGGTGAGCATCACCAGAGTCACGCCGCCTCGGCGTTCTTTCCCTCGCCGTTCGAGGAAGCCGCGGTACTGACGATGGACGGTGTCGGCGAGTGGGCCACCACGTCGCTGGGCTACGGCAGGGGCAACAGCCTCGAGATGCTGAAGGAGCTGCATTTCCCCCATTCCCTGGGACTGCTCTATTCGGCCTTCACCTACTACACCGGCTTCAAGGTCAACTCGGGTGAATACAAGGTCATGGGTCTCGCGCCCTATGGCGAACCCCGGTTCAAGGACCTGATCCTCGACAAGATCGTCGACCTCAAGGAGGACGGGACCTTCCGTCTCGACCAGACCTACTTCGACTATTGCACCGGCCTGCGCATGACGAACGACAAGTTCGCCGATGTGTTCGGCATCAAGACGCGCAAGCCCGAGGAGGAGCTGACGCAGGTCCACATGGACCTTGCGGCGTCCGTCCAGGCCGTCACCGAGGAGATCGTGCTCAGGCTCGGCCGCTCGGTGAGGAAGGAAACCGGCGCCCGGAACATCTGCCTTGCCGGCGGCGTGGCGCTCAACTGCGTCGCCAACGGCAAGCTCCTGCGCGAGAATCTGTTCGACAACATCTGGGTGCAGCCGGTGGCCGGCGTTGCCGGTGGTGCCGTCGGGGCGGCCTTTGCCGCCTATCACGGCTTCATGGGCCAGCCGCGCAAGCTGAACGGCCACATGGACGGCATGGCGGGCTCCTATCTCGGCCCCGAGTACACCGATGACGAGATCGCCGCGCGCCTGACCGCGGCCAAGGCCAGGTTCACGCGCCTCGACCGCGCGCAGATGATCGACCAGACGGCGCAGGCGCTGGCCGATTCCAAGGCCGTCGGCTGGATGCAGGGCCGCATGGAATTCGGCCCGCGTTCACTCGGCGCCCGCTCCATCCTGGGCGACGCCCGTTCGCCCTCGATGCAGAAGACGCTGAACCTCAAGGTCAAATACCGCGAATCGTTCCGGCCCTTCGCGCCGGCGGTTCTGCGCGAGGACCTGGGCAAGTATTTCGACATAAAGACCGACAGCCCCTACATGCTGATGGTGGCGCCGGTGAACGAGGATCGCCGTCGCGCCATGACCGCGGCTGAAGAGGCCCTGTTCGGCATCGACAAGCTGAACGTGCCGCGTTCCGATATCCCGGCCGTCACCCACGTCGACTATTCGGCGCGCATCCAGACCGTGCACAGGGAAACCAACCCGGCCTTCCACGATCTTCTCAAGTCGTTCAAGGCCAAGACCGGCTGCTCGGTCCTGGTGAACACCTCGTTCAACGTGCGTGGCGAGCCGATCGTCTGCACGCCCGAGGACGCCTTCCGCTGCTTCATGGGCAGCGAGATCGAAGTGCTGGTGGTCGGCAACTGCCTCCTGCGCAAGGAAGACCAGGATCCGTCGCTGAAGCTCGACTACAAGAACGCCTTCGAGCTCGACTAGCCGTCTCATGCGTGCGCCCCTCATGCGTGCGGTCGTCTGTGACCGCCTGGGCGATCCCTCCGTTCTTCGCGTCGAGGAACGTCCGATTCCCGAGCCGGGTCCGGGCGAAGTCGTCGTGCGGGTCGGCGCTGCCTCGGTCAATTTTCCCGACATCTTGATGGTGTCCGGCGGCTACCAGCACCAGCCGGAGCTGCCCTTCGTGCCGGGCATGGAAGGGGCCGGCACGATCCACGCGACCGGCCCGGACGTGACGGCATGGAAGCCCGGCGAGCGCGTGATCTTCGGCATACGTCCCGGCGCCTTTGCTGACTATGTGCGCCTGCCGGCTGGCGGCCAGTTCATGCGGCTGCCGGCCGACTGGTCATTCGCCGAAGGCGCGGGCTTCAGGGTGGGCGCGCAGACTGCCTACCATTCGCTGGTCCATCGGGCGCAGCTCAGACCGCGAGAGGTGCTGCTGGTGCACGGCGCCTCCGGTGGTGTCGGGCTGGCCGCCGTGCAGCTGGGCAAGCATCTCGGCGCGCAGGTGATCGCCACCGGCAGCGACGACGCCCGCCTCGCGGTCGTGCGCGAAAACGGCGCCGACCTGGTGGTGAACTACCGCACCAGCGACTTCGTCCCTGTGGTGAAGGGCATGACCGACGGCCGCGGCGCCGACGTGATTTTCGATCCGGTGGGGGGCGAGATCCTGGAAAGGTCCATACGCGCCGCAGCCTACGGTGCCCGGCTGCTGGTGGTGGGCTTCACCTCGGGCGGGCCGAGCAAGATCATGTCCAACCACGTCCTGATCAAGGGGCTCTCGGTGCTCGGGGTGCGCGCGGGGGAGACGGTCCGCCGCCAGTCGCCGGAGCACGGCCAGGATTACGCCAGGGAGTTGCCGCGACTCGCGGCCCTCGGCGTCATGCGACCGCACATCTCCCATCGCTTCCCAATGGAGCAGGTAGCCGATGCCTTTCGCGCCCTGATCGACCGCAAGGTCGTCGGCAAGGCGGTGATCGAGATGCAGGCCTGACCTAGCGCGAGAAGAAGATCGTCACCTTGCGGTCGGTCACCGAAGCATCCTCCTTGCCGAGGCTCATGTTCCCGAACGCCTCCGGGTCGGCGACGATGTAGAGATGGTTAGCCGGCACGCCGTCGCGGATCATCTGTGCCGCGACGGCCTGGGCGCGCGACCGCGCCAGCTTCTCGTTGAACGTCTTGTCACCCAGTTTGTCGGTGTGGCCGATCAGGCAGATGACGGACACCTGCCGCGCCTTGGCCGTGGCCGCCGCCTGGGTGACGACCGGCTTGTTGTCGGCCCTGAGCTGGGCGCTGCCGAGATCGAACAGCACCCGCACCGGCGGTGGCTGGTTGCCACCACCGCCGCGCGGGCAGGTCCCGACGGTCTGGGCGAAAGAGGGCGCGGCGGCGAAGAGGAGGCCGGACGCAACCAGTACACCAAGTCTTTTCACTTGAGCTCTCCTTTGAGGGCCATCTCGACGAACGGCAGACGATCGTTGCCGAAGAACATCTTATCGCCCACGAAGCTCGTTGGCGCGCCGAAGACGCCCCGCCCCACCGCCTCGTCGGTCGCGGCCTTGAGGCGATCCTTGACGTCCTGGTCCTGGATGCGGCTGCCGAACCTGGCTGCGTCGAGACCCGCCGCGGTGAGCACCGACGCCACCTCGGCGATGTCGTTGAGGTTGCGGCCGTCCACCCACATCGCCTTGTAGATGGCGGGATGATAGCGCTCGAACAGGCCGTCGATCTGGGCCGCCGCGGCGCCGCGCATCAGGGCGAGGGTGTTCACCGGAAAGAACGGATTGCGCTGGAACGGCACGCCGTAGTGCCTGGCCCACATCGGCATGTCGAAGGCGCTCCACCTGGATTTCAGCTCGACCGTCATCGGCGAGGCGTTGCCTGTTGCCTTGAAGACGCCGCCCAGCAGCATCGGCTTGCGCACCAGCGTGGCGCCGGCGCGCTTGGCAATGGCCTCGACCTGGGTATCCGCCAGATAGCTGTAGGGGCTGCCGTAGTCGTAATAGAATTCCAGTGTGCGGGTCATGCGATCCTCTCGTCTTGTGACAAGCCTGCGCTGCTTCTAGCTTGACGACAAGAAAAGATAGGGAAGGAAAGCATGAGCCGGGTTGCGGACAAGGTCGTACTGGTGACGGGTGCCGGGTCGGGCATCGGCCGTGCCGCGGCGAAGCTGCTGGCGGTCGAGGGCGCGACGGTGATCGTCACCGACATCAACCGGCCCGGCGGGCTCGAGACAGTGCAGCAGATCGGGGGTCGCGCGCGTTTCGAGGAGCAGGACACGTCGAAGGAGGACGACTGGAAGCGGATCATCGACGACATCCTGGCACGCGAAGGCCGCCTGAACGGCCTGGTGAACAACGCCGGCATAGCCGGGCCATTCCCCTCGACCTTCGAGAGCGAGACGGTCGAGCAGTGGCAGCGCATCCTGTCGACCAACGTCCAGGGTGTGTTCCTCGGCTGCAAGTACGGCGTCCCGGCGCTTCGATCGTCGGGCGGCGGCTCGATCGTGAATCTCTCGTCGCTCGCCGCCTTCCTCGGCACGCCCGATCTTTCCGCCTATGGCGCCAGCAAGGGCGCGGTGCGGCAATTCACCAAGACCGTGGCGATCGACTGCGCCCGCAAGGGCTACAAGGTGCGCTGCAATTCGGTGCATCCCGGCATCATCCTGACCCCCATGGGTGAAGGTATCGTGCCGAGCGAAAAGGCGCGGGAGCGCACGCGGCAACGCATCCCGATCGGCGAATTCGGCGCACCGGAGGACATCGCCTATGGCATCCTCTACCTGATTTCCGACGAATCGCGCTTCGTCACCGGCGCCGAACTGGTGATCGACGGCGGCATGAACGCAATCTGACAGCGGAGCAGGGGATGCAGCACGCCGACCAAGTGGCCTACATCGAGCGCATGCTGAAGATGGTGCGCACCAATACGCGCGACGACGGCCCGGGGCTGAGCCACACCTCGGTCGAGGAATATTTCGATCCGGGGCGCCACACCCGCGAAGTCACGCTGCTGTTCCGCCGCTATCCGGTGGTGGTCGCCTTCTCCGGCCAGCTGCGCAAACCGGGCGACTTCGTCACCCACCACGAAACAGGCCAGCCGATCCTGGTGACCCGCGGCACCGACGGGAGGTTGCGGGCGTTCCTGAACGTCTGCCGTCACCGCACCGCTGCCGTCGAGCTGAAGCCCTGCGGGTCGGCCAAGCGCGCCTTCGTCTGTCCCTATCACGGCTGGAGCTACGACCTCACCGGCAAGCTGGTCGGCATCACCGACGGCGCCTGGTTCGGCGATCTCGACCGCGCCCGGTACGGCCTGCGCCAGCTTGCCGTGGCGGAGAAATACGGCCTGATCTGGGTGGTGCCGACGGCGCTGGACGAGGGGCAGGACGCCGACCTCGATATCGATTCATTCCTGGGGGCGGTCGCGCCCGATCTCAGCTCGTGGAACATGCAGGGCTGGGAAGTGCACAGCTCGGTGCCGATCCGGCCGCGCATGAACTGGAAGCTGGTGATCGACACCTTCCTCGAACTCTACCACTTCCGCTATCTCCACGGCACCAGCGTCTACCCGCTGTTCCTCGACAACATCGCAACCTACGAACAGAAGGATCGCCACCTGCGCTTCTCGGCGGCCAAGCGCACGCTGGTCGAACTGGAGACGCAGCCCACGGAAACGTGGCGGCTGCTCGACCACGCGATCGTGCTTTACCAGCTCTTCCCCAACACCGTGCTGGCCTACACCGCCGACCATTGCGCGGTGTTCACGAGCTTCCCGGTGTCGCCCGACGAGGCGGTGATAAACGTGGCGATCCTGGTCGACCCGGCGGAGCGGGTGAAGAAACCCGAAAGCTACTGGAAGACCAACCAGGAGCTGATCCTGTCGGCTCTGGACGAGGATTTCGCCATCGGCGCCACCATTCAGAGCAACTTCAGGAGCGGCGCCAACCGCGAGCAGACTTTCGGCAAATTCGAGAAGGCGCTGGGCTGGTATCACCGCGAGATCGACGCGGCGCTGGGCGCCGCGTCGTAAGCCAACCTACTTGATGTTCACCTGATGGGTGAGCTTCTCGCCGTCGGTGATGGTGAGCTGGGTGAAGCCCAGCATCTTCAAGAGGTCGAAGAAGTTCGCATCCTCGGCCACCGTGCGCTCCTGGAAGAACGGCGACAGCCGCGACATCGTCGTCATGTTCGCCAGGATCGCCCTCATCCGGTAGATCGAGGCCAGTTCGCCCGGCTGGAGGCCGACGATGATCAGCTTCTCGGCCTTGTCGCCCTTGACGAAAACCGAGTAGGGAACGCGGTAGGCCGACTGGATCGTGCCCTGCGAGACCACGGTGACGAACTGCACGCGCTGCGCCCGTTCGGCACCGGCGATCATCTGCATCGGCGACGTGTAGTTCTCGATCGCCGTCGGCTTGGGATAGTAGTAGCCGACATACTTGTCCTCGTCGGCCGGCGCGGCCGCTGCCGGCTTGGCCGCGGGCTTGGCGGGCTGCGCCAGCGCCGGGGCGGCGGCAACCGCCAAGGTTACGACCAGGCAGGCTGCAAGCTTCTTGAGCATCTTCACTTCCCTCGAAAGGCCACGGACTAGAACAACGTATAGCCGCCATCGATAACGAAGTCGCGCCCCGTCGTATAGGCGGTGGCATCACTGGCCAGGTAGACGGCGATGGGTCCGAAATCGGCGCCGGTGCCCCAGCGGCGCTCGGGGATGCGCGGCAATACGTTGCCGGCGAACTTCTCGTTACCGAAGGCATTGGCGGTCATCTCGGTTTCGATCCAGCCCGGCAGGATCGAATTGACGGCGATCTTGTAGCGCGCCAGCTCGACCGCGAGCGCCCGGACCATTGCAGTGACGCCGCCCTTGCTCGCGCCATAGTGGCTGGAGCGTGCCGCACCCTCGATGGCCGCGGTGCTGGCCATGGCGACCAGCGACCCGCCCTTGCCCCGCTCGGCCATGTGCCTGGCGGCGGCGCGAAAGGTGAAGAACACGCCGTCGAGATTGACCCGCATGACCCGGCGCCATTCGTCGTACGTCATCTCGAGGATGGCCCCCTTGCCACGGCCCGAGACGCCGGAATTGGCGACGCAATTGTCGACATGGCCCATGACCTCGACCGTCTCGGCGAAGCCCGCCTCGACCTGCTTCTCATCGCCGACGTCGACGATCTGGCTATGCACCTTGCGGCCATGGCGCTTCAGCTTTTCCGCGGCGGCGGCGTTCTTCGTGGGGTTGGTGCCCCAGATGCAGACATCGGCGCCGGCCTCGGCCAGAGCCTCGGCCATGCCGAGACCGATGCCGCCATTGCCACCGGTGATCAGCGACACCTTGCCCGTCAGATCGAAGCCCTTGTAGGCCATGGCGTTCCCCCCAAACAAAACCGGGCGGGATCAAAGCCCGCCCGGTCCGTACCGTCAATCGAAGGTATGTCAGTTCAACCGATCGGTTTCGACCAGCACAATCTCCGCATCCTCGAGGGCCGTGAGTTCGATCTCGTCCTGGTCGGCCACGGCGACGCCGTCGCGGGCGTTGGCGATGACCGGCTCGCCATCGACGCCGCGCACCTCGACCTTGCCCCTGGCCGGGACGAGATAGGCGGGTTTGCCGTCGAGCTTCTGGCGGATCGTCTGGCCCGCCTTCAGCGTCCCCGCGAACAGCGCACCGTCGGCATAAAGCGGGATCGCCCCGTCATGGCCGCGGCCCGACGCCAGGGGGACCAGCTTGCCGCTACGCGCCTCGGCCGGGAACTGCACCGTTTCCCAGCGCGCCGGCACGCCCTGCTTGTTGGGCAGGATCCAGATCTGGAACAGCTCGGTCTCCGCGCTCTCGCGGTTGTACTCGGCGTGCTGGATGCCGTTGCCGGCGCTCATCACCTGGATCTGGCCCGCCTCGGTGCGGCCCTGGTTGCCCAGGTGATCCTGGTGGGTGATCGCGCCCCTGATGACGTAGGTCACGATCTCCATGTCGCGATGGGGATGCGGCGGGAAGCCGGTGTTCGGCGCGATGCGGTCGTTGTTCCAGACGCGCAACGCCCCCCAGTGCACGCGGTCGGGGTTGCGGTATTCGGCGAAGCTGAAATGGAAGTTGGCGTTCAGCCAGCCGTGGTTCGACTTGCCGAGTTTCTCGAAGGGTCTGGGTTGGGTCATGGGTTACCTCTTGGC
>Ga0082335_1002666_pt1 | contig 32452 bp, 23 predicted proteins | sample Subgrocontami58m_FD_72375 | JGI IMG/M metagenome (GOLD analysis project Ga0082335, IMG submission 72375) | Subsurface groundwater microbial communities from S. Glens Falls, New York, USA - GMW37 contaminated, 5.8 m (SPADES assembly) (version 2) ...
CCGCGATGCGCTTGGCATCGCGTCGTCGTCGCGCCTCGCCGGCGGCCAGAATCGCCTTCGGATACTGGGCCCCCTTCTCCGGGGCGCGGTACTCCCCGGGGGTCCGCGACCCGCCCCAGGAACAACAAGGCCCCAGTGCGCGTGTCGCGGATCAGGAACAGGAACGGCCGGTCGAGGCGGATGGGCGGCGGAGGTGCGCCGCGTTCCATCGCCACCGCGGTGGCCGCGGCGGCCTCGGTGCCCTCCTCGTTGACCTCGACCACGGCCTGGTGGACGATCCGGCCGATGAAGAGGTCCGGTTTCCCGGTCATGCCGGAGAAATCGGCGCCCGCACCGAAGGCGTCCTTCATGCCCAGTTCCTGCAGCACACCGCCCAGCTCGAAGCGGCAATCGACCTTGAATCGGGGCACGTGCACCTGCCGTTCGTCGTCGTACATCCTCTTCAACCAGCGGTCGAGCGCGTCGGCGGTGAGCGCCGCTTCCAACGCCGCCAGCCCGTCGTGGGCGGCAGGGACGAGGAAGAGCATCGAGCGCGCACCCTCCGCGTAGGGCAACTCGAGCAGGGCGGTCCCGGCCTCCTCTCCGGTCCGGCACGCGCCCGTCCGGCCCATCATCGGCACCTGGACCTGCTCGCCGGAAGCGAGCGTGAACGCCGCCGGCCTCGTCAGTGCCGGATCGAACGGTCCCGCCCAGGCGGCCTTGAAGTGGATGGCATTGGCGAGCACCAGCGTGGTCGCGGGCGTCAGGTCCCCTTGCCGCAGCAGCTCCGGGATCCTCCCCGCGGTCTCGGTGCCGACCCATTCGTTGATGATCCGGCGCGCACCCTCGCTGTCGCCGGAAAAATCGACCTCCTCGAGCCGCGCGGCGTAGCGCGTCCGGAGGAGATCGAGGAACTCCGCCTGGAAGCCGGCGCCCTTGCCGCCGAACAGGCCGTTGGCGACGCGCAGGCCTGCCGCCACGCGCGACCCCGCCAGCAGCGCCGCAAAGGCGTCGTGGGCGGGTGCGCCGGGCTGGGGCAGCTTCAACGTCGCCGCCATCTGCTCCGCGGTGGTCCCGCGCGCCCCGCCGTAGGTCATCGTCAACGCGGTCGACACGCTGAACGGCGAAACGAACAGGTTTCCGGACGCCCCCCGCAGGCGCGCGTATAGGTCGAGGGCGAACGAGGCATTTCCTTTCACGAGTCCGCGCACGGCGGCGTCGGCACCGGCCGGCTGCGGCTCCTCGGCCCAACCGCGGCTCCCCACGAGAAGCGTCACGATCGCGAACGCCAGGGCGATCCGGAGCATGGCCACCTCCAAGAGCAGCGGGTTCGACCCGTCCGCGCCGGCCATGCCGTCGCGTCGGGGGCGGAACCTTGTTCCTTCATACATACCGGCTCCGGCGGAAAAAGTCGAGCGTGGAAGGAAGGCGGGAAGGCAGGAAGGCGAAAACGGTCCCGGGGCGGGCGCCCTGGCGCCGGGTTGCCGGGTTGTGCGTGCGTTGCCACCGGCCGCCGGGTAGGATGGGGTTGGTTCCGTCCTACGGTCCCAGGGTTTCGGGAGGGATCGACCATGAGGCATCTCGCGGCTCGCCTGCGCGCCGAACGGCGCGGCGCGTCGATGGCGGAATACGGCATCGTGATCACCGTGATCGCGATCGTCCTGATCGTGTTCGTGACCGGGTTCGGCCGGCGCCTGACCAAGATGTTCCGCTCCGCGAGCCACTCGCTCGACGAGGGCGAGCCGATGGGCCGATCGCCGCTCGAGCTGGCGTCGGTGAGCAACGTCCCCGGGCCGGGCAACGCGCCCAACCCACCGCTGCCGCTGCAGACGCTCCCGGCCAACGAGGCCACGGCGGCCGCGTCGGGCCTGCCGATCACGCCCCCGGGCCACGCCCCCGCCAACCCGCCGGCGCGGGCCCGCGACGACCTGCCGGCCTACGGCGGCTCGTCCCTGGCCAACGTGGACAGCTTCGACCCGTCGACCATCCTGGTCGACATGACCCAGATCGACCAGCACGGCGACACGCCCTCGGACCCGATCCGCTGCGCCCGCGCCGCCTACCTGGCGGCAGCCGTGCTGGCGGGTCCGGATGCCGTACGCCGCCTGATCAACGACCTGGCGCGGAACATCATCAATGGCACTACGCCCGGCGGAGGACGTCTCACCAACGCAGAGGCCCTGCTCATCCTCGCCCGCGTACGCGACCGGCTCGACGAGGGCACCTTCGACCACGGCGACCTCGGCTACCTCCAGCAGATGATCGCCGACTACTACGTGAATCCGAACACCGGCATGACGCAGGCGCAGTACCCGCAGATGATCGGCCTGGGCAACCCGGACACCTCCGCCACGGCCTATACCACCCAGGGCGGTCCCGCTTTCCTGAACTCGATCAACGCGCTCACCCCCGGCCAATCGTACATCGTCGGGGTGAACTGGAACGGCAATGGCCCATCCCACCACGCCACGACGGTCGGCCGGGACGAGAACGGACGCATCTACTGGTACGACCCGTGGCCGAAGAACGGCGGCCCGCCGCAGATCGTCTATCACGACCGGAATCCGGACCAGTTCCGCGAGTACCTGAACAGCGAGATGCCGGTGGGCGGGTTCCCGACCCGCGGACCGTTCCGCTTCTGACCGGCAGGCCCCGTCGCAGGAGCGGATCATGGTTCGCGCCGAGTTCGCCGCCGCGTGCTGCGCGCTGGCGATCGCGTCGGTCGCATGGGCGGGGCCGGTGCGCATCGACCGGCAGCCGTCGCCGATGGCGGGCTGGAGGCCGTACCGAATCGTCGCGGACCGCGATCCGGAGGGGCGGACATCGGCCGGCACCGACAACCGCGTCCCCAACCCCGGCGAACGGTTGCGTTTCGTGGTCCGCGTAGCCAACCAGGGCGAGACCCCGATCGAGGACCTCGAGGGAGAAGCCGCTCCCGACGGCGCCTGGCCCGAGGGCGTCGTCCTGGAGCGCGCGCAGGTGCCATACCCGAACCTGCCCCCCGGGGGGATGAGCGAGGGGAACGCCGCGGAGGAATCCCGCGGGTTCGTCCTGCGCCTCCCCCCCACGCTCGCCGGCCGCGCCGATTTCTCCGTGCGCTTCGTGCTCCGTTCGCGGGGGACCGTGGTGGTGGAGGAGCGGCTCGGCTTTGCGGCGGAACCGGTGCCGGACGTGACGTTCGCAGCGAAGGTGACGGAGCCGTGTCGGGGCGCGCCCCCGGAGCGCCGGAACGGCCGCGTCGGTTTCACGCTGGGAGTTCCGGCGGGGTTGACCCGCGGCCGGATCGTGTGGTCGCGCCTTTCCCCCGGCACCTGGTTTTCTGCGCCCGAGATCGATCTCGGTGACTTCGCGGACCCCCGGACCGGCGAGGTGCCGTCGACCCTGGAGTACCGCCTGCCATGGCACCCGGACCATGCCGCCGGGCGTGCGGCCTTCGTCTTTCGCGCCGCCTCCGCATTGGGGGTCTATCGCTGGCGCAAGGAGATCGACTTGCCCGGCGAGGCCCCGCCCGCCGCGGCCCTGGAAGTCGTTTGCCCGTACCCGGTCAACCTGTTCGTCGATGGCCTGCCCGCGGGCCCGATCCGGGTGGCCGTCGGCGGGACCTGTCCCGGGGGCGCGCGCACGTTCGTCGTCCCGGCCGGCGCGTACGCGGTCCGCGTGGTCCGCGAGGGCGGCGGTCGCGCCGCGGGCATCGGCGTCCGCCTCGCGGCCGGCGGCGAGACCCTGCGCGAGGGGGAGAGCTTCACGGCGTCGACGAAGTGCAGCCTGGAGGCGCAGATCACGGGTGAACCGGAGCTTTCCGTGATCGTGGAGGTGGCGCCGGGCGAGTTGCGGGTGCGCGTGGTCCCCGCGCCCGCGGGGATGGTCTGGCTCCCGGGCGGGGACTTCGCCATGGGCTCGGACCAGGGCGCACCGCACGAGCGGCCCAGGCACCGGGTGACGCTTTCCCCCTTCCTCCTGGACCTCACCGAGGTCACGCAGGAGCAGTATGCGACGTTCCTGCACGCAATGCGCGTCGCCCGGGCGCACGACCGCTGCCACCCGGAGGAGCCGGCGGGGAAGAACCACGTGCCGGATGGGTGGAGCGACGAGGCCGCGGCCCGCGAGCCGGCGCGGCCGGTCACGGGTGTGGACTGGTTCGACGCGGTCGGCTTCGCGGCCTGGGCGGGCAAGCGCCTGCCGACCGAAGCGGAGTGGGAATTCGCCGCCGCCGGCGGACAGGCGCGTCCGCTCCCCTGGGGCGACGCGCGCGATGCCTGGAACCGCGCTGCGTGCGACCGGCAGGAAGAGCGCCCCTACCCGATCGCCTGGCTGCCGCCCGGACGCACGCCGGAGGGGGTCTTCGACCTCGGCGGAAACGTCGCGGAGCTGTGCGCGGACCGCTACGCGCCAGAGGCCTACGCGCACACCAAGGCGGTCGACCCGCGGGGGCCGGAGGACGACGAAAGCCGCTTCCGCGTGCTGCGCGGCGGGGCGTTCAATCACTACCGTCCGTTCGTCTACGCGTCCGCCCGCCAAGCGGTGCCCGCCCTGCTGCGCGCTCCCGAGCTGGGCTTCCGCTGCGCCCGGGATCCGTGAGCGACGGGGAGGATCACGCTCATGGACGGCGAACCCACGGATCTCGCAGCCCGCCTGCTCAACCCGGTCTTCCCTCGCTCCGCGCGATATGACCCGCACTGGGTGGTGGAGAATCAGATGGGTCCCAGCGCGCTGTGGCTGACCGAATGGCTGGGCCCGGCCATGGACCTGCAGCCGGACCTGCGGGTCCTCGACATGGGCTGCGGCCGATGCCTTTCAAGCGTCTTCCTCGCACGCGAGTACGGCGTACGGGTGTGGGCGAACGACCTGTGGATTGCGGCGGGCGACAACTGGCGGCGGATCATCGAGCAGGGGTTGCAGGATCGCGTTTTTCCGCTTCGGGCCGAAGCCCACGCCCTGCCCTATGCGGAGGACTTCTTCGACGCGATCGTGTCGCTCGACTCGTACCACTACTACGGCACTTCGGATACCTACCTGCAGTACTTCTCCCGCTTCGTCAAGCCCGGGGGCCGGATCGGCATCGTGGTTCCGGGTCTGGTGCGCGATTTCGCCGGCGCCGTGCCGGAACACCTCGCCCGCAAGCAGCGGTCCGGCGGGGTCTTCTGGAACCCGGCGGAGTGCGGCAGTTTCCACACTTGTGACTGGTGGGAAAGACACTGGACGCGCACGGGCCTGGTCGAAGTGGAAGTCGCCGACACGCTTCCGGACGGTTGGCGCCACTGGCTGCAGTGGGAGAAGGCCCTCGAAGGGACCGGCAAGAACCCGTTCCCCTCGGACGCGGAGGCCTTGGAGGCGGACCAGGGACGAACGATGGCCTTCGTGCGTCTGGTGGCGCGCCGGAAGTAGCGCATGCCGCTCCTGTAGCCGCTCCAAACGGATGAGGGCCCCGGGTGGCCGGGCGGAGGGGAGTCGTCCGTGCGCAAGCGGTCGAGCGCCCGCGCCGGCGTGTCGCGCGCGAACCGCAGCCGGAACGCGAGCGCGGCGAGAATCGCCGCACATCACCGGAAGGGCCGGCGCGAACGAAGTGAATTCATGTGGGAATGGTATCGACGTGGACCGCGCGGATCGATCTCGCGTCTTGGCCTGCGGGGCGGCGGCCTGTGGGATCACGCCGGCCGTTCGGTGCGGTACGTCTCTTTCCCAAAGACCCGCGCTCAGGCGGTTCTTCGGAGCGCGTGCACCCGAGGCCTCGCGGGGCCCGGCCGCGTTGGACCATAGTCGCTGCCGGGTCCCGTTCCTCACCGCGGTGCGTCTGGTTCCGGTGAGAAGGAGACTTTCCATGAAGTGGCCGCTGGCCGCTACCGCGGCGCTGGCGCTCGCCCTTGCGGCGGCCCCCGCGCGCGCCCAGAACGAGGACGCGAAGAAGGCCCTGGAGCGCTATCGCACGCTGCGGCCGACTGCCGACGACCTCGCCATGTACCGGCTCGACTGGGCCGCGTCCCTCGACGAGGCCAAGGAGCGCGCCGCACGCGAGCACCGGCCGATCGCCGTCGTCGCCATCAGCGCGCGCTACGGCGACCTCTTCACCGGCCACTGCTGAGCGACCGCGACCCAGGTGAGGGGCAACGCCCTCGCCGACCCGACGGTCGTCGGGCTTCTGCAATCCTTCGTCCTTACCTACTGGTACGGCCATCGCGACGACGACCCGCCCAAGGAAATCCGCGACTGGGTGTTGGCCAACGAGAACCTCCACGAGGGTCCCGGCCAAAGCAACGTCAAGATCCTCCTGATGGACGAGCATGCCCAACGCGTCTCCGTGTTCGACTCGATGCCGCGCGAGCGCATGCGCGGACCCTGGCAGGAGGCCATGCCGCGCTACTTCGCGGAGCAACTGCGCGACGCTCGCGAACAACTCGGGCTGCCGGCCGAGGGGACCCAGCCGCGCAAGCTCCGCCTCCCCGACCGCACCGGAGACGAGCGCGCGGTGCGCCTCTTCGTCCGCCTCGACGACACCCGCATGCCCGCCTACTACGCCCCCGTGGTCGAGGTCGTCAGCCCTGCCGACGCGACCTGGCAGGCGCTCGAGTGGCCGGATCAGGCGCGCGAGCTCCCGGCGGACACCCTCCAGGAGGTCTTCCATCACGTCTACCCGCCCGGGGTGATGGAGCGGCAGAACAAGCAGACGATGTACCACTATCGCATCGCCGCATCGGACGGCACCCTCACCCTCGAGCCGGCCGGCGCGAACGGCAAGACCCGCTACGCCCTGCTGCGCGGGCAGGTCAAGCTGACCGACGAGGGCAAAGACGGCTTCTCGTTCGCAGGCACCCTCGCGCTCGTCCTCGAGTACGCCGCCGACTCGAACGCGGTGAAGTCGCTCCGCGGGACCTTCGCGGCAAGCTACCCGCGCTACGACCGCGCGCAGGACCGAAAACACCAGTTGCCGCTCACGGCGGTCTTCGAATCGCTCCCGGCGGCGAGCGAATAGTGCGAAATCCCAAGACCCAAGACCAAAATCCCAAGAAACTCCCAACGCCCAACGCCCAATGCCGTTGGTGGAGTCGGCTCCGAAGCTGCACCGGCCCCGCTCGTCCCGGCGGCCTCCGCTGCGCGCCGGATGCTTCCCCGCCCGGCCCAGCCCCGCTACAATGCCGCCATCGAATGGACGCGAGACCTGCGGCGCCGGGGACATCGTTCCCGCGCGTCCCGCGGTCGGCTCGCGCCTTGGTTTAAGGCCGCGGTCGGGAGGAGTCGCACCCCCTCATTCGAGGAATCGCGTCCGGGGCCCCGCGGGCGTTCCGTCGCCGGCCGCCCCCGCCCCGGGCCCGCGGTGCGGCTCCTCCTGGTCCGCCTCTTGACGGCGCGCGCGCCGGCCCCGGCCATCCGGGCTCGATCGAAGCTCAACGTGATTCCCCATCGGAACGCCAGTGGAGCCATGCCATGTGGGAGACCCTGCTCGGGCTCGCCGTCGTCGCCGGGGGCGGCTGGTGGCTTTGTTTTCGATTCTGGAACCGGGTCACGCTCCTCGAATACGAACGGGGGGTGTGGTTCCACCGCGGCCGCTTCCGCGCGCTGCTCGAGCCCGGCGTCTACTGGATCTTCCGGCCGGAAAGCCGCATCCAGGTCGTGTCGGGACAGCTGCGGACGGTGACCATCCCGGGCCAGGAGGTTCTCTCGTCCGACAATGTCGCGGTGCGGATCAGCCTGGCACTCGCCTATCAGGTCCGGGACTTCGCGAAAGCCGTGCTGCAATATGAAAAAGTCGAGGATGCCCTCTATCTCGAGGCGCAGGTCTTGCTGCGCGACGTGGTCGGCAGGGTTTCGGTCGACAACCTCCTCGCCCAGCGCGAGCAGATCGGCCAGGACCTTCGCGCGCGACTGACCGAGCGCGCACGTGAGATGGGGCTCGAGATCGCCTCCTTCGGGATCAAGGACGTCATGTTCCCGGGGGAGCTCAAGAAGATCTTCGCCCGCGTGGTCGAAGCCGAACGGCAGTCGCAGGCGTCGCTGGTAAAGGCCCGCGGCGAGCAGGCGACCCTGCGCTCCCTGCTCAACTCCGCGCGGTTGCTCCGCGATCACCCCGGTCTGCTCGCGCTGCGAACGCTGCAGACGATTTCCGACTTCGGCGCTTCCGGTCGGAACACGCTGGTCGTGGGCTTCCCGGGGGGAACGATGCCGCCGCTCGTCATTTCCGACGAGGCGGACAAGTCGGCCGCTCCGCCGGGTCCGCCGGCCGGACATCCCCCGGACGACGACGCCACGGAATCGGACTAGTGGGCCTTCAACCTCGAAACAGTGGGTTGGGACGCGCCGGTAGGTGGCCTTCTCGGCACACCGGCAACATCGTCGCGTTTTCGACGATCTTGCGAGGAATCGCACCTTCTGCCGTTGGACAATCCGCGCAATCCGGACAATCCGTATAATCCGTAGTGCCGTCGGTTGCCGCGGAGGCCGCGTTTGGCAACCCACTGAATCAAGATGGGGTTCCGTCGAGGACGAGGACGAGAACGATCTCGGGGACGATTACGCGCACGAGCACGCCCGCGGCAGACAGCGCAAGTACCTGGGGAGGCCCGCACGCCCCGTCACCGGGCGCCCCAAACAATGCTTGAGCGTCCCCCGCCCGCTCTGCGATAGTGGCGCACCGCAAGGTCGCGTGCCCGCGCCGCCGGTCTTGGCCGAGCCCAGCTCCGCGCCACGCGCGGTCCCCGGAGTCGATCCCATTCGGAGCCCCGCCCATGTCCGGATCCCGCTACGAGATTCCCGCCCCGACCCATGCGGCGGGGGAGTCGCTCCTCGGCTTCCGCGTCGACGCCGTCACCGAGCTGCCGGACGTGCGCGCGCGCGCCTACGAGTGCACCCATCTCGCTACCGGGGCCAGGCTGCTCCACCTCCACTGCAACGACCAGGAGAACATGTATGCCATCGCTTTCCGGACCACCCCGAGCGACTCCACCGGCGTGGCGCACATCCTCGAGCACTCCGTGCTCGCCGGATCGAAGCGCTACCCGGTCAAGGACGCCTTCAACGAGCTGTCCAAGGGAACGCTGCACACCTTCCTCAATGCCATGACCTGGCCCGACCGCACGGTCTACCCCGTGTGCTCGGCGGTGCGCCCCGACTTCTGGAACCTCGCGTCGGTCTACACCGACCTGGTCCTCCATCCGCTCCTCTCCGAGCAGACCTTCCGCCAGGAAGGGCACCACCTGGAGTTTGCCGACCTGGAAAACCCGGAGTCGGACCTGGTCGTCTCCGGCGTGGTCTACAACGAGATGAAGGGCGCCTACTCTTCGCCCGATCGCGTGGTCTACAAAGCGGTGCAGGAGGCGCTCTACCCCGACACCTGCTACGGCATCGACTCGGGCGGCGACCCCGAGCACATTCCGGACCTGACCTACGAGCAGTTCCGCAACTTCCACGAGTCGTACTACTCGCCGAGCAACGCCCGCTGGTACCTCTACGGCGACCTCCCGCTCGCCGACCATCTCGCCTTCGTGGGCCAGCAGTTGCAGGGATTCGGCGCGACCGCGGTCCGGTCCGAAATCCAGCTGCAGGCGCGCTGGACGGCGCCCCGCCGCGTGCAATCGAGCTACCCGATCGCCCCCGAAGAGAACGCCGCCGGGAAGACCTTCATCAACGTCTCCTGGATGCTCGACTCGGCGGCCAAGCCGGACCAGGTGCTGCTCTTCGACGTGCTCCGCGAAGCCCTGCTCGGCACGGCCGCGTCGCCCCTGCGCAAGGCGCTGGTCGACTCCGGCCTCGGCCAGGACCTGAGCCCCGTGAGCGGGCACGACACGGACTTTCAGCAGACGCTGTTCAGCGCCGGGCTGCGCGGGTGCGAACCGGACAGCGCCGATGCGGTGGAGAAGCTGGTGCTCGGGTCGCTCGAGCGCGTCGTCCAGGATGGGCTCGACCCGCAGCTTCTGCAGGCCGCGTTCCACCAGATCGAGTTCCGCGGCCTGGAGATCGTCCCGCCATTCCCGGTGATGCTGCTCATGCGCGCGGCCGCGCCCGCCAACTACGGCGCCGATCCGAAGAGCGGCCTGGAATTCGGCCGGCTGATCGCGCAGGTTCGCGCCCGCCATGCGGCCGATCCGGCGCTCTTCCAGAAGCTGATCCGCTCTTGGCTGATCGACAACCCGCACCGCCTGCTCACCGTGGTGGTCCCGGACCCGACCCTGGCGGCCGAGCGGGAAGCCCGGACCCGGAGCCACATGGCCGAGCGCAAGGCGCGCATGTCCGCCGCGGAGCGCGCCACCGTGCTCGCGGAGGCGAAGCGGCTCAAGCAGGCGCAGCAGACACCCGACTCTCCGGAGGCGCTCGCGACGATGCCCCGGCTGCGGCTTTCGGACGTGCCGCGGCGGCTGCTCACGATCCCCACCGACCGACGCGAATCGGGAGGAGTGCCGGTCATCGAGCATCCGGTGTTCTCCAACGGGGTGGTGTACGTTCAGCTCGCGTTCGACGTCGCCGATCTCTCGGAGGAGGAGGCGCCGTGGGTTGCGCTCCTCGGTCAGGCCACCGCGGGCCTCGGCGCGGCGGGGCTCGACTACGCCGCGATGGCGACGCGAATCGCGCGGGTCACCGGCGGGATCGGTTACGACCTGAGCGCGGGGGTGCCGCTGCGCGGTGGCCCCGCCTTCCAGCGGCTGATCTTTCACGGCAAGGCGTTGCGGGCCAATTCGAGCGCGCTGGCGGCGGTGCTGCGCGACCTCCTGACCGCATCCGACGTGCACGATGAGAAGCGCGTACGGGAAATCGTGCTCGAGGCGCGCAACGACCTGCAGGCGCAGGTGGTGTCGCGCGGCAGCCTGTTCGCCTACCAGCGCGCGGCCGCCTGCCTCGACCTGGCGCGCTATCGCATCGAGCAGTGGAGCGGGACCTCCCAGATGCGGTTCCTCTCCGGCCTGGCGCGCGAGCTCGAAGCGAAGGTCGCGCCGACCGCGGAGCGGATCGCGCGCCTGCAGAAACGGGTGTTCGCGCGCGGGCGGCTCACGGTCAACCTCACCGGGGACCCGGACCTGCTGCGCGAGCTGCGCGGGCCGCTCGAGGATCTGCTCGCCGCGCTGCCGGAAGGGAAGCCCGGACCGGCGGCGACCTCCGCGCCGCCGACGGCGCGGAGCGCGGGCGTGGCGATCTCCTCCCAGGTCAACTATGTCGCCCAGGTGCTCCCGGTGGCCGGGATCTTCTCCCCTGCGGCCCCCGCACTCGAGGTGCTCGCGTCGATCCTCTCCTCGGACTATCTGTATGCCCGGCTCCGGGTGCAAGGCGGGGCTTACGGCGGCTTCGCGAGCTATCGCCCGAACGACGGGATCCTCGCGTTCCTGAGCTACCGCGACCCGCACCTGGTCGAGACTCTCGACGTCTACCGCGGGGTCGGCGAGTTCGTGCGCTCCGGAGCGATCACCCCCGACCTCCTGAATCGCTCGAAGATCGGAACGATCGGCGGCTTCGACCGGATCCTGTCCCCGGCGGAGCAGGGGATGGCGTCGCTCCGACAGCACTTCCTCGGTCTCGGCGACCCCGAGCGCAAGGCGTTCCGCGATGGCCTGCTCGACGTGACGGTCGAGCGACTGCGCGACCTGGCTCTGCCGGCGATCGAAGCCGCGCTGGGAGATTCGCCGCGCGCAGTGCTGGCTCCCCGAGCTGCGCTCGAGGCCGCCAATACACGGGTCACGCCGCCGTTCGCGATCGAGACGCTGGAGTAGGGCGACCGCGGGGGATCTCGAGGGCCCGCTGCCACCCGGAGGCTGCCGGCACGTTCAACCCGCTTGCCCGAGGACCCAACGGACAGTGCAGCCCTCCGTGATTCGCTCGATCGTCGCGGCTTCGGCGCAATATCGCATCATGTTCACTCGGCCCTCCGGGACGGCGATGCAGAAGCGGTGCCCATCGGCGAGCCGAAAGCGCAACGCACGATCGCCGTGGTCCGGCCCCTCGGCCAGCACCTCGATGCGGTCGATCGGCGTGGGGCTTTGCATGTCCGTCTGCAACCAGATGCTGCTCGCGACCGACTGGATCTCCTGGCGCGTCACGTCGAACCGGATCCCTTCCGGCGCCGCCGCCGAGCGATGGAGGAAACGCCAGACGGGCCGTCCCGCAGGCGGCGGAGCACCGGTGGACTCGCAGTGCAGGATCGCGAACCCACCCTCGGCTCGCGACAGCGAGAAGCTGGCGGAAGCCACGACCGGACCGCGGACGAACAGGCTCGGGCTGAAGATCTCGCACACGACCGAGCCGACGATCTCGGACAGCCCCAGCCTGAGCCCTTCCTCCACGTCCGAGGCCGGGCACGTCACATCAGGATGGACCATTGGTGCTCTTTCACGGCGCGGGCCGTCTTCAGCCCGCCCTTGGCCACCAGTTCCTTGTAGTCCTGCACCACGTGGCAGCGCGCGCTGGCGAACCCGAGCGCGGCGAGTTCCTTCTCGATGGTCGGCCCGAAGTTGCGGATCTGGCTTCCACCGCCCGTCAGGATGATGTTGGCCATCATCTCCTCCACGGCGTCCGAGTTGCAGCGGGCCGCGAGCTTCTGGACGTTTTGCACGATCGGCGGAATCAGCGTGGCGCAGGCCTCCCGCACCATGTCCGAGATGTCGATCGTCACCATCTTTCCGAGCGTGGACACCTTCGCATCGCAGGGTTGCCGGACGCCGCCGACGTAGGACATCTGCTCCTTGAATCGGGTGATCGCGGTCGGCGAGATCTGCACGTCCGGGTACCGGCGCTGGATCAGCGCCATCAGCTTCTCGTCCACGTTGTCGCCCGCGATGGGGAAGGAGATCTGGTCGTTCGCCGTCGGGTACGAGCCCTGGACCACGCACAGGTCGGTCGTGCCCGCCCCGACGTCGATGAAGAGCGAGTTTCGCACCGGGTCGAAGTAGTCCGACCGGGACAGTTGGGTTTCATCGCGCAAGCCCATGGCCGCGAGGAACGGCTCCGGCACGAGGAGGATGCGGTGGAAGGCCCCGACGCAGGAGCGACGGATGTCGCGGAGCCGTTCGGGGCTCGCGCTCGCGGGCGAACCCACGACGGCCCAGATCGGGTGGTGACGGCCGGGATCGATGAGGTCCCGCATGTAGGCCATGAACTCGCGGGTGCTCTCGAGGTCGTCCACGAACCCTTCCTTGACCGGACGGACGAGGGTGCAGTGGAGCTTCATGTTGAGCGCTTCGTACCCGAAGAGCTTGTCCTTGCCGGCGGGGATGATGCCCGGCAGCAGCCCCTCCTTGGGTACGCCCAAGATCGTGGGCACGATGTTGACGGGGTGTTTCAGCATCTGTCCCATGTGCCAGGCCAGAAACACGCTGGTGTTCGTGCCCATGTCGAAGCCGACCAGGACGGCTTCCTTCGTCGGTTCCGATTGGGGGGGGGCGGCCTGGGGCTTGGAGATGGCGACGCCTTGCGCAGTTGCTTCCATGACTTCCTCCGGGTGACGGTTCCTCAGTCGGCAAGTTTCGCGTTTTCCGCCGCGAGTTGTTCCAGGATCGACTCCATGTCCTGGATCGGGATTCTCTTCACCGCCTCCTCGATCTGACGGACCGCCGCGGCCGGCGGCAGGGCAAGAAGACCCGCGGGAAGCTGCTCCAGGATCCGGCGCGAGATCTGTTCCGTGGCGAGCGCCACGATCCGCTCGCCGAACCGGTTGAGGAACTCCGGCAGGCGGAGGATGATCCGCTCGGAAATGCCCTGGATGAGGAGCGGGAAGACTTGAGTCTGCCAGCGCGTGAGATTGGAATCGATGGCCCGTTGGACGCGCGCATCTTCCTCGCGGCTCCGGCGCAGTGACTCGTAGGTCACCCCCAACCGCTGCGCGTCCCGCCGGAGGAGCAGTTCGGCGTGTCGCTCTTCCATCCGTGCAGCCAAGGATTTTCCCACGATCCAGCACTCCTGCCTGCGGGAGCTGCGCATCCTCCCGAGCGGTCCCTCAAAGGTAGTATCGGGCGTTCGGCGGGAATCTTGAGCGCAAAATGCCGCCGGACCGGCGCTCACTTGCCCGGCGTCGGGGCGAGACGTGCGCGGACGCCGGGCTCGACAACGCCCGAGGCGGCCCCTGCGCGCTGCACCGCACTACCTGCATGCTGGGCGGCTTCCGCCGACGGAACCAGCGGCGTGGTCGAGTCGAGCGGAGCCAAACCCGCTCTACGCGGGCTCGAGCAGTTCGCGCTCCCGCAGCTCTTCCAGGAAGCCCACCACGTCCGCTTCGAGCGTCTCGCGTTCGACCTCGAATTCGCTCTCCAGGGCGGAGACCAGGGACGCCACGGTCGCCGGTCGCTCGAGCAGTTCCCAGATCCGCACGCCGACCCCTTCGATGCGGTGCATGAGCCGCGCGCGCGGGACCACGACCACGATCTCGTCGCCGATCTTCTGGAACGGCCATTCGGCGGGACGGGTGAACCGCGGCGGAAGACTCATGATTGCGCGAGCGTCCTGCCAATCGACCGGGAAATCGTGTCCCAATCGTCTTCCAGTGAAAAGGCGAGCCTGCTGCTGGTCGTTTCTCTCATGAGCTTCGCCACCAGGGCAAGGATCCGTCGCTGGCTCGAGGGGGAAGGGTCGAAGTGGAGGAGCGAGCGAAGGACCCCGTGAGCGCCGACCCACGCCGGGCGGCCGGAACGGGCGAGGAAGAACAGCGCCCCGAGCCGAGCCGGGGGGAGTCGCTGGCGGCGCCAGTTACGTCCTCCGTCCGCCGCCATCTCGCCCCAGAAGGGACTTCCGTAAAGCCGCCAGCCGACTCGCGGATCGCGTGCCAACACCACGAGCTCGTCGTTGAACACGTCCGGGCGGGGGGCCTTGCGGCAGAGCGTGGTCTTTCCGGCTCCGGAACGCCCGAGGAACGCGCAGCCGGAACCATGGAAGCGGATGCCGGCTCCGTGCAGGAGCATGGCGTCGCGGGTGGGGAGCACGAGCGAGAGCACGATCCGCAGCAGGGTATCGAGGGAGAAGAGGTCTTCGGCCAACGAGCCATGAAAGGTCCAGCGTCCGGCGGAGCGGCGGCCTGCGACCGCGAAGTCCGCGCGCGTCACACACCAACCGGAGGTGCAGGGGCGCACTCGTGGGGATCCGATCCGCGCCCCGACCGCGGGCGGCCGGGTCCGCAGCTCGATCCGCACATCGACCGACCGGCGAGCGCAGGCATAGGCCGCATAATGGACGCGCATGCGGCGCAGGAGGCGCGGGGAGGTGACGTGGATCTCGCAGACGAGGTGGGCGAGGGAGAGCCGCAGGGGCGACACGAGGGCACTCGCGCCCCCGCGGTCGGCGCGGGGGGGGCTGACGGGGGGAAGGCTAGCGCCCGTAGCGGAGGCGCTCGGCGAGGATCTCGGGCAGTCCGGCCTTGACGATCTTGCGCGCGGCTTTTTCGACATCGTATTTCGTGCGTCGGATCCAGACCATTTTCTCTTCCGAGTCGTAGAGGCAATAGGCGGCTTCGGGGTTCTCGTCGCGGGGCTGGCCGACGCTGCCGACGTTGACCATGGTCTTGGCGGTCATGTCGAGTTTGATGGAGGTTTCCATGGTGAAAGTGACCATGCGCTTCTGGATGAACACGACCGGCACATGGCTGTGCCCGAGGAAGCAAAGGGGGGTGGTCATGTTGCTGAAGCTCAGGTGCGCATCGTAGCTGGTCTGGATGTACTCGAAGAGCTCGGGCGAGTAGAGCGTCGAGTGGACCACGGTGAAATTGTCGACGTACTCGACGAGCTTGAGGGCACTCAGCCAGGCGTGGTCTTCTTTGGAGATGGTCTTGCGGGTCCAGAGGGCGGCTTCGCGTGCGTAGGAGTTGAAGAAATCGACGTTGAGCTTGTCGACGATCGCGAAGTCGTGGTTGCCCGCGACGACGGTGCAGTTCAGTTCTTTGAGCTTGGCGATACACTCGATCGGATTCGCGCCGTAGCCGACGACGTCGCCGACACAGACGTACTTGTCGATCCGCTCCTGCGAATATTTCTCGAGCACCGCCTCCAGCGCCTCGTAGTTGCCGTGGATGTCCCCCAGGATGGCGTAGCGCACTACTTGACTTCCTTCCTAGAGAAGAGAACAGTCGCGATCGCGAGCGCGGCCGTGATGTAGAGGACGCCGTACGCTCCCGCGGCCCCGACGTATTCGTATGAAATGGAACTCCGCGTCGCCAGCAGGCTCGCGGCATTGAAGTATCCGAGATTGGGCATGGCCAGGAAGAAGATCTGTGCGAGGACATAGTAGAAGAGCGACGCCCCCTTCGCCTGGACGTGAATATACTGGGTCATGTGGCCCAATGCAAACAGAAGGAACGCCGAGGCGCCGTTGATCACGAGAGAGAAGTGAGGGGCCACCGAGACCGCGATCGAGGCCAGAACGGCGATCTGGAGGAAGGAAAGGAGGGTGCCCTTGAATACCGGGTTGAGCGTGTTTTGGCAGAAGTTCACGAGGTCGGTGTAGACGCCGTAGGCGAGCGGCGCCTCGCCTACGAAGGGAAAATAGAGCTGTGGAAGGATCACTCGCCCCGCTCCGGGATAGTCGAATATGTCCGACACTTTCTCCAGATGGGGGAAGACCTCTTTGACCCAGAGGGTGTAAGCCAAAACCAGGAAAAGGAAGGTCACCGCGAATATGTTGGAGAGGATCAAGCCCATGTACTTGCCGACGAGGAATTGGCCGCGACTGATGGGCTTGGACAGAAGGGTGAGAGTGGTGAGCTTCTCGACCTCTGAGGTGATCACCACCGAGGCCATGATCACGCTGAGCAGGATCCCGCACACGGTGAGGGACGCGACGCCCATCTCCCGGATCATGTTCTGCTCATCCCCTTCCTTGAAGGCGAAGAGGGTGAAGAACCGGGAAAAGAAGATCGCCCCGCTGAAGAAGAGGAGGAGGATGTAGTAGAGCGGTTGGCGCGCGATTTCGCGGTATGTGGTGTCCGCGACGATCCAGACTTTTCCCATGGGCGAGGCGATTCCACCTCTCGAAACCGACGCGGGGTGCGAGAGCGGGTTTGCTGGCGTGGAACGATCCAAGTCATGATTCTAGCACGGAGTAGGGGAGAAGCAATCGAAAAGTTGAATTCTATTGAAAATCAAGGGAATCCTGGAGTAGGGTGGCTGGGGCATGCCTTCGCACCGTGTTCATCGTGATCAACGTTTTCCATTGAATTCGATAGCCCGATGACCCGACGAATCCTTGTGACTTCTCCGCAAGAGGACATCGGCAAGTCCAGCATCGCCCTAGGGGCGGCATGCGTCCTGGCACTGCGGGGAGAAAAGTCTGGCTACCTGGTGATCGCCTATGTTCATGGGCTTGGGTGTGAGGTAGACGGGGAGGACTGGAAGCCGGTGGAAGCGGACGAGAGCTCGCGGGTCTCCCGGTACGACCTCGCGGAACCCGGGTTTGCTGCCGAGCTGATCGCGGCCGAGTTGGTGCTCCCCACCGACGCCCTAGGCCCGGTCCTTGCGGAATTGGTGTGCTCGAAGCTGGGCGGCATCTTGCGCCATGCGGACTACTGGATCTGCGAATGGCGTCTCCCCTCTGAATTCATCACTGAGCCGATCGAGAAGTGCTTCGACGAGATCTGGTGTCTCCGGGATGCACGCGATCCTGCCAGGCTCGCGCGTTGCGCCTGGATCGATGTCCCGGTCATCATCGAAGCATCCGGCAGCGGCACAGACCGGGGGATCGTGCGGGAAGGCAGTACACGCTCCTTTGTGAACGGCGTCCCTTTCGTCTTCGCTGAGCCTGCCGCCGGCAATTCCCTCAGCGTTGCCGAACTCGTGATGGAAAGGCTGGGTGGATGAAAGAACGAAAGCTCGGGCGAGGACTGGATTTCTTGCTGGGAGGAGATCCCGCCGCCCAGCCCGTGAAGGCCGAATCGGTGATGCAAATCGACTTGGCCAAGGTCACCTCGAATCCGTACCAGCCGCGGCAGGAGTTCGAGCCCGAGGAAATCGACACCCTCGCGAGGTCGATCCGTCGGGACGGGCTGCTGCAGCCGGTTGTGGTCCGGAAGCGGGAGCATGGCTTCGAGCTGGTAGCAGGCGAGAGGCGGGTCCGGGCATGCCGCACGCTTGGCTGGAGCACGATTCCCGCAACCGTGGTGGACCTGAGCGACTCCGACATGCTCCAGGTCGCACTTGCGGAGAACATCCTCCGGCGCGACTTGAACCCCATCGAGCGGGCCAGGGCCTTCGCCCGACTGCAGCGCGAGTTCAGCTTGTCCCACGAGCAGATCGGGGAGCGGCTAGGGCTGGACCGGAGCACGGTGGCCAACCTGGTACGACTGCTGGAGCTGCCGGACTCGATCAAGGAACTTGTTTCACGTGGAACGATCTCGATGGGACATGCGCGTGCGCTCTTGAGCGTGCAGAACCACGATCTCCAGAGCCGACTCTGCCAGGCCGTAGTCGACGAGGGCTTGAGCGTTCGTGAGATCGAGAAGCGGGCGCAACTCTCCACTCGCCCAACCGGGAAGAAGAAAACGGTGCTCACCGAGGAGTTGATCCGCGATCTCGAAGAGCGCTTGCAGAATGCCCTCGGAACGAAAGTGCGAATCCAGGTAGGGAAGCGAAAGGGTGCGATCCTGGTCGAGTACTATGGCAATGACGACCTCGATCGGCTGGTGAATCTCCTCGCACCCCTGCGCCTCGCCGGCGCAACCGACATCAAGCCGAGTTGACCCCGTTCCCCCTTCCACTGGGTCGAGCCATGCCAGACGAGGGATCGAATCTGGAGCGCTGGATCGCAACATACTGCGATCTCCGATCGACTCAGCCCGGGGTCGCTGTCGAAGCTCGATCGGACTTGATTCAGCCGATCAAGGAACTCGATGCCCTCTACTGGAAGAGAGTGGAAGAGGTCGTTTCCCGAGCAATTCGCGATTCCAATGGTCCCCCCATCTTTGACCTCGAGCAGCGAGCCTTGATCGACCTCGGCTTGCTGGATGAGCAGTTGCTCGGACCGGTCCATCCGGAGATGCGCGAGCAGTTGCGACTTGAGTTCGCTGAGGCAGGGGTGGACGACCAATGGTACACCTCGGAGTGGCTTCCGGAGGCGGTACGACTGCATGTGGCCAAGGTGGAAAGCGCGGACCCTGACACTCAAGCCGCTCCCGCGCAACTCTCGCCCGACTGCGCGAGGCTCGCTGAAGTGCGCACGCGGATCTACCGCACCCTCACACCCTTCCTGCAAAACATGCCCGGGACCTCAGGGATGTTCGTCGAGTCGCTTCGGGCAGGAAAGCTCGACATCGCGATCCAAGCGCTGGTGCTGCTGGGTGAGGGTATGCCTCCGCACTTGGCAGACCGACTCAGTCGGCTCACCGACATCCGCACCGACATCCTCACCAAGGCCCGCGCGAGCTGCACGACCGATCGACAGCTCGCAGTGTTCGATGCGCTCCGTCAGGTGGACGACCGGACACTGGCTGAACTGAAGCGGAATGCCAGCGGGTTCAGGCCGCCCACTTCCTCCGAGGAAGTCGAGCTGTCCCGCGAGAGTCGCTTGAAAATCGTCCTTGCGGAATTGAAGATCATCCGCAGCATGGTCCGCCTCGGGACGATGGGTGCCGGGATCACGCGAACGCACTCGGTGCTGCTGACGGATCAGTCGAGAATGACGAAGCGGACCGTCTGCGCTATTCTCGAGCACGTCCGCGAATTGGATCCGCATCTCCCGGGATCTCCGGCTTTTCTCATTGCGCCCGCTTGTGGGGTCGGTAGTTTTGCCTGGGACAAGGACATGGTGATCCTCCCCCTGATTGCGCTGCGAGGTCCAGAGGACTCGGTGGTCGCCGCCCTCGCAAGCTACCGGATCATGGTGGATGGCATGCAGAAACAGGGACGGTTGCGCCGTCTATACCAGGACGCGTTTCCCGACACTGATTTTCGGAAGGACTTTGCGCGCGACTACCGCACATGGATCCTAGGGGTGGGGAAGGGGTTCCGCGGGTCGATGGAGATCACGAGATACGAGTTCTTCAAGAAACATGTCGGGCCCATCCCCGAGGAATTGTTTGCCCCGACGTCGGTCGCGGTGCTCTCTCCGGACGAGCGCATGGAAGTCCTCAAGCACTGTAGGGCCAAGATCAATCGTGGGGATGGCAAGTACCAGGACCACTACCAGCTCGCCGTGATCTACTGGCGAGAAGCGCGTTGCTCCGAGTCGCTGGAGCAGATGGAGATCGCGCTGCGCCTGAATCCCTCAGATGTGCGCGGCGTGTTCACCTTGGGGTTCATGTACAAGCGACTGGAAAAGGGGGAGAAGGCCGAAGCGGCCTTCCACGATGTTGCGCGGCTTGCGCCCAATTCGCTGTGGAATATCTACGCGACCGAGCAGCTGGGGATTGGCGGGCAGCCCTAGCCAGGTCGCGAGGCACTGGTCGAAGACGATGCGGGCGAAGTGGTGTCGGCTGTGCGCCAGCGTCATCACGAACACCCAGGCGCGCCGCATGACTCCCCGAGAGGAATCCATGAGCATGCCGGCGAACCCGAAATCGACCTGGGCTTCCTGACCTGGATCGACCTCAACCCACACGAAGGCGTCGGGCTGCTGGTCCCGCAGATCACGCACGTACCGCTTCACCGTCGAGTAGTGGCTTGAAGCCGTGGTGGTCTTGTTGAATCCGGAAGATCGCCATGGCCTCGACGTCGGTCTTGACGAGCCCGACGACAAGCGCCGAGCAGATGGCGAGCTATCTGCGGGGGGAGGTCGCGCCGACGATGAATCATTACCTATTGAAACCTCCCGAGCGGATGTTACGTTTTGCTACGCTGGGTCATGGTCTGCTCCGACCCACGTAATATGTTGTAATATATTATGTAACAATGACTTATGCATATTCGCGTGATTTGGTTGGATCGGAACGGACATTGCTAAGCCCTGGGTATCGGTGACGCGAAGGACGAAGCGACCGTGGTTCTCATGAATCGATCGTCCGTCCAACGTGTCCCGCCGCGTTCGCCTTGGCGCGCGCGGATCTCCCGCTGCGGGGCCGGTTATCTCTTGGAAGCCCCGCAGCTTCGTTCAACCGGGGCGCCGGCGGCTCGCACCGCTCTTCCTGCGGCCGGCCTCTTATTGCCCCGATCCAGGAGCGGCAATGAAGCGCAGCCGGAGGGGCCGGGCTCGCAAGGGCCCGGCCTCCCGCTCGCGCGATTTCGGAGAGGGTCACATGTCCGACCGGAAACTCTGTCGCCTGGCTTCGCGCGTCCTGGCCGCGGCGACGTTCCTTGCATGTCTGGTTCAGCCCGTCCGGGCCCAAGAGGTTGTCGACTCCAGGTCGCTCGAGGACCGCGCATCTGCGGCACCCGACTCGGGCTCGAACCGATCGCCTGCGAAGTTCGAAATCCTCCTCGTGAACGGCGGCCGCTGGGACAGCTATGGAATCCTCGAGCGGATCCGCTTCGATCCCGATGGGCCGGATGCGGACCTGGCGGCCGGGGGGCGGCCGAACGATGCCGGAGCCCGACTGCTGATCGCCGCGACCGCAATGGGGGGACGTGCCGATTTGCTGCGGCTCATCAACGACCTCGATGGGAAGGTGAAGGCCGAGATCACCTTTCGCGAGCCGGGGACGGAGGGGAGATTGCCCGCCGAGGTGGCGCGCGAGATGCTCCAGCGATGGCGCGAGCGGCTGCAATCCGACCGCATGACCGTGATCGATCTCTTCCGGCTCGATCGCTGGATCCGGAGCTACTATGCGGATCCCCAGTTCCTGACCCCGACCGCGCAGATGCGCCTCTATTTCACCCTCGGCGACCGGCCTCAGCGCACCGTGGCCCGCGCGCCGCAGGAGGCAAAGGCCCTCTGGGACTTCCTGCGCGAAGGGCTCGGTCCCGACGAATTCCTCGTGTGCGGTGCGGATCGCGACCGGGACAGAAGTGCGGACTCATGGATGATCGCCGGCAAGGACCGGCGTGGCGAGATCTACCTATATGTGCCGTGGTCCGCGCCGAACGAGAGCGCGGTGGTCCGCGCGGACGGCCAGCCCAATCGGTTCGCTCGCCTGCTCAAGGAAGCCGTGCTCTTCGAAAGCGGGGACCTCGAAAATCCGCCGCAGATGATCGCGCGCACCGTTTATGGGCGGGTGCATCGCAGCGCCGGCTCACTGTCCGCCCAAGGCGAGTAGGCCATGCGGCAGTGACCCGTACGGACGAAGGTGTGGGTTTCGTTGAGGCGCTTTTGCAATTGCCGATTGGGTGCCGGTGCCGGCCGTGGGGTAGGGGAGAAAGGTCAAAGGTCCTGCGGGCGCGGGCGCGATCTGCCGGTCTGCGCCGGGCCGCGACCGGGCGCACTCAAATCCCGTAGAGCGGGGCGAATTTCTCTCGGAGGTAGTCGAAGAACGGTTCGACGCCGAGCGGTTTCCCCGTGACCTGGACGACCAGTTCGTGGGCGTGCCAGCGCATCCCATGGCGGTGGATCTTCTCGCGCAGCCACTCGCGAAGCGTGCGCAGGTCCCCCATCCGGATGCGCGCCTCGAGGTCGGGGATCTCCTGGTGGGCCGTGGCCATGAACTGAGCCGCGTAGAGGTTGCCCAGCGTGTAGGTGGGGAAGTACCCGAAGCCCCCGAAGGACCAGTGGATGTCCTGCAGCACCCCGTCGGCATCGTTGGGCGGGGTGAGTCCCAGGAGACTTTCCGTCTTGGCGTTCCACGCCTTGGGGAGGTCGGAGACGGCAAGGGCGCCGGTGAGCAGGTCGCATTCGATTTCGAAGCGCAGGAGGATGTGCAGATTGTAGGTGAGCTCGTCGGAATCGACCCGAATCAGTGATGGCCGGACCTCGTTGACCGCAAAGTGAAAATCGTCGAGGGTCACGCGCTCCAAGGCGGCGGGGAAGTGCTCGCGCAGCTTCGGATAGTAGCGCTCCCAGAAGGGGCGGCTGCGCGCGACCTGGTTCTCCCACAGGCGCGACTGGGACTCGTGGATGCCCGAGGAGACCGCCTCGGACATCGGCGTTCCGGTGTGCTCAGGATCGAAGCCCTGTTCGTAGAGCCCATGGCCGGCCTCGTGGATGATCGAGAAAAAGCCCGATCTTGGGTCTGCTTCATCGTAGCGGGTGGTCAGGCGCACGTCCGTGGGTGCCGCGCTCGAGCAGAAGGGGTGGTGCGAAGTGTCCAGCCGCCCGGCCTCGAGGTCGAAGCCCATGTCGCGCACCACGGCGAGTCCGAACTCGCGCTGGGCCTCGCGGGGAAACTTCGAGCCTTCGGGAAACAGGTTCTGCCGCGGTCGGCGTGGGGAATTCGCGATGGCCCGCACCAGGGGGACCAGGCGGTCACGCAGGCCGGCGAGGAGCGGACCGATTTCGGCCGTCTTGGCCATTGGTTCGTATTGGTCGAGGAGCGGGTCGTACACGTGGCCGCCGGCGTAGCCCAGGACCTCCGCCTCGCGGCGCTTGAGGGCGACCATCTTCTCGAGCAAGGGGGCGTAGATGTCGAAGGCGCTCGACTGGCGCGCCTTCACCCACGCTTCGTGCGCCAGCGCACAGGTGCGGCTCAGTTCCCGCACGAGGTCTTCGGGCATTTTGCGGCTGCGTTCGTGGTAACGGCGGAATTCGCGCACGTTGGCCGCAGCTTCGGCTGTGAGGGTGGCGCTCCCCGGGCAAGAGACTTCCTGGAGCAGGGCGCCCATCTCCTCGGAGACGAGCTTGCCGTGGACCAGTGCGGACAGGGTCTCGACTTGCTCGGCGCGGGCCTGGATCGCCTTCGGCGGCATCTGGGTCTCCTGATCCCAACTCAGGAGACCCAGCACCGAGTTCAGGGTCCGAATCTCCTTCACCTTATGAATGAAGCGCTCGTACGGCTGACCGGACATGCGGAGATCTCCTTGAACGGGTCGGGGCGGAGAGAATACCATCGTCCCCCGGCTCGAGCAAGCGCACCGTGCGGGTCTGCGGCCGTGCGCGTGCGAGCCCTCTCGGTGCGCGATACCCTCGCTACGCCGCTGCACCCTCCGCGAACTGCTTCCTTGACCGATCCACCGAGCGCGGGTAGGGTCGGCCGCGCCATGCATGCTCCCGATGTCCCCGCCCGGATTCGCGAAGCCCTGGAGTTCGTTCGCCGGGAACTGCTCCCGAGGCTCGCCGGCCTTCCGCCTCCCGCGGACTTCGACCTCGTCGCTCCCGCGGCCGACGACCTCACCCGCGCCCGGCGCTGGGTGATCGCCCGCGAGTGCCTCGCCCTGGATGGGGTGACCCGGCATGCGATCGACCACGATTCCGGCCCGGCGCCCCAGACGCTCGTCGCCGCCGCTGCCGCCGCTCTCGAACTGGCGGTCGACGTCCTGCTCCTGGCCGATCGCGACTCCGGCGAACGGGTCCGACAGGTGCTCGCGTTCGACGCGGTGCGGTGCTTCCAAGCCGAAGAAAAACGGGCGCAATTCCGTGCGCGCGCAGGCCAGGCCGCCCCCGCACCCTCGCCCTGGCGCGTGCCTCAGCCCGAGCTCGGGCCAACCCGAGCGCCCGCGCCCACGCCCACGTCCGCATCTACGCCCGCTTCCTTCATCGGACCGGCACGACCCTCGATCCAGGCCGACGAACGCGCGCGGATCGAAACTCTGGTCCGCCATGTCTGGGGCTTCACGCGCAAGGGCACGCCCCGCTTCCCGGAGCACTGGAGCGCTCTGCGCTTCTCCCAGCGGCTCGACCTGCTGCGCGTCTCGCACCCCGGTGCCGCCGACATCCTGGAAAGCCTCTATCGCGAGGGATACGCGCGCGTCGCCCGGGGGCGCACCCTGCGCGTACCTCTCGGCACTTCGGACCCCACAGCCGAACGCCTCGCGCGATGGCATCGGCTGATGCTTCTCGAAATCTGGGTGCAGGCGATCGCGGCTGCTCTCCCGACTCTGGCCCCTGACCTTCCCGCGGGTGCGCCGCTGCCCCAGGCGCTCCTGCCCCAGGCCTTCGACCGGCGCGCGCTGGACCCGGAATTCCACATCCTCGATCGCGAGCCCTGAATCCACTGCCCGCTCTCCCATCCCCCACCGCCCGGCCCCGCGGCCCCCCTCCTCCACTCCACGCCTCCCCCTGCACTCCCTCGCACGGCGCATCCCCACCCATTCCTCCATTCCGCCATTCCGCAGTGGTGCATGACCGCAGTTGCGGGAGACCGTGCGTGTCGCTGTGACCGTCCCTGATGTCCACCGGACTCACATCGGCCGTCCATCCGTGAAATCCGTGAAATCCGTAGTTTGGTCCTCCTTCGGCTGACCGCGCTCTCTGCAGTTGGCCGCCCGCAACTGCGGTCATGCACCCATTCCGCAGCCGTTCGTTGCCTCGCGCCGTACCCCCAGATATACTTGGATCCTCACGTGTGCGCGCTTCGCAGGGGCTTCCCATGCCGTTCCAGCGGTATCCCATGCTCTCGGCGTACCTGCTCCTCCTCTGCTTCGTGCGCCCGATCACCCTCCGAGCCGAAGAGGACGAAGTCGCCAAGGCCCTCTCCGCGCTCGACGCCAAGGAGTACCAGGCGCGCATCGAAGCCGCGAGCAGCCTCGGCTCCGCCAAGCCCACCAAGCCCGTCCTCAGCGCCCTCGTCCGCCGCCTCGCCGATCCCGACTGGGGCGTTCAGATCGCGGTGTGCGACGCGCTCGGCCGTCTCGGCGATCCCGACCCGACCGTGGCCCTCGCCGAGAAGACCATCGAGGGTGAGGTTTTCTTCGTCCGCGCAGCCGCCCAGCGCGCGGTCCTCGACCTCGACCGCTCCAAGGCCATCGGCTACTTCCTCAAGGTCGCCAAGACCGGTAAAGGCGAGCCCCGCCTGCGCGCCATCCGCGCCCTCGCCGCGATGCGCGACGAACGACTCGCCGCGGAGTTCGCCCTGCTGAATGCCAAGGAGAAGGACCCCTGGGTCCGCGGCGAAGCCCTTCACGCCCTCGGCGCGATCGCCAAAGGCAAGCAGGGCGGCCCGTTGCTCGACGGCCTGGGAGCCAAAGGCTTCGCCGCCCAGTACGGAGCCCTGCTCGGAGCCGCGGAATTCAGCGCCCGCGACGAGAAGGAACGCAAGCGCGTGGTCGCCCAGATCGCCGCCTTCCTCGCCGCCGAGCGCCCGGGCTACGTTCTCCGCCGCGCCCGCGCCGCCCTCGGACCCATCGACTCCGCCGCCTTCACCGAAGCCCTGCGCGCCGAAATGGCCAAGGCCAACCCCGACGCCAAGGCGTACCTCGCCCGCATCGCCGCCGCCCTCAATCTGCGCGACCTCGCCCCCGACGTCCGCGAATTGACCCGCTCCAAAGACGAAAAGGTGCGCGCCGGCGGCGCCGCCGCGCTCGGAGCCCTCGCCGACGATGCCGCGGCCACCCTCCGCGACCTCGTTCGCGACCCCAGCCCGCTCGTCCAGTCCGCCGCCTACGTGGCTCTCCACCGCACCCTCGGCGAGCGCGTCGACCCCGCCCGTCTCGCCGACTATCCGCCCGACCTCCGCCTTCTCGCCCTCGGCGACCTCGGCCGCGAGAAGATCGGCAAGGACGAAGAACTCGCCCCCCTCTCCAAGCTCCTCGCAGACTCCGATTGGCGCGTCGCCTGCGCCGCCGCCGTTACCCTGGGAAAGCTCTTCCAGGAGCGCGCCCTCCCCGCCCTGACCCCGCTCCTCAGGCACGCCGATTGGCGCATCCGCGGAGCCGTCGCCGCCGCCTTGCCCCGCATGCGCCGCAAGGAAAGCGTCCCTCCGCTCCTCGACTTGCTCCAGGACAAGCACCCGATCGTCCAGGGCGCCGCCCTCAAGGGCCTCCAGCACCTCACCTCCCAGACCTTCCCCCTCGACGCCGGCGCGTGGCGAAACTGGTGGGCCGCCCACCAGGAGAAGTTCTCCCCCTTCAATCCCCAGGACATCATCAAGGGCCTCCGCGCCAGCGGCTACGGCACCGACGAGTACATCTACAAGCTGTTCCAAAACATGGAGATCGTCGTCGTCTCCGGCTCCTGGGACCACGTGGAACAGGTGCTCGACGACCTCAAGCTCAAGCACCAGCTCGTCGCCCCCTCCGAACTCGCCAAGGCCTACCTCAACCCGCGCCAGATCCTCCTCCTCAACTGCGGCTCCCAGGTCGGCGGCAAGAACGCGGATATCCTCGAGTGGTTCGTCGTCACCGGCGGCTACGTCATGTCCACCGACTGGACCATCCAGGACACCCTGGAACGGCTCTTCCCCGCCTGGCTCACCAGCTACAAGAAAGAAGCCACCAACGACGACGTCGTCGTCAGCGAGCCCTGCTCGGACGACCCGCTCCTCAAGAACGTCTTCGCCGACCACGCGCGCACCAAGATCTGGCTCGAAATCCAGTCCTTCGGCATCCAGATCAACAACCCCTACCTGGTCGACACCCTGGTCGACAGCCTCGAACTCAATCAGAAGTACCACCTGGAGCCGCTGTGCGTCGCCTTCGACCTCGGCCACGGCCGCATCTTCCACTCGATGAGCCATTTCTATTTGCAGAAACAATCGCTGGCCAGCGTCCGCACCAAGCAGGAACTGAAGATCTTCGCGATCGACCACCTCGGGCTCAACGTGGATCAGGTGCGCGTGCTCGACGAGAAGGGCGACTTCGATGCCGCGGGAAAGGAGCCCCTGTCGCGCCACTACCCGGTCTTCAAGGTCATCGTCAACTACGTGAACGAACGCCTCGAGCGCGAGCTCGGCGAGGACTGATCCGGACCCGACTGCCCCACGCCTCGTCACGCCGCGGTGCACCGGGACCCAATCTCCCCGTCGACGCTGCCAGCGGGTTGGGGATTTGGTAGTTGGGTGCCATCTCGTCGCTGACCGCGGAGGTTCTCCGGAGCCGACGCCGCAAGCGAGGTTGTGACTTGGTAGATGGGAGTTTCTTGGGATTTTGGTCTCGAGTATTGGGACTTTGGTCTTGGGATACTGCGGCGAGTTGCCGCGCAGAACGAGCCGCGACATGTCCGGAACCACCAACATCTGCGAAGGCTGCCGCACCGAGGTGCCGCCGGGCGCCCGGTTCTGCCCCTCGTGCGCTCGCCCCACGGGCACCGTGCCCCACGAAGACGGCGCCGACACCATGGTCGACACCCCGTCCGGGCCCACGGAAGTCTCCTTCGCCGCCGGCGACTCGCGCGAGATGTTCACCCCCGGCACCCTGATCGACGGCAAATACGAAGTCCGCGAAAAGCTCGGCACCGGCGGCTTCGGCGACGTCTACAAGGTCCATCACCAGATCCTCAAGCGCGACCTGGCCCTCAAGACTCTCCACCCCCTCCTCGTCCACGACGTCCGCATCCGCGAGCGCTTCTTCCGCGAAGCCCGCGTCCTCATGGACCTCTCCCACCCCAACATCGTCACCATGCGCGATGTCGGCGAGTGGAAAGGTCTCCTCTACCTGGTGATGGATTTTTGCCCGGGGGAGACCTTGCACTCCGTGCTCAAGCGCCGCGGCCGCCTCTCCGCCCCGACCGTCGCCGCCCTCGCCCTCCCCGTCCTCCGCGCCCTCGACTATGCCCACGGCAAGCGCGTCGTCCACCGCGACCTCAAGCCCGCCAATCTCATCATCACCCCCCTCACCGGTTCGACCGGAGCCAAGGGAAAGTCCGACGTCAAGGTGCTCGACTTCGGCGTTGCCAAGGTGCTCACCGAAGACGCGGGCAAGGAAGGGGAAGGCGGGGTCCTCACCGGCACCGGCATGGCGATCGGAACCCTACACTATATGAGCCCCGAGCAGGCCGGCGGGTCGACCTCCGAGATCGACGGACGCGCCGACCTCTACTCCCTCGGCGCGCTCCTCTACGAGTCGGTGGCCGGCCGGCGCCCGTTCGACGCGGAGAACAACACCCAGGTCTACCGCAAGATCCTCATGGATCCGCCCCCGCCCATCGGCGACGCCAAAGTCCAGGAGGAGCTCCCGGGCTTCGAAGCGCTGGTCCTCGCGTGCCTCTCGAAGGAGCCCAAAGCCCGGCCGCAGAACGCCCGCGAGATGCACCAACGCCTCGATGACCTGCTCAAGGCGCGCACTTCCGCCTCCTCGGTGACGATCTCCAAGGCGCTAGGCGACACCTCCGCTGCGGGCCGCGCCCAGCAAGCCGTGGTCGCGGTCGCGATCGCCGCGACTCTCCTGGTCGGCGTGGGCATCGTCGGCCTCGCCCTGGGCTGGTTCTCCGGCAAGCCCGTGCGCACCGCCAATCAGGGCGCCGCGAACACCCCCGGCCTCGGCAACGTCGCCGTGGATGCCCCGGCCAATACCGAACCGACGCCGGCCAACGCCGTGTCCCCAGCGAACACCAACCCGACCACCGACCCGTCGCGCTACCTCGACAATGCGGGCTATCTCGTGGACGGGGAGAACCCGGTCTTCCCCGCGGACCTCCCCGATCGCTTCGGCGAGGCCGCGAAGAAATTCAATGCCGCGGTCGCCGGCTTCGTCGCATCTCCGAACCAGTCGTTCGACACCCTGCAACAGCTGGCGAATTCCTCCGATGACGGGGTGTCTTCGTGGGCGATGGCGGCGGCGGTCGTGGCTCAGCTCCGCGCGGGATCGTGGCCCCAGGCGCGGGACCAGTTGGGGCGCCTCGACACACGCCATCCCGACTCCCCGATCGCCCAGTCGATGCGCCAACTCGTCAAAGCTTGGGTCGAGGCGCGCGACCGGAAGCTCTGGGAGCAGACCCGCACCGAGGCCGCCAACCTGATCCCCAAGGGGGAGATCCCCGCCCATCAGACCCCGTACGCCGCGGCCAAGAAGGTCGTCCGCACCTTCCTGGCGAATCGCAAGCTCACGCCGATCCAGCCGGAGGTGGAAGCCTTTCTCGCGGATCTGGAGAAGCGCGAAACCGAAGCCGTGGCCCAGGCTTTCGCCGAGGCCCTGGCGCTGGCGCAGCAGAAAGCCGAAGCCAAGGACTGGCCGGCCGCCGTGATCGCCGCCGCGCGCGCCCTCGGCTTCCGTCCCGACGACAAGGGAGCCCTCGAGCTCAAGACCCAGGCCGACGCCAAGGCAGGCAACCTCGTCTTCACCGCCCAGCATCCTCCCGAAGTCCGCAGCGTCGCCTGCAGCCCGGACGGCAAGTACGTCCTCTCGGGCGGCGCCGACAAGACCCTGCGCCTGTGGGACGCCGCCACCGGCAAGGAGGTGCGCAGCTTCACCGGACACACCGGCGCCGTCACCGTGGCGAGGTTCGGCAGGAAGCGGATGAACTTCGTCGCCTCCGCCTCGACCGACGGCACCCTGCGCATGTGGGACTTCGAGTCCGGCAAGGAAGACCGCAAGATCGCCGCCCACGAGAAGGAGATCCTCTGCCTGGCCGTGAGCCAGGATCGCCCCTTCGCCGCCACGGGCAGCGCCGACAAGACCCTCAAGATCTGGAACATCCATACCCTCGAGCTGGAGCACACCCTCAACTTCCACTCGGCCCCAGTGGTCGCCGCCGCCTTCGGCCCGGACGGACGCATCGTGGCTTCGGCGGGCGCCGACCGGACGCTCCGCATCTTCGACGTCGTCGCCGGTCGCCTCCGCCCCGGCGCCCACGCCATCCCGGTCAGCCCCACATGCATCACCTTCCTGGTCGACGGCCGCAACCTCCTCGTCGGCGACGTCCAGGGCGGCATCGCCCTCCTTGTCTTCCCCGCCGGCACCGTTCAGCGCCATCTCGACGCGCATGCCCGGGACCAGAAGGGCATGGCGGTCCGCGACATCGCCGTCAGCCCCGACGAGAAGTCCTTCGCCTCCTGCGGCGACGACGGCCTGGTCAAGCTCTGGGACGCCTCCACCTGGAAGCCGATCGCCTCGTTCGCCGGACACTCGGGCGGCGTCCGCTCCGTCGCCTTCTCCGCCGACGGCAAGCTCCTCGCCTCGGGCGGAGAGGACGGCACCGTGCGGTTGTGGCGGTTGCCGTAGCGAACCGCCCCGTCCCGCGGCCCAGCCTGACCGAGGACGACGTGCAGTGGGTGCGCGCAGTGGTCGAGCGCAGGATCTCTCGAGGGTAGGTGAGCCACTCGCCCGGAGGATGCGCCGGACGGCTGCGGGAACCGGGCAGCCCTACGATGGTGGCGGCGCTGGCGGCCAACCGGACGACTCTGCACGCTCAAGGGGTCGAAATGACGGTCGCCTGCGAGCGAGGCTTCGTTCATGACGCGGATCCATGCTGCGGGAATCACCCGGGAAAGGAACCGATGAAAAGGGCATCCACGCTCATTCTGCTGGTCGTCCTGTTGTGGCCTGCCGTGGTCCGGGCCGACGTCGTGGTCACTCGCGATGGCCGAACGCTCGAGGGGGTGATCGTCGAGGAATCCCCGGATCGGGTCGTGCTGGAGATGGAGAGCGCGTCCGGAAAGGTGCGCACTCCGATCGCGCGCAAGGACATCGTCTCCATTCAGCGCAGGGCGACGGCGCGCGAGGAGTACGAACCCCGCCGCAGCGCCCTTCGCGTTGAGGATTTTCGGGGGCATCTCGACCTGGCGCGATGGTGCGCGGAAAACTACCTCAAGACGGAAGCGGCCACGCACCTGTTGCACATCGTGCGCGACAAGGCGAAGCCCGTCGAGGCCACGGAGGCCAGGCTGCAGCTCGTGAAGCTGGGCTATCGCGAGTTCCCCAGGGAGGGTTGGCTGACGGAGGACGAGTTCTGGATGCCCAAGGGGTTCCAGCGCTGGAAAGGCGCCTGGGTGACCCGTGAATTCGCCGCGGCCGAGGAGCAATCGCTGCGAGTGGGCGACGAGCTCGAGAAGATGCGCAAGCGGATCGCGGGACGGGCGGACACCGTGGGGGGCAAGTCCGCCGAATACGACAAGCTCGCCGCGGAGTGGCAGCGATGGAAGGAGAAGGTGGACGTACTCGAGAAGAAGATCGAGGCGGGGCTCGACGATGCCATGGTCCTGGTCGAACGCACGAATTGCCGGACCGTGAAACGGGAAGACGTGTTTGGGATGGGCCTCGACCTCAAGGGTCACTGGTACCGGGCGGACGGCACCTTCCTGGTCGCGCAGACCGCCTCCGACGCATCGATCTGGGACCAGTTCCGCAAGATCCAGAAGGATCTGCGCGCGACCGACAAGGAGCGACAACCGATCATCGTGCGGATGAACCAGCTGCTGGCGAAGATGGACAAGCTCGCAGCGGCGGCGAAAAAGCGCCAGGCCGGGAGCGAGAACCTGGAGCAGGAAGAGGCGCGGCTGGAACAGGAGCTCGCCGAGGCCCAGGCACGCCGGCAGACCGCCAAAGCGGCCATGGACGCCCGTCTCGGGCCCGACGGCTTGCCGCGTCCCACGGATCCGGAGGGCGAAGGTGGAGCGCAAGAAGGGAAGGAGCCCGGGGGGAAGTAGCAGGCGTCGAGCGCGCGGCGCGGAGCGAAGTCGATCCCCTCGCTCTGCAGCGCGTTCTCGAGGAGACGGGCCGGCTCTAGTAGACCGTCGGTTGCTCGGCCACGGTGTCTTCGCCCTCGATCACCGCACTCAGAAATCGACGTACATCGTTCGCACCCGCGAAGGCGCCGCGGGCGCGTGCGTCCAGGCGATGTGCGCGCGGCGGCCGTCCACCGCGACGCCGATGTACTCGCGCAGCCGCCGGCCGCCTCTCGCGGGGGCTAACTCCGG
>Ga0082335_1002667_pt1 | contig 32436 bp, 33 predicted proteins | sample Subgrocontami58m_FD_72375 | JGI IMG/M metagenome (GOLD analysis project Ga0082335, IMG submission 72375) | Subsurface groundwater microbial communities from S. Glens Falls, New York, USA - GMW37 contaminated, 5.8 m (SPADES assembly) (version 2) ...
GAAAATGTAGCCGCCGATTATGCCGGTGAATTCCCCCGGGATCGGGGCAAAAACGACTTGCAGAATTTGCAGGATGATAAAAACGAGGCCGTCGTAAGGATGGTACGAACGAATAAAAGCGATGGTCTTTTCTTTATGAAAAAACAGGCTGGCGACGTCGTAATGAATGAAAATATAACATCCCGCCCCAATAAAGGCGAGAAGCAGCAGGAGATTGATCAGAAAACGACGATTCAACCGGCTCAGCACGACGTTATTGCCATTCCTTCTTGCCTGCAAATTTTCCCGTTTCCGTCACGCCTGTCCCCGCCCTATCTGGTTGTTCGATAGCTATTGGAAAGTTCTTGCCTATCATAGCCACAGTGTTGCTGCCTGATAGGCAATGTTATCATTAGGTAACCGTGGTTGTCCAGAAGAAATAATTTTCCTGGTAGCCTGGAGGCGCGCACTTGGCGGTTAATAAGTTAGAATTGGCTTTCTGCAAGCAAGCAAATTCGTAAACATCCCTATCCCGCCTGCCGGGTGTAGGTTCTTATTGACACAATTGGCAAACTCATAATATCTCAGGGCAAGAAATTGCCGTAGGAGTGTCCCATGCCCAAGAAAAGTGCCGGCCTGCTCATGTTCCGGTTTGGAGGGGGGAGTGCTGAAGTGCTGTTGGTCCATCCCGGCGGTCCTTATTGGCGGAAGAAAGACAAAGGCATTTGGTCCATACCGAAGGGAGAAATCGCTGAGGGTGAATCTCCCCTGGAGGCTGCCCAGCGGGAATTTATTGAAGAAACAGGCTGTGATTGGCTGGATAGCTTGGTACCCTTGACACCGCTGCTGCAACCAAGCGGTAAACTTATCTATGCCTGGGCCGTAAAGGGAGATTGTGATGCCCAGGCGGTAAAGAGCAATAACTTCACTCTCGAATGGCCGCCGAAGTCGGGTAAACAGGCAGAGTTTCCGGAGATTGACCGGGCCGAGTGGTTTACTCTTCCGGCGGCACGAGAAAAAATACTGCCGGGACAACGAGATTTTATCGACCAACTGGAAAAAATACTGGACGGCGATCCGGGATTCGGGCCCGGTTTCACGGCTCCGGAATCTGTCATCCTGCCACCGGACTAACCACCATGCCCGGTGGGGCACAAGGTCGCAGGAAAATATCAATGTCAGGATGACACTATTTTCATATAAATCGGCAGCAGGACAATTTAAGGGGAATTAGGGAGAGCCGCTGATTACCGAGCAGCGCAGAACCATAGTTTCTTCTTACCATTAGGCTCCCATTTAATCCTCATTGTTCTCCCCAGAAGCACGCAGTAATTTGTACCAATTCCTAAAGATATCCTCACATGCCGGAAGGAGGAGAAAATGTCTTATCATATCAAAGACGATTGTATCAGCTGTGGAGCTTGTGAACCGGAGTGCCCGAACGAGGCGATCAGGGAGGGCGACCCCGTTTACATCATTGATTTCGACCGGTGTAGCGAGTGCGTCGGTTCCTACGAGTCATCCCGTTGCGCCGAGATTTGCCCGGTCGATGCCTGCCACCCGGACCCCGAAAACCCGGAAGAAGTGGAACAGCTGCTTGAGAAGTGGCGCGGTCTACATCCCGGTGAAGAACCGGCAGAGGGTACTTACTGATGATGAATAAGGAGAACATGAGCATGGATCAACTCTTGAAAGAAGAACTGAGGGAACTGCTGACTGCCGGGGATGGACAATGCGTAACCATCTATTTACCTGGCCATAACAACCCCTTTGAAGCCCGTGAGGATCCGATTCGTTTCCGGAATCTGCTGAAAGAGGCGGAAGAAAGGCTTATCAAGGGAGGATCCCGGGCACCGGCGGCACGGGAATTCCTGCTGCCCCTGCACCGGTTGGGCGATGATCCCTCGCTCTGGCAGTACCAGCCCAATGGACTGGCGATCTTCTTTTCCGCCGGGTTGTTGCGTCATTACCGCCTGCCCCTGCCTTTTGCCGAAATGGTGGTAGTGGCGGGCCGTTTTCACCTGAAACCGCTCATCCCCCTCTTCGCGGAGGATCATGATTTTTTCGTGCTCGCCATGAGCCAGAAAGATATCCGTCTGCTTCAGGGCAACCGCCTGCGGGCCTGGGAGCTGGAACTGGAAAAGGTGCCCCGGAGTAAGGATGAGGCGCTCCAGTACGATGATCCGGAGCGATTGCTTCAATTCAAGATCAAAGCGTCGGTAGGGGAGGGCGGCAGGGGAATCGCAGCCTTTTTCTCCCATGGGGTGGGGCTTGATGACGCCTCCAGGAAGGATGACATCCGGCGCTACCTGGTCCAGGTAGACAAAGGACTTCAGGAGGCGTTGAAGCAGGAAAGCGCCCCGCTGGTCCTGGCCGGGGTGGACTATCTCCTGCCCCTGTACCGGCAGGTGAATACCTACCCCAATCTGCTCGAAGAGGGGATTAGCGGGAACCCGGAACTACTAAGTGCCGATGAACTGCATGCGCTGACGTGGCCGAAAGTGCATGCCTACTTCCGAAAAACCGGTGAGGAGGCCATCGCCCAGTATCGTGAATTGGCCGGGAAAGGCAGGACCTCGGGAGAGCTGAGAGAAATCCTGGCGGCGGCCCATCAGGGGCGTGTCTATAAACTTCTGGTGGTTTTGGGCGTACAGGTATGGGGCAATTATTCCCCCGAGGAGGGGACGCTGGAGTTGCACGAGGAACCAGCGGCCGGGAGCGGTGATCTCCTGGACCTGGCCGCCATCCAGACGATACTGAACGGCGGCCAGGTTTACATCGTGGAGCGGCAGCTGATGCCCGACGACTTACCCATCGCCGCTGTTTTTCGGTTCTGACAGGTGGCGACGCGAAGCTGTGACACTATGCTTGATGAGGTTGGCAGACTGATAAAGAGATTCCTGATCTTTGTCATCGGCATTACGGTGGTTCTTGCCGGGGGCGCCATGCTAATTCTGCCGGGGCCGGCGTTCATCGTGATCCCGGTGGGCCTGCTCATCCTGGCCACGGAATTTGCCTGGGCCCGCCACCTGCTCAGACGCGTGAAGGAACTGCTGAAAACACGGCAGGGAGGCGTCACGGGAATGCCGGAAGGTAAGGCCGGGAAAGAGAAGGACGACCCCTTGTCTTGAAGGAACCAATTGACCAATCATCTGGACCGATATAGCCTATTCTTACCCACCGATTTCGATATCTGAGAGGGAATTTCTGGCCGCTATGCATGAGTTTGGGCTGATTCTGACAATGGTTTGATCCAGGGACGAGAAAGATAATCCATGGCATATGAAGGATTAAGGGACATCGAGATACTCTTCGGGCTGGCCCTTTTTACCGTCGTTTTATTGCGCCGGTTCAAGTTCCCGTCGATTCTGGGGTTCCTCATCACCGGGATCGTGGCGGGGCCCCATGCCCTCGGCTTGATCGGAGATACCAGCCATGTCGAACAGATGGCGGAGTATGGCGTAGTTCTCCTGCTTTTTACCATCGGCATCGAGTTTTCCCTGAAAGAGCTGATGCGCATCAAGCACCTGGCTTTCCTGGGGGGCGGGATACAGCTCTTTCTGACTGTCCTGGCCGTCGCCGTCCTGGGCGTCCTTTTTCATCTTTCCATCCCCCAGTCCATTTTTGGCGGCTTCCTCGTGGCCCTCTCCAGTACGGCGATCATTATGAAGCTCCTCATGGATGCCGGGGAGATGGATACCCCACAGGGGAAAACGGCCTTGGGGATTCTGATCTTTCAAGACCTGTGCATCGTGCCGCTGATGCTCTTCACTCCCTTCCTGGCCGGAGGCGGCGACGGACTGCGGGATGTACTGGTCATCTCGGCGAAGGCCGCCGCTGTTGTCTTCGTTGCCCATTTTGGGTCGCGATTCGTGGTGCCGTGGATATTCGAGCAGGTGGTCAGAAGCAGAAGCCGGGAGCTCTTTGTCCTGATGATCATCTTCATCGGCCTGGGGACCGCCTGGCTGACGTCCCAGGCTGGCCTGTCACTGGCTCTGGGGGCGTTCATCGCCGGACTGGCCATCTCCGAATCCGAATACAGTCATCAGGCCCTGAGTGACATCATGCCTTTCCGGGAAGCCTTTATGAGCCTCTTCTTCATCTCCGTGGGCATGCTTATGAATCCGGTCATTCTCCTCGAATACCCCTTGACTGTGCTCTCACTCGTACTGGCCATTATCCTCGTAAAGACCATCATTGCGACGGGGACAGGAATGGCCCTGGGACTTCCCCTGCGCATATCCCTGATTGTGGGCCTCTCCCTGGCGCAAATCGGCGAGTTTTCCTTTGTCTTAGCCCAGGCAGGCTTGAATCACGGGCTTCTTTCCGGTGAAGCTTATCAGTTGTTTCTTGCCGCCTCCATAGCGACGATGGGACTGACCCCTTTCTGCATGGGGATGGCAGGTCCGATGGCGAGCCGTGTTACCGGAATTATGCCCCCTTCCTGGACGAAGGGACGGAAGAACTTTGCCGGCAGTGAAAAGAGGATCCGCCTGGCGGATCATGTCATCATTGTCGGCTACGGGCTGAACGGCAGAAATCTGGCCCGGGTGTTGAAGCATCTAAAGATTCCCCATGTCATAATTGAGACCAACCCGTTCACTGTAAGTGCCGAAAAGAAGAAGGGAGAGCGGATCATCTTCGGAGATGCCTCAAAAGCAGAAGTTCTCCAGCTGGCCGACATTGAAAAGGCCCGCGTTATAGTCGTTGCCATCTCCGATGCGGCCTCCAGCAGACACATCGCCGCTTTATCCCGCCAGCTGAATGCCTCTATTCATGTCATTGTGCGGACCAGGTACATCTCGGAGGTCGCTCCGCTTTTCAAGCTGGGGGTAAGCGAGGTTATCCCGGAAGAATTCGAGACGTCGGTGGAAATATTATCCCGGGTCTTGAAGAGTTATCTGGTACCCCACGATATCATCGAAGAGCGTATTGCCGACGTGCGGCGTGACGGCTACGAGATGTTGCGCTCCGCCAGCAAGCTGCACAGCCACGCCGTGGGCATTGCCGGGTTCCTTTCCGGGGCCGAGATCGGGACCTTCAGGGTCCATAAAGGTTCTCCGCTCGCAGGAACCAGTCTGAGGGGAGGTGTCCTGAAAAGCAGGTCCGGAGCAACTGTTCTGGCAATAAAAAGAGGTGAGGAAGTTACGCCGAATCCTGATCCCATTTGGGAGTTGAAGTACCGGGATATCGTTCTGCTCCTGGGAACGCCGGAGCAACTGGCTGCCGCCGGGAAATTATTCGAACCGGACAAAGGGCCGAAGAGGGAAGGGCAGTGACAAGGCCTTCCGGGCGAAATCAAAGTATGACTCAGCCAGCCAGGGCGAAAAAGGATCGTAGCCGGCTGGAAACTATTTGACCGTTTTCCACGTTTCCCTGTTGAGAAGGAACAGCAGTGCCGTGAGGATCGCCATATAGCCGAGCACGTAACCGCCCATCGTTTTTCTTTCTTCGGCCGCTGGTTCAGCGGCATAAAGCAGAAAGGCCGCTACATCGTTTGCTTTTTGCATCAATTCTGGATCTGTGCCGGAGAAAGAAGGGGGCATGGCGATGCCGGGAAATACCGAGTTTTTTTCCGGGGACTCGTTGAAGCTGACGAGCAGGGCCTTAATGTATGCGGCGCCTTTACTGCCCCTTCCCCGGGCTTTGGCCGTCAAACTCAAATCGGGAGGCGCCTTGCCAAAGGCCCGGCGGGCGTCTTCTTCCTTCATCTGTGCCTGAAAGTTTAAGTATTTGAGGCTATGGCAGCCCTGGCAGGACGACTTGAATATCCTTTCGCCTCTCTTGACCGCCGGGGCGCTGAAATCCAAATCCATCTGCGCCGTCGCCGTTCCGGCGCTGAAGGCGAAAGGAAACAGCAGGATTGAACTTATCAGCAGAAGCTTCCAGGCCCGCGGGAAAGCAGCTCGCCGGGAGCCCTTCGGCAGGCTCAGGGCGACGCCTGTTTCCGCCATGAGGGTCTTAGTGGTCACCGGGGGAAGTGCCTTTTTCATAGCTCTTCCTCCGACGGCAGAGCCTTTGTTTTTTCCACTGCCGGGATCAGGAGCAGAAGTAAGAAATAGAGGAAATAATAGGCCGTAGCGGCCCGGCCGATCATGAGCGCCGTCCCGGCGGGCAACTGGAGGCCCACATATCCCAGGACGAGAAAGTTGAAAAAGAATAACCAGGTCAATACCTTCTTCACCGGCCGGTACCTGGCGTTTCCAATGGGCGAGCGGTCAAGATAAGGCAAAAAGGCCAGGATGAGGATGGCGGCGAACATGGCCAGCACCCCGGCGAACTTGTCGGGTATGGACTTCACGATGGCGTAGAAGGGAAGAAAATACCACTCGGTCGTTATATGGAGTGGTGTGACCAGCGGATCGGCGGGTTCGTAATTGATCGGCTCCAGGAATAAATCGGGACCAAAAAAGACAAAGTACAGATAGAAAGTGAAAATTAAGGAGTTGAACCACAGGTCCTTAGTGATGAAGCGGGGTGCAAAAGGGATGACCCGGGGGCCCTTTTTGTCCAGCTCGATACCCGCGGGGTTGCCGCTGCCGACCCGGTGCAGTGCGGTCAGGTGCAGCACCACGAGCAGGCCGATAACGCCGAGGGGGATGATGGTCGTATGCAGGGAAAAGAACCTTCCCAGGGTTGAGTCTCCTACGGCAAAATCACCTCGCAGCCAGACGACGAAGTCGGGGCCGATGTAAGGGATGGCGCTGAAGAGGTTGGTAATGACCGTCGCCCCCCAGTAGGACATCTGCCCCCAGGGCAGCAGATAGCCCATGAAAGCCTCGGCCATCAGGGTGAGGTAGATGACAACCCCGATCCACCAGATCAGTTCCCGCGGGTTTCTGAATGAACCATAGTAGATTCCCCGCGCCATATGGAGATAAACGGCAAAGAAGAAACCCGTAGGTCCCAGGGCATGCAGATACCTGATGAGCCAGCCATAGTTCACATTCCGCATGATATGCTCGACGCTGTCGAAGGCCAACCGCGTATCGGGCTTGTAGTACATGGCCAGCCAGATGCCCGTTATAATCTGGACCAAAAGGAACATCCCGGCAACCGAGCCGAAATTCCACCAGTAATTGAGATTCTTGGGCGTCGGGTATCTGGTGATATGCTTTTCGATAAACTCGGTCAGAGGAAAGCGCCGGTCTATCCAGTTAAGCAGAGTTGACATCACGGACTCCTAACCTCGATCAACGGAGAAAGTCCCGCCCAGCGGGATAAGTATGTTTACGCCCTGGGCAGTTCCTGTATCTTCCTGATATTCTCACTGTAGCCGGCAAATTCATTTGTGCCGATCCGCAATTTCTTCTCATCGATGAACTCATAAGGCAGGAGATGAAGATTCTCCGGCGGCGGTCCCTCCAGCCTCCGGCCCAGGGTATCGTACTTCCCGCCGTGACAGGGACAGTAAAATCCGGGCCGGCCGAGATCGGGAACCTTCTCCGGTTGCCAGCCGGGAATGCACCCCAGGTGAGTGCAGATGCCGATGCAGACCAGCAAATCAGGCCTTTTTGCCCTTTCTTCCGGCGTCGCCGGGTCTCTGAGGCCGGCAACATCGGTCCGGTTTGTTTCCTCTATCATCTCCGCGGTTCTTTTCAGGACGAACACCGGTTGCCTTCTCCAGGTGGTCAGCAGGAGTTCTCCCGCCTTCATCCCGGAGATGTCGATTTCCATAATACCCGCCGCAACGATATCCTTTGTGGGACTCATCGCCTTTATGAAGGGGACCGCTGCCAGGCCGATCCCGCCGGCCCCTGCGGCTGCGGTCGTTACGGCCAGGAATTTCCTTCGATTCATTGCGCTAACCTTTTCAATGTCTTACCCATTTAAGGCTTCTGACTGATTTATATTTTCGGGAACCTTGTTAAAGGCGGGATCACCGTTTCGGCTTCAATTTACTTCACCCGCGGCCCTCAATCAATGATGATAAAATAATGGGCTAATGGTAGGTAAAAGCTACCCATCAATTCTATTCCTGACTTCTACCGTGGTCAGTCGGGCATGGTTGATCTTCCTTGGTGAATGGCCCGGATGAATTCCTTTACCTGTTCGTCGTACCGGTATTTGTTCCTGTTGTAGCGATTGATGTGCGTGAATTCCGCTGCCGGCCTGACCAGCCTGGGGGGAGGGCTCTGATCGGGATAGCCCGCGATCATGGTATCGTAAAGTATGAATTCCCGGGGAACGTCCAGGAGTTGTTTGATGAGGGCCTGCGGCAGCGGTTGGGCAGTAGCCGTTATCCACTGAGAGGCCAGTCCCAGGCAGGTAGCCGCCATATGCATATATAAGAATATATTGGCCATGCTGGAGTGGGTTACACTCTCGCAGCTGTAAGCCTGGGCGGACAGGGGGTAGGTGGTTTTCAGCCTTTTGTCATAGAAGAGCACAAAGAACACGGGAGCGTGTTGAAAGCCGGGATGTAGATGCAGCCTTCTGTCGCCGGGGTGCTGTTCCTCCTTTGGCCTGGTCTGGCCTAATTTATAATTGCCGACGTTGGCTTCCTTGAGAATTTCTACGATCTGGTCTTTAATTTCCTTGTCCTTGACCACGACAATCTCCCAGGGCTGGGAATTGGCGCCCGAGGGGGCAAAACGGCCGGCTTCAATAATCTTGTCGATGAATTCGTCCGGCAGGGGATCCGGTTTGAACCGGCGAATACTGCGCTGTTTCTGCACCAACTGGAGAAAAGCATCATAGTTCATCATCTCAAGCTCCTTTGCAGTCAATTTCCCGAAAGTGTAGCGGGAAGCATTTAATGAGTCAAGGAAATTTGGCCGGAAAGTCCGACCGGCCATCCAGTCGTCCTGATCCATCCCGATGAACGGGATTAGTACCGCCCAGCGGGATAGGTAGTTTTCGCTTACCATTCTGCTGCTATTTAATCCTCATTGCCTGACGATGCTGGGCGCTGTAAGCTGTGGAACGCTGGGCGAGGAGGTGGAAAAATGAAGCTCAAGGGGCGAAAGATCGCACTTTTTATCGCCGAAATGTACGAGGACTTGGAGTTTTGGTACCCCTGCTACCGGATGAAGGAGGAGGGTGCGGAGGTCGTGGTTATCGGGCCGCAGGCCGGGGAATACAAAGGCAAGCACGGGGTTCCGGCAAGGGCGGGGAAGGCCATCGGGGAAGTCAATGCAGATTATTTCGATGCCCTCATCATTCCCGGCGGGTATGCACCCGACCACATGCGCCGGAGCCCGGAAATGGTACAGTTTGTCCGTCGGATGCATACCCAGGGCAAGCCGGTAGCGGCCATCTGTCATGCCGGTTGGCTGCTGGCTTCCGCCGATATTGTCCGGGGCAGGAAGGTCACAAGTTTTTTTTCCATCAAGGACGACATGGTCCATGCCGGCGCGGAGTGGGTCGACCAGGAAGTGGTGAAAGATGCGAAGATTATCACTTCGCGAAAACCGGAAGACCTGCCGGCGTTTTGCCGGGAGATCATCGCCTCGGTCGGGGTCGATCTTACAGGGCTGATACTTTGATGACAGACAGAGGGAAAGACTATGTTCGGAAAACGGGTTCCCTTGTTTACGCTTTTTGGTTTCGAGGTCAAGGTTGATGCGAGCTGGATCTTCATCGCCGTTCTGATTGTCTGGACGCTGGCCACCGGCTTCTTTCCCGCTCATTATCGCTCTCTCGCCCCTCAGAGCTATTGGCTAATGGGAGTGGTCGGCGCCCTCGGGCTTTTCCTGTCCATCATTTTCCATGAATTCTGCCATTCCCTGGTAGCCCGCCGCTACGGCCTGCCGATGAAAGGAATTACCCTCTTTATTTTTGGCGGGGTGGCCGAGATGGGTGATGAGCCGTCGGAGCCGAAGGTAGAATTCCTGATGAGTGCCGCCGGGCCGCTTTCGAGTTTTCTCTTGAGCGGTGTCTTCTATACGGTATCCCTGTTAGGCGCGGGGGCCGAATGGCCGGTTGAAGCTCGGGGCATCCTTTCGTACCTGGCGGGTATTAACGCCCTCTTGGCCGTTTTCAATCTCATGCCCGCCTTTCCCCTGGACGGGGGACGAATCCTCCGCTCGATTCTCTGGCTGATAAAAAAGGACCTGCGTTGGGCCACCCGGATCGCCTCGCTGATCGGTGCCGGATTCGGCATCCTGCTCGTCGTCATGTCTTTATTAGCCATCATTGCGGGTGATCTAATCGGCGGCATCTGGCTCTTCCTCATCGGCATGTTCTTGCGGTGGGCGGCCTTGATGTCCTATCAGCAGCTCCTGCTGCGCCGGTCGCTGGAAGGGGAGCCGGTGCGCCGCTTCATGATAAAGGCGGTGATTGCCGTTCCTCCCGATCTTTCCGTCCGGGCCTTTGTTGATGACTTCGTCTACCGTTTTCATTTTAAGATGTTTCCCGTCGTAAAAGGCAGTTCGCTTGTGGGCTGTGTCACTGCCGGCGACGCGAAAAATATCCCCCGTGAAAAGTGGGATGAAACGACGATCGGGGAAATTGCCTCGCCCGTCTGCGCAAATAACGCGATTTCACCGGAAACCGATACGGTACGGGCCCTGGCAGTCATGAACAGCAAAGGCCTTTCCCGCCTCCTGGTCGTCGACGGCACCCGTTTGGCCGGCATTATCACTCTGAAAGACCTCCTGAATTTCTTCGCGCTCAAGCTGGAATTGGAAAAATAGGAAATGACCATGCCTGTGCTCAAGCTCTCCCCCTGATCCGGAAACCACGGGCCTGGAAAAAAGCTTGTTTTTTCCCGGGAGATGCCTATATCTTATAGTCTGTAGCTCCCGGCTTATTATTCTCTTCTCATGAGCGGTTACCATGAAATTACTCCTCCAGAGCATTGCCAACTTCTTTAGAAACGACGGGCCTCTCCTGGCCGGCTCCATCGCCTGTTTTTTTCTTTTGTCCTTTATCCCCTTTTGCCTCCTTTTGATTACGATCTTCGGGTATTTCCTGGGGGAAAACCAAACATTCTATGAATTTTTGTCGACCCGACTGACGAGCTTCCTGCCCGCGGCAACTTTTCAAATTTCGCAGGAATTGGCGGCTTTGGTGATATACCGGAAAATCGGCATCATAACTTTTATTATCTACGCTTTTTTTTCCTACCAGCTGTATATGGCGGTAGAGACCGCCGTGCACGCCATCTTCCGGGAAAAGGTTGAGAAATCGCTGATTATTTCCATTATCAAATCATTCGCTATTACAACCCTGATCGCTGTTTTTATCGTTTTTTCCTTTGGGGCTACATCCGCCGTGCTCATGTTAAAACCGATCATCGCCAGGTTCACAGGCCTTGAGATTGGCATCATCACCGGTTTTATCATCAGATTCGTTATTCCGGTTTTCCTCGTCTTTCTCATTACCACGACCTTGTATGTGTTGCTGCCTCTGGACAGGCCAACCCTCCGGTCGGCTTTGTGGGGCGGCCTCTTTACGACCCTTTTTCTCGAAGCGGCGCGGCATCTGTTTACGATCTATATCATCGCCGTGGCCGGCCAGTATGGTGTGATTTACGGCCCGCTCTCGAGTTTTATCATTTTTCTGTTGTGGGTATTTTACTCTGCCTGTATATTTCTCCTGGGAGCCGAGATAGTCAGCAGTATTAAGAGATACGGAAGGAAAAAGGCATGAAGGAGGCGGGCCACAGAAAAAGAGGATCCCAGGGGTGGAAACATTCGTCGCTGTTTCTTATCCTGCTCCTGGCCTTTTGGCATGGTCTTGCTTTGGGAGCAGCGGCGGCGACAGCCGAGGAACCTGTGCGGGTCATAGTGACCGGCGTGGAGGAGGAAATCCTGCAAAATGTGCAGTCGGCCGTGAGCATACCGCCGGGTGTGGTAACAGACGGAGCAGTGAACGCGGAGTGGTTCGCACGCTTCGAGCGTCAAATACCGGAAATGGTCCGCAGGGCCTTGGAACCTTTCGGCTTTTACAGCGCGCAGGTCAAGGTGGAAATCAGCACGGAGGACAACAAGCATTACGTCGTCCGGATAGCGGTGGAGGCCGGCAGTCCGGTCATCGTGAACGCCGTGGAGGTTTCCCTTCAGGGGCCCGGAGCGAAGGAGCGGTACCTGAGGGAGCTGGCAGCGGCTTTCCCCCTGCATGAAGGGCACGTACTGCGGCATGACCGCTACGAAAAAGCCAAGGCCGGACTGAAAAACCGCGCTCTCGAAGGAGGATACCCGGATGCGGAATTCTCGGTCAGCCGGATTCTCGTTTCCCGGAGCGAGGGAACGGCCGCGATCGAGCTGATTCTTGATACGGGCCGCCAGTATTTCTTCGGCGAAGCAACCCTGGAAGGCGCGGAAATATACCCCGATTCGTTTCTGAGACGTTATTTGGCCTTCAAACCGGGGGATGTCTATTCTCCCACCGGACTCAGTATGACTCAACTGAACCTGATGAGCTCCGACCGGTTCAAAGACGTCATCATTTTACCGGAAAGGGATAAAAGCGAGGACCTGAGGATCCCGGTGAACATCAAACTGGAGCCGTCGCTTCCCAAGCGTCTGCGCTTTGGCGTCGGTTACGGGACGGATACGGGGGCGCGCTTCACCATCAGCTATAAGGACCTGAATGTCTCGCGACGGGGGCATGAACTGGGCACGGAACTCAATGTTTCGCAATTTAAGCAAGGGCTGATTACCGGTTATCGGATCCCGGGCGATAATGTGGACAGTTTCACGGGACTGTCGATGAAATTGCAGCGGGAAGACGTGACCACTTATGTGAGCCAACAGGTGTCCTTAGAGGTGAACAGAACCCGCGGCTTTGGCCCGGGACGGATCGGCACCGCCTTTGTCAGACTGCTGCGGGAAACCTCAACCGTGGGAGGTGAAGAAGCGGATGCCAGATTAGTGCTGCCGGGCCTGCGGTTCTCCGACCAGCACTATGATAACTTCATCCGCCCTTCCAAAGGATATCATTTGGCGGTGCAGGGCATGGGAACGGGCCGTTTCCTGGGCTCCGACATGGCCCTGCTGCAGACCCAGGCCGACGGCAAGATCATTATACCGCTGCCCGGGCGGTTGTCATTGATCGGCCGTTCTCAGGCAGCGGCAACCTTTGTCCGGGACCCCTTGAGCGAAGTGCCGGCTTCGCTGCGTTTCTTCGCCGGTGGGGACAACAGTGTGCGCGGCTATGCCTACCAGTCGCTGGGTCCGAAGGATGAGGCCGGGGATGTGGTGGGCGGCAGGCACCTGTTGGTCGGCAGCCTGGAGATTGAAAGGGCGATCCTGCAGAAATGGGGTGTGGCAGGATTTTACGATATCGGCAACGCCTTCAACATCCTGACTGATATCACCCTGGCCCAGAGCGCCGGTATAGGCGTCAGGTATTATACGCCGGTGGGCGCCGTCAGATTCGATATTGCCCGCCAGATCGGTATCGACGAACCGGGGTTTCGTTTTCATTTTTCCCTGGGATTACAATTATGATGTCCAGGAGAACCATTTATGGAATACTCTTGCTCTGCTTCTTTTTGGCGTGGTGCGGGGTATTCTTCTGGCTGATTGCGACCTCTTCGGGTGTGCGGTGGCTGGGAGCATTCCTGGCCCGCCGGGTTGCCGTGCAGTTCGAAGTCCGGCAGGTGCAGGGCAGCATCCTGAGCGGACTGATGATCGTAGACCTCAAGTTGCAGAAGCAGCCCTTCGAGGTGCGGATCAAGAGCGCCCGGCTGCAATGGCGGCCGCAATCAATCTTTACCGGGCGCCTGGCGCTGACGTCTGTCGAGCTCCAAGGTGTAGCACTACAGGACAACCGACCGGAATCGGAGAAGCAGCCGGACCTGACCTGGCCCCGGACGACCGTCTTCCTGGCGTCCCTGCGCGGGGCGATTGAATCCCTGGAAGTGCAGGAAATCGTTTACACCAGATTGAGTGAGCCCCCCGTCGACATTGGCCACCTCTCCGGCCGCGTCGAGTGGGGGGCGGGAAGAGTCGCCCTCAGGAATATCCTTGTCATGACGGCGCCGGCCGTAATCAGGGGAGATTTGGGCGCCGGTTTCCTGAAGCCGGCCCTCGATCTTGATCTGACGGTGGACTTGACCCCCGCGGGGGGGGCAATGAAAGGCATTATCCTGAAAGCCCGTTCTGTTCCGGCAACCTCCCCCGAACAGGTGGTCAGCGAGCTGACTGCCATAGGGGTATTCGATGCCGGCGGAAAGTTGGAACTCACCGGCGAAATCGGTTTAACCCGTTCATTGCTGAACCTCAGGAAATTGCTTCTTAAACAGTCGGGCCGGAAAGGCAACATTACCGGGGAAGGAGAAGTGAGCTTTCCTCAGGGTAAGCCTTTCTTCAGACTGCGCACGCGGGCGGCAAACCTCGATCTCACGCGGGAAATCCGGACGGCGACGGACATCAACGGCACCGCGAATTTTGATGGCGTACCGGAAGAATACGAGGGCCGTTTCGCCCTGACCAATAGGGGAAAAGGGTGGCGGTCGGCCTCGCTTGCCGGTTCCTTCGCCGGCGGGGGCAGTGGCGTCAAAGTGTCGTCCCTGGCCGGTTCGTGGTTGGCGGGAAAGGTGGAGGGGGGATTGGAAATCGATTGGGGAGCAAAAACTGCCATCCGGGCAGAGATGCAGGGAAAAGGATTGGACCTTTCCCTGATCAACCCCGAGTGGCAGGGAGCTGCTAACCTGGCGCTGAGTGGTGAGTTGGAGTGGGCCGCCCAAAAGCCCCTGGAAGGATATGTGAGCGGCCGTTTGTTCTCCAGCCGTTTGCTCGGCCAGGCGCTCACCGGAGAGGTGGAAGCGCGCCTGAGCCGGGGGACCATTGAGATAGCCGGTCTCGATCTCCGGGGCAAAGGGTTTAGCATCCATGCTTCCGGCGTTCTGAAGGAGAGGATCAACTACAAGGCGGACATAGGAAATCTCGCCGACCTGATCCCGGACACGCGCGGCACACTGCATGCGCAAGGGTGGCTGAATTACAGGAACGGCCTTACGGCCTTGGCGGCGCGAGGCCAGGGCCGGTCGCTCGCCGTTGCAGGAGTCAACGCCGATAGCCTCACCTTTGATGTGCTGTTAGGGGGGGGGAAAGATCGCTCTCTGGAGGGTGAAGCCGAGGCCCGGGGAGTCACTTACGGAAAATTGAAACTCACCACCGCCAAACTTAAAGTGCAGGGCCGGATTTCCGAGCATACCATCGTTGCCGAGCTAAAAGCCGCTCGCTCCGAGCTGAACGCCTCGCTTACCGGTTTCTACGAGCCCGGAGAATGGCAGGGAAAGATCGTCCGACTCAGGGGCGGCGGCAACGCAGGACGTTGGGGGCTTCAGTCTCCCGCCGGCCTGCGCCTCACGAATAAGGGCATTTCCCTCTCGCCGGTGATTTTGCGCGGCGCTGCAGGGCATCTCGAACTGGCGGCAAATTTGGCTTGGCAGCCGCTTCAGGGGCAGGTTAGTGCCGCCTGGCGCCGGTTCGATCTCGGACGCATCAAAGAGTGGATAGAGTTACCGGACATCACCGGCGAAAGTTCAGGCAATATGCAGGCGCGCTGGACAGCGGGCGAGCTTGCGGGATTGGCGGGCAGCCTGGAGGCTGCCGGAACCTTAAAGAACGGCGGCCGGGTGATCATCGTCAGCCAGGTTGCGGTCAAGCTAAACTGGGATGAGCGGGGAATGTTGGCCACGGGCGCAGCGGTCCTGGACGAGAAGAGCAAAATAGAGGGGCGCTTTTCTTCGCCGTTGCCTGTCAGCTGGGCTGTTCCCGAAGGCGGAGAAATCGAGGCCGGATGGCAGGAACTCGATACGTCGCTGTTTCAGGCCTGGCTCCCTCCGGGAGTCAGCCTGCAGGGGCGCGTATCGGGTCGGACGAGGGGGAAGCTGTTGCCGGGGCGCCGTCTGGATGTCAATGCCACGGCCTCCCTGCAGGGCGGTTCCCTTGGCTGGCAGCGGGAAAAAGGCCGGCTGGATGCCGAACTAAAAAACGCCGAGATGTCGATGACCTGGCAGGGGGAAGCGGTAAGCGGAAAGATCGACTTCACCTTGAAGGAGTATGGACGGGCCAGCGCCACCTTTCAGGTTCCCCTCCCGGCACGTCTACCGCTGTCCCTTGACCGGGCGGGAAGGCTTGCCATCTCGCTCAAGGGCCGGTTGCAGGAAACGGGCCTGCTTACCTCACTGTTTCCCGGACTTATCCAGGAGAGCGGCGGCGAAATGGACTTGGCACTGGAAGTGGGCGGGACGTGGGAAAAACCGGTGTTGGGGGGACAGGCCACGATTGCCATGGCCGGGGCTTACCTGCCAGCTGCTGGGATCAAACTGCGAGAAGCGCGCCTTAAAGTACGTCTTGAGGGAGAGCGGGTGCATGTTGACTCTTTCCAGGTGGCCTCCGGCCAGGGCAACCTGGAACTTAAGGCCGTGATCACGCTTCGCGACTGGAAGCCTGCGAGCTATAGCGGCACCCTCAAAGGCAATCGTTTCCAGACTGTCTACCTACCGGAACTGCGACTGCTTACCAACCCCGATCTCAGTTTTACCGGAACGGCGGAAAAATTGTCCATCCGGGGCGAGATAGTCGTTCCCGAATTGACGGCGGTGGGCAGACAGGGGCCGGCAATGGTAGCCCCGAGTAAAGACGTCGTCATTGTCGACGTCCCGAAGTCGCCGGAGCGAAGTCTTCCCTTCGCCCTGGATCTGCGCATACGGGTGAGATTGGGGGACAAGGTTCAGGTAAAGGCGGCGGGCGCCGACGTGCAACTGGGGGGTGAGGTGGAACTGACGGGGGACGGACTGGACAATATCCGGGCCAAGGGACTGATAAGAATGGTTAAAGGAAAATACAATGCTTACGGCGTGAATCTCGACATTTCCGCCGGCAAGTTGATCTTTGACGGACCCGCTGCTTCACCGGCGCTTGACGTCCTCGCCGTGCGCAAGGTGGAGGAGGCCACCGTCGGGGTCCTGGTGACCGGAACGTTGTCGGCGCCGGTAATGAATTTATATTCCAATCCGCGGATGTCCGATTCGGATATTATGGCCTATCTGGCTCTCGGTCGTCCACTGGGCGGCGGCGAACAGGATCTTTCCCTGGTTGCCAAAGTGGCCGACGTGATACTGCCCAAAGGCCTGGCGTCGAAAGTCCAGAATGAACTGCAACGCCGCTTGGGGTTGGACACCCTGGGCATAGAATTGGGGACCGGTGCGGCAGGAAGTTCGGGGACGGCGGCGGGCAGCAAGGCGGCGGCTACGGCCGCCAGCGAGGCAGTGGGCCAGGGGGCGGTGGCGCGTTCGGTGGTCACGATCGGCAAGTACCTGACACCGAAACTTTATATCAGCTACGGGCGCTCCCTTTTCACCGAAACCAACACCCTGCAGCTCCGTTACAAATTTTCCTCCCATTGGGAACTGGAAACCAAGAGCGGCACCGAGAGCGGGGCCGACCTCTTTTACAAGCTCGAATTCCGTTAAAAAAGCACCTTCAGCACACCATCTATCCGCCGGAGGGCCTTAACTATTCCGGCAGCCTCTTTCTTGTCCAGTTTTGCCGGCATTGTTTCCTCAAGGGCCGCCGCGATTTCGTCGCAGGCCGCCTTAATATCGAGGTCATTGTCCATTCCGGCGGTAAAGGCCTTTATGAGGTACTCTGACCGGCCGCTTTCCTCTGCCTCTTCCTTGCCCGCCCGCTTCCTGATGTCATTGGCGATTTTTCGCAGGTTCCGGAGCTTGATGGCGCTGGCCCGCACGAGTTCCGACCGGTAATCAAGGCGGGAACGGTAATGGCCGTATATGAGAAAGAACCTCAATTCGGCCGCACTATAACCTTGTGCCAATATCGTGTCGGTGTAATAAACGTTGCCTTTGCTCTTGGACATTTTATGCCCTTCGACGTAGAGGTGGCGGCAATGGAGCCAATAGGCGGCCATCGGGTAGGGACGGACGGATTCCAGGATGGCGATGCTGTAGTCATGGTGGCGATAGAGGTTGTCTTCACCGCCGCAATAAATGGAAAGCGTCTCGTCGAAGAGGCCGCAGATCATGCTGGGGTCCTGAATATTCCAAGACGGCCGCCCTTTGCCGATTTTGGTTTCCCAGCAGTTTTTTGCTCCGCCCTGGCAGCCGTGCCAGAGAATGAAATCTCCCAGGTTCCATTGCACACCGGGATAGGTATCTTTGTGAAAACGCCTTTTTTTCTTGGGCCAGCGGGACATGTCGAGGCCGTAAAGCTTTCCGAAGCCGTCAAAGCGTAGCGGATCGAAATAGACATTGCCGGCATGCCAGTAGGCAATTCCTTTATTGAGCAGACGCTCGATAAGATCAACGGCGGCGTCCACATGCCCGGAAGCCTTGGGCACATAATCGGGGACCAGCATACCCAGCGTTTTCATTTCTTCCAGGAAGCCGCGGATATTGCCGGCAGTAAGGCTTGTTATCTCCGAGTGCGTCTTTTCCGCCTCGGCGATCGCCTTGTCTTCGATGTCCGTAAAGATCATTCCCCTCTTCACGCGGTAGCCGGAATACTGCAGATAGCGCACCAGCACATCTTCGAACAGAAAGGTCCGGAAATTGCCGATATGGGCTCGCTGATACACGGAAGGGCCGCAAGTAAAGATATTGACAACGGCTTTGTTAACAGGACGGAATACTTCTTTTTTCCTCCCCAGTGAATTGTAAAATCTTAGCACCGCATCGCTCCCTTAAACTGATTTTTAGCCGCTGGTGATTACGTGGATCAAACTTGACATACCCCTTCGCGATTCTTAGCTTAAGTTTTACCTGAAGTCAATGGAACGAACCTCGGTTCGTGAGGAACCAAAGGGCGGGGTGGTAATTTCGTTAACGCATTGGTAAGTTAGAATTAGCTTTCTGAGAGAAAGCAAACTTCCTGAACTTACTCATCCCGCTTGGCGGGACCTAGCCTGTTTATCGGGGTCAGAACAAGGAGAATATGACAACTATTCCGATGCCGCGTTCGGGGCTGTGGCAGTTGAAGCTTTTTCTGGCCCTCTCCAGGACCCCCCATGGGTTAGTAGATATGGCCACGCCTGCCTTGGCGGCCCTCCTTTGGCTCGGCTCCTTCCCGCCGCTGAGAATCGTTGTTCTGGGCCTCATCACGGCCTTTGCCGGATATACGGCCGTCTATGCCCTCAACGACCTGGTGGACTATCGGGCGGACAAGAAGCGATGCGAGGCGGGCCTGACAGCCGGCAAGCAAAGCGACCTCGACGCCGTCTTTTTGCGGCATCCCGTAGCCCATGGTTTTCTGTCCTTCAATAAGGCCCTGCTCTGGGCTGTTGCCTGGGGCTGTCTGGCACTTTTCGGAGCCTACCTCCTGAATCCCGTTTGTGCATTTATTTTTTTGGGCAGCTGCCTCCTGGAAATGATATATTGCTTATTGTGGCGGTATAGTTGCCTCAAGGTTCTCATCAGCGGAGCAGTAAAAACCTCGGGTGCGATAGCGGCCGTCTTGGCCGTCGACCCCCGGCCTTCTCTTTCCCTGCTGGCGCTGCTTTTTCTCTGGCTTTTTTGCTGGGAAGTAGGAGGACAAAATATTCCCAACGATTGGGCCGATATGGAAGAAGACGGAAAGTTTCAGGCGGCCACCATTCCCCTGCGGTTCGGTCCCGCCCGGGCCAGATCACTTATCCTCCTTTCACTGCTCGCGGCCGTGACCATCAACGCAGTTTTTCTGACCCTCGTGCCGGCGGGATTTAAATTCGTCGGTGTGGCCGCTTTTCTTGGCGCCGGCATTTATTCTCTCCTTTTGCCGGCTTACCGGCTTTATGTGACACAGGAGAGGACTGAGGCCCTGGCGCTCTTCAATATTGCCAGCTATTACCCGGTAATGCTGCTGGCGTTGGTAATTATCAACATCTTTATTTAATTGAGATTTTTATGGCGCCTATGAAAGAGTTCAATCCTGATGACTTAGCGGAATTTAATGGTGAAGGTGGCAAACCTGTCTATATCGCTCACGGCGGCCTGGTGTATGATGTGACGGAAAGCAGGATGTGGCGTACCGGTCTCCACGTCATGCGCCACCATGCCGGTCGGGACCTTACCGCAGATATTCAGGCCGCTCCCCATGGCCCCGAGGTCCTGGCGCGGTATCGTTCCGTGGCGGTTTTCAACACCGGTCAATCAGCCCCCCGTCCTGTACCGCCGTTCGTGTCGCGCCTCCTCAGGCATTTTCCCGTTCTCAAGCGCCATCCCCATCCCCTGACGGTCCACTTTCCCATCGTCTTCCTGACCTCCGCCACGATTTTTACCCTACTTTATCTCTTGACGGGCATAAACAGCTTTGATTCTACCGCCTTGAACTGCCTGGGCGCCGGCATCATCTTCACCCCGGCCGCCATGGCCACCGGCTATTATACCTGGTGGTTGAATTATATGGCCCGGCCGATGCGGCCCGTGATTATTAAGCAGCGTCTTTCTATTCTGATGCTCTGTATTGCCATTGTCGTTTTCATCTGGCGCATCGCCGTCCCGGATATCCTGGTTTCCTGGAGACCTGGGGGTTTTATCTACTTGATCCTGGTTATTTCCCTTTTTCCGCTGGTGATGGTGATCGGCTGGTTTGGCGCAACCCTGACCTTCCCCGTTGAAGGGGAATGACGACTTAGGCCAGATGCGGAGAAATGCAAGGTCTCGAGGTGAACATATGCCGGTGGGAGAAATATGTACCCGTGAAGTGGTCATCGTCAAAAGGAAAGACAGCATCCTGGAAGCGGCCAGTCTGATGCGCCGTTTTCATGTGGGCGATGTCGTTGTCGTGGAAGATAAGGGTGGACAGGCTGTGCCGGTGGGGATACTGACCGATCGGGACATTGTCGTCGAAATAGTTGCCAAGAGCGTGCCCCTGGACAGCGTTTTTGTGGAGGATATCATGAGTTCCGATCTGCAGGTAGTGCAGGAGGAACGCGGGATCTGGGACTCTCTCCAGTGCATGCGGGCAAAAGGCGTGAGGCGCATCGTCGTTGTTAACGTCACGGGCGGCCTGGTGGGGATCGTCTCCGCCGATGATCTGCTCGAATTGTTAGCCGGGGAGTTGGTGGACCTCGCGAAGATCATGGCGAGGGAGCAGGAAAGGGAAAAAGTAACACGGGAATGAGGACTTCGTACCGAACAAAAGGAGGCGATCCATGCCGGCAAGAAAATTGAGAGAGTTTCTGGACAACAATGAGGTCAAATACGTGATCATTATCCATTCGCCTGCCTATACGGCCCTGGAAATTGCCGCTGCCGCCCATGTCCGTGGCAAGGACCTGGCCAAGACCATCATGGTGCGCATCGACGGGAAAATGGCCATGGCGGTCCTGCCGGCCAAGTATTCGATTGATTTCGATCATTTCCGAAAAAAGATCGGCGCCGATCGGATCGAACTGGCCACGGAAGCGGAATTCCGGGACATGTTTCCCGATTGTGAAGTGGGGGCCATGCCGCCTTTCGGTAACCTTTACGGCATGGATGTTTACGTGGACGAAACCCTTACCAAAAACGAAGAGATTGCCTTCAACGCGGGCTCTCATTCGGAATTGATCAGATTGAACTACCGTGATTTCGAAAGGCTCGTTAAGCCCCGGATGGTAGGACTTTCCTGATAAATCCCCGGGCCACCCCGGCGGCTTCGTGAAAAGACCGCAGTCAGGGCACGCGAATCATGACAAATGAGGTGTGTAGCGAAGTACACCGCAGTGGCGAACGGGCCCGTAGAAAAAGGTGTCGCCGCATTACTGCCCTGCTAATTTTTGAGATCCTTCTTGGCGGACTTAATGTATTTTCCAAACGCACGATCCTTCTTTCTCTTCTCGACATATGACATTTGGTAGAACTCAGACTCTTCCCTGAGCTTGATGTAATTGTCATAGTGCTCTTGACTAAAAGCGCCTGAATTTACCGCCTCAAGAACAGCGCAGCCAGGCTCGCCGGTATGACTGCAATTCCGGTAGCGGCAACCAGAGGCGCACCCGGTGATGTCGGAAAAGCTACTGCCTATCCCGCTTTCGGCCCCCAGGATTCCGAACTCACGCATACCCGGGTTGTCGATGACCAAGGCGCCACCCTCGATAATGATCAATTCCCGGCGGACGGTCGTATGCCTTCCCTCGCCCGTTCCGCTGACGCCCTTTGTCTGGAGCCTCTCTCGGCCGATCAGTTGGTTGATGATTGTGCTCTTACCCACCCCCGATGATCCGACAAAGCAATGCGTCTTTGAGGGCAGCAGCGTCCGCTTAAGGTCGTCAATGCCTTCTCGCGTGACGTTGCTCAAGGTCAGTACCGGTGCCGTAATACCCGCAGCGCGGATCTCCGCCAACTGGGACGCTGGAACTTCTGGCTCAACCAAGTCCGTCTTGGTTAGCAGGACACAAGGATCTGCCCCACCATCCCTCACCATGACGAGATAACGCTCTAGTCGCTTGAGGTTGAAGTCATAGCGGCAAGATTGAACGATAATCACGTAATCCAGGTTAGCCGCGATCATCTGATATTCGACGGAGTCTCCCGCTGACTTTCTGCGCAGAGCTGTCCTTCGCTCCAGAAGCATGTGGACCAACCCAAAATCGTCAGTCGGGTGTTTTTCTACACATACCCAGTCTCCTACACATGGGAGTTCCTGCGACAGGTGGTGTCGGTATAGATAGCTGCCTGCCAGCTTTGCCCGAAAGGTTCCGGTTTGATCCATGAGTAATAACAAGTCACGATCGACCGCCGCAACCCGGGCAATAGTGTCCGCAGGCCTGCATTTTTCCCTTTCTTCGAACCACTCATTCCAGCCCAGTCGAGCCAGATCAATGTGTCGGCTTGCCATTCTTCACCTGTTGTCGCGGAAGCAAATAATTAGAACGTCCCCATTGCTCTTTTGATATCCATTGGCCTTCTTCTTTATGCATAACGCAAAAAACAGGCGTGGGGTCACTGAGCTTGCCCGCTAAGCGCCCGTTCTCTTTTCCGTCGTCCGAATTGACTGGTTAGCTGACGAGCTTGATATTTGATCGTTGGGCCATAGCCGTTGCCCAAGGTTTGATTTTTGTCAGCATTGGCCCGAGCTCACGCTCCGCGACTTCAGTGTCGTGTGCAGCTTGAGCGCGCAACCAATAGCCGTTGGACAGGCCGAAGAATCTGCACAGCCATAGATCAGTGTCGGCTGTAATGGCCCGCTTGCCGGCAATAATATCACTGATTCGCTGGGGAGGAACACCTATCTCCTTGGCCAAACGATACTGGCTCAACCCCATCGGCTTAAGGAACTCTTCTAGTAGGATTTCACCTGGGGTTATGGGGTTGAGTTTGTTCATGCTTGATTCTCCTTAATGGTAATCCACGATCTCAACTTCTTCTGCACCCTCTGCCTCCCAATAGAAGCAGATGCGCCAGCGGCACGAACCAGCGGCGACAGCCGCGGCACCGTTCGGGCAGTTCACCGGGAAGCCCGCTTTTTGGGCGATCCGGTGGAACGTCTTGTTGGACGCGTTGTTTTCTGCGCCAAGTCAATCAGTGAAAGAAGGGCATTGTTCACTGCCTCTTCATTCGGAAATGCCTTGGCAACTTTCGGTCTGAGCACAATGATATTAGATGATTCTTTCAAACGCTGTGCGTACTTACCTCGTACAAGACCGCCGGGAAAGTCCGAAAGTTTATATTCCACCCGTAGTTCTTCGTCTTTATCAAGCTCTTTACCCTTCTTCATACAATTCTCGTTCTCCTTTGCTCGCCTTGCGGGCGCTTATGATTCGAATTATTTCTTCTTTTTCAGTGTGAGAAATCACCACAAGCCTACCTCTTCCGGAAACGCCAACCGTACATAGCGCACTTCGGTCGCTGAATGATCGGGATCGGGATCGGCACCGGTTACGGCCATGGGATCGCTCAAGGCTGTTGCTGCTTCCTCGAAAGAAACGCCATGCTTTTCAAGATTGGATTTTGCCTTCTTCGGGTCCCATTCGATTTTCATATTTTAGATTATACCATGTTCTTGGAATTACGCCCGTAGTTTCACAGTCAACTGGACGCCCAACGTCGCCCGAACTGGGAACTCACAGGCGCCGGCAGTTTGGCGTCATGTGCAGTGTCGGGTTGGCCGGTCAGTAGATGCACGCATCTAATATGGAAAGCACATTTGAAAGCAACTCATCGTTGCCTCTTTCAATACGTTTAGCTCGACGGGAATGGAAATCGACAGATTTTACCTGCTCAACCATAATAAAACCCGTCAGCTTGCTGTCTTTTGGGATAGGTACGTGAAAGGGGAATGCACGATCTGTGTTTGTTATTGGGCAGACAATAGCCAAACCGGTGCTTCGATTGAACAGGTCTTTGCTGACAACATAAGCGGGTCGCCGACCTTTCTGTTCATGTCCGGATTGCGGATCAAACGTGATCGTGAGGATGTCCCCCTGTTTTGGGATATACGCCGCCATTTACCAGACCTCCTTGCCAACTGGCTCACCCCAATCAACCTCACCGGGTTGGTAACTTTTAGGAATATGGGCAACTAGATCTTTAAGACTATGGCGGCCACGTATCCTTTTGGCTGGTGCCACGATCATAATGCCTTTTTTTACGCTAATATCGACCTCATCACCGACATCGAGTTGCGCGTCTAAGAGCAGGTTCTTGGAAATGCGAAGTCCCTGACTATTTCCCCATCTTTGAATTTTTGCAAGCACTATGCACCTCCACATGTATAATTTGTGTATATACTATGTATAGCCATTACGGGTGCAAATTTCAAGAACAATTTTGAGGCCAACGGAAGCATCACTGGCAGGGAAGCGCGTAAGTGATTCCCTGCCGCGTGCATGCACTTGTTCGCCCGCAATGTTTCAAGCCTGGCTTTCCGTGAGAACGAAGTCTTTCCTCGATGCGACGGCAGATAGCAGCTGACTCAGTTTCGTAACCGTTGGGACAGTTCTCCCTTGCTCATAACGAGCGTAAGTATTGAGAGACTTTGAACCCAGTTTCCGCGCGACCTCAGCGAGAGAAAGCCCGGACTTGATCCGCTCACATCGGAGAAGGAAAGCCGTGAGAGCAGATTCATCCGACGCACCGATCTCAAAATACTCACCTTTTCCAGGAATGACATGAATTTTGAAATCAGGTTTGTTGACGAGAGTTTCAATGGCATCGGCGATCATGTCAAAGGCTTCCCTCTTCGTCCGCCCCTGAGAAACAACAGTCAGAATGGGAACTTCAATGGCCCAATATCGGCCCGACTTGAAAACTCTTCCAACAAATCTCATGATTATTAACCTCCCCCGGCCTGCTACGTTATGCCGCCCGCAACAAGAATTCAACTTTCACAGCTTCGAATGGGAAAACGATGCGTCCATCGTCCGTGCGATCTAGAACTCCAGCGTTAAGAAGCGCAGTCACATCGCTGTGTACGGCCTTAACATCGCGCCCAGCGCGCCGCGCAGCTTCGCGGATTGATACGGGACCGGCTCCGCAGAGAGCCTTAAGTAGCTCCCACCGTTTTGGGGTTAACACTCGCCAAAGCAATTCTGGTGTAGCGAAGCTAATGCGCGCGGACTTTTTGGCTTTACCTGTTTTCCAAGCACGTGCAAAGTCCGCCATCGAATCGCCGGGCGTTCGTACATCAAGAGTTAAGGTTTTCATAGTTCCACCTCGCGATGTCATTCTGGAAGTCAGCTATCAACTGCTCCGGTGTCGTGAACAAGTAGGCGCTTTCCTTTCCACCAAAATGCCGGTGATCGCCCTTCCCAACTTCGTTGTCGTACCGCAAAACGCATTCTCCACGCACGATGTACGCCAGACTATACTTGAATCCGTGTAACGACCCTCCGAGCGGCTTTGGAATACGCCACAGTACTAACTCCGCGAATGACGACTCAGAGTAAGCGATGCGTGTGCGAAGGAGTTCAACGGCTTTCATGTTGGAGATAATACCAACATTTGTGATCGTTGTCAATTACTCCAACAACAAGGGCGATCACAAGAGACCGAACGCCGTTGCGGATCAGCCGCCGACTTTAGGAGGGTCGGCTGCATCCGTTAGTGTACGCCCGGCATGGGCGTGAACTTATGGGGTGCAAGTCCCCTGTATCTGAATCCTGTCAATGACTTGTACATTGACACAAGTACTAGCCGAAGGCAAGGGCGGAACCGCGAGGGACCGTCCGAAGGAAGCCGGAGTGCAAAGCTATGAGCCAAGCCTGCCCCGGACCTGATCCGGGGAACAGAAACAGCATACAAGGCTGAGTCTCCGGGCAAGTCAGCATTTATGCCCTGCGGGTATTTATGCCCTGCGGGTATTTATGCCCTGCGGGTATTTATGCCCTGCGGGTACAACATGACAAAGCCCTGGATTCGGGAGATACGGTAAATGCTGCGGTTGCATAGTCACAGTTCACGTTCTTATACCCCCCAAGGGGGTACTGAAAAGAGTCCGGGGAGACCTGCCCGGTCTACAACTCTTTCGGGAGGGGCGCCCGTCATGGCAACATGCCGGGGTACCGGACAGGAGTCAGCAGAGGCCATAGTAGGCGCGAGGAAACAAGCCCGGCAAGAAAACCGGGAAAGACTTACCCCGCCGAAGGGCCGAACACAGAGAAGGGAAGAACCTCTATGAGCTCCCATGACATAATGAATCCGTACGGAGGAGTGCCCATGGGGCGCATCGTGGAATCGTCTCTTTAGTGAATATTTCATCTGCATCATTCATAGTTTTTCTTCCCTTCTAACACGATGCTAAGGAGCGCGGCGGCTTTTTGCCGCGTCCCTCTTAAGCGATTGGTTATGCAGTCTTTTGGATCAATTTCTTGTCGATTTTGAGCTCATAAGAGAGGATCGTTTTAATGTTCATCTTTTTGGAAGCATTAAGAATTTCTATTCCGACTATTCTATTCTCGGATGTCGTATCTAAATTGACACCCTCCGTGATCTCAACTACCCCGTCCGGTTTCTGGGTCCCCAATTTGATATATACGGCATCAACCTCGGCATCATAATGGACTTTCATGTGTTCCTTCCTTTTTTCAATGGATAATTTGTTATTACCGTCGCTGTCTCCCCGGCAACGGAGACCACGATTTTCAGCGGATACTGAAAGCCGGCAACATCTTGGATGATCTCATGTTCTCCCTGACGCAAATTCATACCAGTCAAAATTGTAGAAATTATTGACTCCGGAATTTTGTAAAGGCTCGCCCGCCTTTTAGCGTGTCGCGAGAATTTTATTTTCATGCCCATCACGTTTTTTATGGCTTATGTTCTCAACTTGAGTTAGTTTTAATTCATAAATCTCTCTATCATTTACCCTATCCGCATTCTCAATTTATGTCAAAACGAACTTTTCAAGCAGCATCCGTCATGATTTTGAGGCGATGAGGTTCCATACCCTGTGATCGGCCTCTTGAATTGCCGGTTCGCAAATGCTCTATGTAATCTTCAACTCTCCTTACAGAGGCTGTGACACCTGGGAATGCCCTTTCAACTTTTACAGCAATTTCTTTTACAGAGTAAATCCCTTCAAGAATCAATAAATCGATTAATCCGGACAGCCTATTTTCAAAGTGGCCTAACCAAGTCTTTCCCCGCGAAACCGTCGGTATTACGCACTTCGCTCCTGATTTTGTATTGCTGAGATCATCCTTATTTCCGCTGCTCATGAATTTTAATCCCCTTTCCTCTGTATGACGATTATTTGGGACAACCGCAAATTAGTATAATGTCATTGCGTAAAATAAGTGGCTGTCCGTACGCAGTAACAACTGTTTTATCTTGCGGGTTAAAGTCCCGTCCGGGGAATTGTCCGATTCACCCCGGTAGCTCAAGGGAGCGTTGTCTTGGTAACAAGTGGTCGTAAGTTTCTAATTGGCAAAGCAGCAGGCCGTAACGAAAGTGAACCTATACGTAGCCTCGTTAAACTTTAAAGGAGATGCCGACCCAGTGGACAGATGGGGAAGGCCGAAGTCGCGGGCTTGGAAAACGGAAGCGGTCCGTGGAATCTTCCGGGGTAGCAGGGGCGGCATGCTGTGGAAGACAAACAGTCCAGTGCTGGAGGCCCGCTACAGTGATGTTTGAGGAATATCAATCGGCGCGTATAAGGCAACGAAATCGCGGCGGGCTGTAACGGGAGTCGGAGGGGTTCGGAGTACCGTTTGAGGGCAAGGGACAACATAACCCTGCCCGAGGGAAGGGACCCTACTTTGTTCACGCAACCGAATAGTGGAGGGAGAGGGGATTGCAGCGATGCTAACAACCCCGGAAAACATCAGGACACTACAGAGGAAGCTTTACCGCAAGGCCAAGCAGGAGAAGACCTATCGTTTCTACGCCTTGTACGACAAGGTATACCGGGCGGACATCCTCGGTCATGCCTACAACCTTGTCAAGGCCAACAAAGGTAGCGCCGGGATAGACGGCGTCACCTTCGATGCCGTCGAGACGGGAGAAGGGGTATCCGCCTTCGTGGCGGAGTTGGAAGAAGCACTGAAAAGTAAGACCTACCGGCCCGACCCCGTAAAGCGGGTCATGATACCCAAAGCAAACGGCGACAAGCGTCCGTTGGGTATCCCGACCATACGGGACAGGGTAGCCCAGATGGCCGCAAAGTTGGTCATCGAACCGATCTTTGAAGCGGACTTTTGTGACACCTCATACGGATTCAGACCGAAGAAGTCAGCTCAGCAGGCAGTTGATGACGTAACCTATGCCATGAATAGAGGGTATACGGAAGTCATTGATGCAGATTTGAGCAAGTACTTTGACACTATTCCCCATTCCAACCTTCTGGCCGTGGTGGCCGAGCGGATCAGTGATGGCGAGATATTGCACATCATCAAGATGTGGCTCAAAGCCTCGGTTAAGGAAGAGGATAAGGATGGAAAGCAAAGGAACATCAGCGGCGGCAAAGGCAATCGCCAAGGCACTCCGCAAGGAGGAGTAATCTCACCGTTATTGTCCAACCTCTACCTGCATCTTCTGGACAGGATATGGGAGCGGCATCAGCTGGAGAAGAAACTCGGGGCACGCATAGTGCGCTATGCAGATGACATTGTTGTCCTATGCCGACGTGGAACCGAGCTGCCGATGAGGATACTGCGTCAAATACTGGCGAGACTGGGTCTTACCCTGAATGAGGCAAAGACGCGGATAGTCAATGCCTTCGAGGGGAAGTACGACTTCCTTGGATTTAGCATTTGGATGGGGAAAGGCAGAAAGACGGGGAATCATTACCCCCATGTCCAACCTTCAAAGAAATCCCTGCAAACCATCAAAGACCGGGTCACCAATCTGACGACAAGAAGTCGGACGATAATGCCGCTGGAATGGGTAGTGAATGAGGTCAACGCCACCGTGCGCGGCTGGGTAGGTTACTTTCACTATCGCAATTGCAGCGAAGCAATGGGCCAAATACGGCACCATGTGGAGGAGCGGTTAATAACGCACCTGCGCAAGCGGCACAAGGTCAGAGATAGGAAGACGGGATACGTCAGGTTTAAACACCGGGCGTTGTACGAGAGGTATGGGCTTTACAAGGTGCCGACAACAGCGGTTTGGCAGAAGGCGCATGCCTTGTAGTGAAGAACATCGGAAAGCCGTGTGCGGGAAAATCGCATGCACGGTTTGATGAGGGAGGATTGGCAGCGTAACCATGGTGCGGCTATTTAGGCACCGTCAAACGAAAGGGACGGAAACAGATAAGCCAGCCTAAAGTGATCATTGCCAGTTCTCTACTCTACCTGATTCTTTTAATGTCAATTTCATTCAACCTTCCAGATTTCAGTTTCCTTGTCATTTCAATGCATAACGGTGCAGCGTCATGTTCGGCGATCCGTTCTCTTGAATCTTTTATAGCCTCAAGGATATCCTCGGTGGTCGCTTTGGTTTTTATGCCGGGAATGTCAAACGGGGATTTAGCAGCTATTTTGAAGACAATTGTAAAAGTTTCTCCACCGCGCCTTTTTATAATTACTTCTTCCTTTCTCGCGATATTAAGAACCTCGGCAAACCGTTGTCTTGCTTCGGAATATGTATAGACTTTCATAATGTTTACTCCATGACTTGAAGGCCGATCTTTTGTGCAATTACTTTCATCTGCCGATCAAGCGTCAATAATGGGCTGTGCAAGTTAATGGCACATTCCAGGAAATAGGCATCATATGCATATATGTTCGCCATTGCAACTATTGACCAGCGTGTAACTCCTCTCGGACAACACGGCGGATTACCTCTTCGAGCGGCTGATCCTGATGTTCCATATATGCTCGGAGGGCATCATTAAGCATCGTCTGGTAGTTACCTCCGCCTTGTTCCTCAACCTTGGATCGGAACCAGTCGATAATGTCACGATCAAGCCGAATAGTGATCCGCACCTTATTCCCGGAGGAAGGAAGTACAGCACCTCGCTTTCCTTTACTAAAATCATATTTCGCCTTCATATTGTCTTACCTCGTAGCGCACTGCCTTGCGTGCGGAAATGATCCGAATATTGTCCTCTCGCCATGTGTAGACCACTACCAGTATGCGGCCGAATGCGTCCATTCCAATGGTGACGTAGCGTTGCTCACCTTGCCGAAAATCCTCAACCGTCACGGCGTTTGGGTCTTCGAAGACCGCGAATGTATCGGCAAACGAGATTCCGTGCTTGGACTTATTCACTTTAGCCTTCGATTCATCCCACTCAAACATGGCATCCTATAATATGCACATATGTATGTACATGTCAAGATTTTGATGGCGAACGGTGCCGCGGCATCAGCGGGCGCATGCTTTTTGCGCTCCGCTGAATGCCATTGTTGGCTGGCGTTATGTAAGCGGGGCAATATTCAAAAGGTCCTGTTGAGTCTTTGCCCTTTCCCAGTCATCAATGAGCTCCTGCTGGTGAATCGTTGCCCATTCGATTACAAACCCCTTCACACGAGGCGGCAACTGACCAGAAAAAACCGATAAGTTGCGAATATCGATTAGCGCCACGTCGCCGCTGTACTCCGCATGGAAATGAGGTGGATTGTGATCGTCAAAGAACATTTTGATAACGATTCCAAAAAAGCGGCTGATTTCAGGCATAAATGGGCTCGCATCGTAAGGTGGGAAAAACGTCTTCCGGTTTCTTTCCCGTTACTTTGAGGTACAAGGAGTCAGGGCAGAGATCAATTTTGTCGAGCCAGACAAGCTCGCCAAATGAACCAATTTGAACCTGTTCGAAAATATGAGGGTCACGCCACAAGGTGAAAACACCTTTGCCGACCAAATCAGAGAGGTCAACCACCCCATACACACCGTCATCAAAAGCCACTTCAAGGCGATAATTTTTTAATACGGACACCTTGGTGATTTTAGCCATTGTTTCGCACCTCCTTTTTGTCTTTTATAGCATGTAACGGACTGTAATGAAAGAGAGTGACGACGCAACCTGAAAGTCAACGTACGACTCACGGGAACCAGCTGTCTCAACGATCTGGTGCAGCCGATGGAAATATTCATGGCAGATAAACTACATAAACTATCCTTGCCCAATGCAACATTTCGACCCGTTGGCTATTAAAGCATACCTTAATGCATACGCTGTCGTTCCTCCGCTGTCCTTCGTTCCTTTTTTTATATATTCAGATCCTGCAACACCCGAGATGCTTGAGTAATGCAGCAATATAAGTACCCCAGGTCGCAGCTTTCCTGGTACCATCAATCTTTACTGACTCTATTTCACGTGCGTCAAGATCAATGTCTCCGGCATGGACGAAATCGTGCACACGACGCAAGGTATAGATGTCCAAAGCCCAATTCGTGATTTTGCCTGTTGATCTTCTCATTATTAGAAAACCATCTTCTGTAACCTCATATATATTCATCGGACGATCTCGTCTCGGTGTTGTGAATACTTCTTTAGCTCCACCCACTTCGGCCATTTCTCTCAGTTTCCGCAATGATAATCTACAGTGGTTGCAGGCAAACTCATCGATTGGTTGTATTGAGACGATATTATTGACAGAAGTGGTATGTTTCACCCTGCGGCTTTGCTCATTCGCCGACGGGACTGGACCAGTCTGATCTAGCTCCCCCGTTATTCTGGAAAGTAATTCGCTATCGTCTAACCTCGCCAAGTATTCTCTTAGCTGTGTTATCTTTAGTTCTTTCCATGCAATACCATGGTGATCAAGAGCCTTCTGGATGTTGGGTGGAACCCTTGTTGCAATCAGCATTACCCGTACAGTTGCGTCTTCTGCAGACAGAATCATGCCTTCGTAGGATAGAATCTGACCCATATGCTCGTCCTTGATAGGGCCAGCCTTGAGTTCGACAATCAATTTGTTCCCGTGCTCATCTTCAAATAGGAGGTCCATTCTTCTGCCGTACATAACAACCTGTCGGCCTATCCGTTTTAGACCAGGTTCTATGAGGGCTGGGTGTTTATCCAGTATGTCTTCGAAATCTTTCTCTCTCATTTCGATGATCCTATATTCGGGAATAGGTCAAAGAATCCATCATTGTTCATCTATTGCCAACGGTGCCGCGGCTCACCGGCAGCCGCGAGCGAACGAAGTTCGGGCGCGGCTGTCCGGTGCAGGCGCTGGGTGGGGGCGGGCGAG
>Ga0082335_1002668_pt1 | contig 32427 bp, 16 predicted proteins | sample Subgrocontami58m_FD_72375 | JGI IMG/M metagenome (GOLD analysis project Ga0082335, IMG submission 72375) | Subsurface groundwater microbial communities from S. Glens Falls, New York, USA - GMW37 contaminated, 5.8 m (SPADES assembly) (version 2) ...
GCCGGAGAGGAGGTGGACGAGGCTGGCGCCGAGCCCGTACACGTCGCTCGCCGGGGTGGCGCGGCGGGGATCGCGCCACTGCTCGGGCGCCATGTAGTTGAGCGTGCCGACCACGTCGCCGGTGCGGGTGAGCTGGAGCGACGCGCCGGCGGCCGCGCGCGCGAGCCCGAAGTCGGTCAGCCGCGCGCCGCCGGCGGGCGGCAGCAGCACGTTGGAGGGCTTGACGTCGCGGTGGACGAGCCCGGCCGCGTGCACGGCCGCAAGCCCGCGCGCGATGTCGGCCGCGAGCGCGAGCGCTCGCTCGACCGGGAGCGGGCCGTGGGCGTCGACATGGCGCTGGAGGTCTTCGCCTTCGACCCATTCGAGGATAAGGAAGGGAAAGCTGCGCTCCAGCGCGGTGTGCAGCACGGGCACGAGATTCGGGTGCCGGACCGCGGCGGTGGCCCGCCCCTCGCGCAGGAAGCGGGTGGCGGCCGCCATGTCGGTGGCCAGTTCCCCGTGCAGCACCTTCACCGAGACCCGCGTCCGGCGCGGCAGCAGTAGTGCGCGCCACACGGTGCCGGTGCCGCCGAAGCCGGCCTCGGCTTCCTGCTCGATGCCGTGACGCGCGAGCGTACGCGGGATGTCGCGCGCGCCCAGGGTGGGATCGAAGCGCGCCCCCGCGGCGTCGACCGCGAGCACCTCGGCGAGCGGGTCGATCGGCGCCGCCACGCGCTTATGGCAGCCGCCGCAGGAGAACAGTCCCGCCGCCGGCACCCCGAAGGCGTTCACCCGCGACCAACAGTGCGGGCACACCAGGATGTGCCTCCGGGTCGCGGCCTGCGCCGCGGCGATCCCTTCCAGGCCGGCCCAGCGCTGCTGGAGCAGGAACGGGCCGATCGGGATCGGCCGCCCGAACAGGGCTTCTGCGCGCGCGAGCCCGGCACGCACTTCGGGCAGGTCCTCGGCGCGGGGCGCCCCGGCCGCGGCGCACGCCTGCAGGAACTCCTCGTCGCCCGGGGACAGGGGCACGCCTACTCCCCCTTGCTCCGCAGGGCCTTCAGATCGAGCCCGAGCTGCTTGGCGCGCGCATAGAACCACGAGCGGTCGGTGCCCGACTCCGACGCCGCCTGCACCACGTTCCCGCCCGCGGCGGGGACCACCCGCTCGATGAACGCGCGGTCGTACCCGTCGCGCATCCGGCGCTTGGTGTCTTCCAGCTCATCGAAGGTCCGCGGCTCGGAGGTCGGCACCACGCTCGCGCCCGACCCCGGACCGCCCGCACCCGGGGCGATGTCCGGCGGCAGGTGGGACTCCGTCAGCACCTCTCCCTCTGCGATCGCAAGCATGTACTTGATGAAGTTCTCCAGTTGGCGCACGTTGGTCCCCGCGAAGTCGCAGGCCTGGAGCCGCGCGAGCGCCGCCTCGGTGATGCGCACGTTCTTCTTGCCGACCTCCGTCTCATAGCGCTTCAGGAAGTGCCGGACCAGCAGCGGCACGTCCTCCGGCCGCTCGCGCAGCGGCGGCAGGCGAAGCGTGAGCGGGTTGAGGCGCAGGAGCAGATCGCCGCGGAAGACGCCTTCGCGCACGTCCTTGTCGAGGTCGCGGTTGGTGGCCGCGATCACGCGCACGTCGACCGCGACCGGCTTGTCGCTGCCGAGGCGCTGGACCTCGCCGAACTGCACGGCGCGGAGCAGCTTCGCCTGGACGCTTGCGGGGGCGTCGCCGATCTCGTCCAGGAACAGCGACCCGCCGTGCGCCGCTTCGAAGTACCCTTTCCGCATCTTGCGCGCTTCGGCGAACGCACCGACCTCGTGGCCGAAGAGCGTGTCTTCGATCAGCGTCTCCGGGATCGCCGACATGTTGAGCGCGAGGAACTCCGCGTCCCGGCGCCGGCTGGCGAGGTGGAGCGCGCGCGCGAAGAGCTCCTTGCCGGTCCCCGACTCGCCGAGCACGAGCACCGGCCAGGGGCTTTGCGCGAACCGCTGCGCCTGCTCGACCACGCGGGCCATGGTCGGGCTGAGCGTGAGCACGTCTTCGAAACCGTTCGGGCGACGGATCCGATCGCGCAGAGCGCGATTCTCGCGACCCAGGGCTTCGAGCCGCCGCAGGCCGTCGAGAGTGCGCGCGATCACCTCGAGAAAGCGTCCGATACGCGCGAGCACCTCGGGCCGGAACATGCCTTCCACCCGATCGTGGTCGACGTAGACCGCGCCGGCGATCTTCTCCGCAATGCGGAACGGCGCGGCCAGCACCGAGAGGCTGCGGGCGCGGGAGACGCCGGCGGAGACGCCGTAGCGCGGGTGCTCGAGGGCGTTCTCGACCAGGATCGGCTCGCCATGGCGCAGAGCGTCCTCGAGGATCGAGCGGCTGAGGCGACGCTCGAGGTCGCCGAGGGGCGCGGCCTCGAGGTTGCGGGCCACGCGCACCTCGGGTTCGCCTTCGCCGGTGGTGACGACGAAGCCGCGGCGCGCGCCGGTGATCGCGACGATCGCGTCGAGCGCTTCGGCGAGCACGTCCTCCTCGGTCGGAGAGCGCTGTACGCGCTCGACGCGATCGAGCCACGGGCCGGCGTCGGCGGAGCTCGCGAGCACTTCGGCGGCGTCGGCCTTCAGCTCGACCAGGTCGGCGACCAGGACCTGCGCCTCCTCGGCGAGGGTGGGCGAGGCGGCGCCGGCTCCGTCGCGCAGCGCGCGGGCGATGTTCCCGGCCTGGCGCACGGCGCAGCGGAAGAGATCCTGAAGCCGGACTGCGGGGTCGGGGATCGGGTCGGCTTCGGGCATGGGGGCGGGCCCTCTGGATTGCCGCAGGCGGCGCGCGCGCGCCGATTCGGACCGGGGCATTGTAGCGGGGCCGCTGGGGGAAGGCTAGTGTCCGGCGCGATCCGGCGATCCGGATCCATCGGGATCGCGCTCGCGCTCTTCGGGACGCGGGCGATGTTGACGTTCCCGACCACGCGCGACCCGGACATCACCGACTGGGCGCAGGGCGCGATCCGTGCCGTGGTGGACGCGGTGCGAGATTGCGGGGCGGTCGTGGAGGAGGAAGCGGCGGCGCCGATGATCGCCGTCGCCCTGACGGTTCGCGGCGGCGATTGCCTCGTGTGTGGGTGCGATATCGGCGAGGCGCCTGCGGTCCGCTGCCGCACCTGCGGGACGCCCCACCACGCGGAGTGCTTCCGGTACGTGGGCCGCTGCGCGGTGTACGGCTGCGGGAGCCAGGAGGCGGTCGGCCGGGAGGAGCGTGGGCGCGAGGGTCCGCGGCTCGGGGAACGGCAATAGTGTCCCGGCGCGCCCGGCGGGGTGCCTGCGCGATCCGACACGGGCGGCTCGAGGATGTGGGAACCCACGGACATCGGGCCGCGGAGGGAATCCTGGGTTCGATCGCAACCCGAGGCCGGACTTGAATCTGGCGCGGCCGCGGCACGGCGCGCGGCCGCGGAACGGGGCTTGCTCTTCTGCTCCTGCGAAGTTCGACAACCAGCACAGGAGCAGAGCCATGAAAGACCTGGAGCTTGCCCTCGAGCATTTCACCGCCGCGATCGAGCGCGGAGATGACGTTGCCGAAGCGCTGTGGAGCCGCGGTTGGCTGCATTGCACCGCCGGGCGCTGGATCGAGGCGGTGTGCGATTTCGAGATCGCGCGCGAGTTGTCGCCGGGCACGCTGCCGCATTACCGCGAGCACCTGGAAGTCGCCTGCCGCCAGCTCGGGATGGAACCGGAGGTCGGCGAATCGCCGGGGCGGAGGAATTGACCACCCGGCTCAGACCCGTCGGTTCAGCCACTTCACGATTTCTTCGAGGGAGGCGTGCTCGTACATCCCGGGTCGAAAATCGGGAAAGGCGAGCTCCTTGCCCTGCAGCACGGCGGTCGCCTGCTTGACGTAGACCCGATTGCCTTCGCGCTCCCGGGCCGCTGCGTGCGCCCGGGCTTCCTCCGCGGACAGGAACGCGGCCGAGAAATAGCGGAACACGCCATCGCCGAAGCTGCTCTCGTACGGGTCCTCGACGAGGACGTAGTACGCGATCAGGGTCTGGTCCGGGGCATTCCGCACGCGGGAGAAGAGGCGTCCCTCGCGGAGAATCGAGCGGTCTTTCACTTGGGTGAATTGGTTCTCCCATTCGACGTGAGTGACCTCCGGCACGGGTGGAAGGGGCGGGAGCCGGTTCTCGATCTCTTCGGACTTCACCGGGTCCGACTTGAAGTTCCGGTAGGTCTCCTGATGGTAGGTGTCCCAGAGGATGCTGTTGACGGGGCAGAAGGACCATTCGCGGCCGCCCTCCTGGCGAAAGACGAACACGCCTTGGTCGCCGCGCACGCCCAGGAAGGCGAGAACCATCCCCTCGCGTTCGAAGAACTCGGCAGGGGACCCGGTTGACATCGCGGTTCTCGCTATGGAGCGGACGAACGGAACCGGCACGGCATCCGCGGCGATACGATGCGATTCTTGCGCCGCCCGCGCGGAGGCAACTGACGATCGGACATTATACCCGTCGCGGAACTGCCGCGGAAGCGGAGGCCTACTCCCGCTACTCCCGACTCGAAGTTGAACTCCTGCGACGGGTGCAGCGGGGAAGGCGAAGCGCGGCCGAATTGCGCGAGCGGGACGGACGTCCCCGCGGTCGACCGGCGCGCGGTCTACCGCACCTGGAATTCCTGCGGCGGCGCGGTCGCGTTCCGCTCCGGCGCGTAGTACTCGTAAATGCGCGATGGCGCGTTGCGGGCTTCGACCGCGAACTTCGCCTGCAGGTGCCAGGCCAGCTCGACGGTTTCGTGGCCGCCGAGGCGGTCGAGGTAGAGGACGACCTCGCGGCCGTTCTGTTCGAACTTGGCGACTTTGCCGGCGGTGACCAGCGACTCGAGATCCGCGGATTCGACCTGGAAGCCCGGCGGCGTGCCGACGCACACCATCACCATCCGCGAATCGAGGTCTTGCCGGTTCTCCGCACGCACGCTGCACGCGATGCGCTCTTCGCGGGCGACCTGGGTGCGATCGTAGGCGACGGCGAGGGCGAAGGGGGCCGAAGTCGCGCCTTCCGTGGCGTCCCAAGGCACGTGCCAGCGGCCGACGACCTGAGCCATGAGGCCGGGCTTGCCTTCCCACGCGATCTGGACGGTGTTCTCTCCGGCGTGGACCAACTCGGAGGCTTCGACCTGGCGCATGAGGTCGGCGTTCTCCGGGGCGACCTGGATGCGTGCAGCGTCGCGTCCGTTGACGCGCACGACCGCGGTGCCGGTGCAGTCGCCGGGTGTGCCGGCTGCGGATCCGAGCAGCGCCTGGAGGGTGAGGATGGTCGCCTGGGTGGAGTGCCAGGTGCCGCCCGAGTCCATCTGCGTTACCAGCCACGCGAGGGCCTGATTGGCGACGGCGGGGTCGCGGTTGGCCTTCTGGAGGGCGAGAACGACGGTGGCGGTGGTCTCGATGTCGAGAGAACTCCCGCCGGCGTACGAGACGACGGAGGTCCCGCCGGTCCAGTGGGCGAGGTCGCCCTTTTGGATGCGCCCGGCGACCAGTTCGTCGAGGAGTTGTTGGGCCTGGCGATCCGAGCGGTCGGCGGAGAGACGGGCGAGGGCGACCAGGGCGCGGAGGCTGGGATCCTCGGTCGGAGCAGCCTTGGCCAGCCAGGAGAGCCCGCCGGCGACGTGCGCTTCGTTGGCCGGGGTACCGGCTTCGAGGAGCGACCAGAGCACGTACGCGGTGAGTCCGAGCTGGGTGGCGTCAGCAGGGACCGAGCCGTGGGTGCCCTGCGCGGACGTCCAGGAGCCGTCGCGGTTCTGCGAGCGGAAGAGGAATTCCCGGGCGCGCACCATCACCCGCGGGTCAATGTCGAACACGCCGCTCATGGCGGAGAATTCCTGGAGGCCGTAGGCGGTGAGGGCGACCACGCCCTGGCCCTTGCCCCACCACTCGAAGCCGCCGTCGGCGCACTGGAACGTGAGCAGGCGCTGATTGCCGAGGGAGAGGTATTCCCTTGCCTTGGCTTCGATGGCGGGCGTCACCCGACGGGTGCGCTTCAGGTAGTCCAGCACGAGGGCATTGGGAAACGTGCTGGACGACGTCTGCTCGAATCAGCCGCAGGGCACATGGAGCATGGAATCCATGCCTTCGACGACCTGGGAGAAGCAGCCGGGGTAGAGGCGGACGACAAGGGTGGAGCCGCCCTCGACCGCGGACGCGGGGACGGTGAAGGGGAAGGACGGGGCGCCCTCGAGGAACTGCGAGGCGGTGAAGACTCCCTCGCGGCCATCGGGGAGCACTTCGAGGACGCGCTCCATGGCGTCGACGGCCTGGCCGCTATGGCCGTCGACGCGAAGGCGCAGGAGGCCAGGGCGGAGGGCGCGGATGCGGAAGACGGCTCCGGCGACCTTGCCGGCCTCGACGCGAAGGTCGGCTTCGCGGGCGCCGAGAGCTTCGTAGCGGTCGGAAGGCGCGAGGGCGACGTGCACGTCCTGGGCTTCCTCGAGGTAGTTCATGACGGAGACGGGGACGTCGAGGATGTCGTGCTGGGTGACGTAGGGGGGCAAGCCGACGTCGAGGAAGAACTCCTGGAAGACGGTGATCGGCCGGTGGGCCGAGCCGAGGCGGCCATCGCGGGTGTTGGCGACTGCGGCGGCGACCCACTTGGTGATGGTGTCGGCGAGGCGGACGGTGACGCGCGCGCGTCCCTCGGCGTCGGTGAGCACTTGAGGGGCGACGAAGAGGGTCTCGGGGAAGTGGCGGCGGACGCGGACATGGGTGGGGCGGATCGCGGGCTGGGCGGCGTTTCTGGGCAATTCACCGGACTTCTGGACCCTGGGCAAGTCAATGAAGCCGGAGCCTGCGCCACCGACCCCGGTGCCGACATCGAAGCGTTCGAGATCGGCCCATGCCTGCTTGGTAGCACGTTGAAAGGCTCGCTGATCTTCCAATGTCACGGTTGAGCCCATGCCGCTCTGGATCTTCCAGTAGCTGATGTCCAGGTCGAGCCCGAAGTGGTTCTCTTCCAGGATCATCGTTGCGTCATTGTCCTCGTAGGCGACGAAGTCATGATTCTTGCTCGGGGAGTCCATCCACCCATCATCGCCGTAGAACAGAAAGGACCAACCGGGATCGAAGTCCAAGCTCTCGGTGTAGTTCCAAGTCATCTTGGTGTCCCACTCGAGCCCTGATCCACGGTCTCGGCGCGACCTATCGGCGTCGTTACCCGATATGTAGGTGAAGTTCAGGTCGATCCAGGGCTTGATCTCGTGGTCGAAGGTGTACTTCATGCCCGCGATTGGCCTCTCGTGGCCGTAGTACACGTTCCCCGCGAATTCCTCTGCGAGTCTGCGGGTCTCAAGGGCCTGAAACCAGAAGTAATCCACGTGCACGTTGTCATCGAGGTTGTACGTGAACTTGAGCCCGCCCCGCTCGCGTAGGCGGTCGCGGTAAAGGTCCCCGTCGCCGTAGAAACTGATGTAGTCCTCGAACTTTGAGGAGATGTAGTAGTCCAACCCAATCCCGGCGGTGCGAGTCTCTGATTCGCGGTTACCGCCTCCGTAGATAGCTGCATAGATGAACTTGAACAGGCTCCGTTCATCGATGTTGTAGTCCACATTGAATCCAGTGCAGCTTGAATCCCAGTCTCTCTCGTTAGGGTCGGGGGGCATGGAATCGAATCCAATACCGACGGACCTGTGCTCCCAGCGGCCGTCCATGCCTGCGAAGAGGAAAGCGAGCCAGCTCTCCGCATCCATTCGGGAAGGGTCCATGTCGGTGCCGGGAGCACTAGGGAATCCACCGTCCTCCATCGCCCGCGCGACCAGGAGATCCCCTGTGTGCGGTCCCACCGCCCCGACCTCTCCGTCGAACCCGAGTTCGCGGACGTCCTCATCGCCGATTCCTGGCCCGGCCCATTCTCCGGGAATCTCCACGTCCAACCCGAGCGCGGGAATCACCCGTCCCGCGCGGGATGCAATCTCCTGGCGCGAGGTCCCGTCTCTGTTCACGACGGTGAGATCGTCCAGGGTCGCCATCCGCCCGTCGGCCCCCGCGCTCACGACAACCGCGCGGATGCCGGACGGGGTCACTTCCGTCCGAACGCCATACTCGCCATCGAATGGATCCATCAGGGCATCCTGGGTCACTCCGCCCTGAGCCTTCAACCACGCCGCCGGCACGCTCGACATGCTCGGCGACCAGACCCTGCCTGTTCTGCAGGTGAGATCGTCCCTTGTGCCGAACTCCCGGTCTGGTCCCGCGCTGTGCAAGTCCACCGCCCCCTTCCGGGCGTCCCCTTCCACCCGATATCGCGTCCGCCACGGGTCACGCAGTAGGGCGAGCGGTAGCCCAGCGCGCCGTACCCTTGCTTCGATGCCCTCGGGTACTTCGCCCTTGAACCCCCCGGGAGTGACCTGGATGTCGTCGGCGTTCGCAGGCAGCCCATCCGGCCCGCGGCTTTGCAGCACGAGCTCGTGGGGATATTGCTCCGAACCACAGAAGCAAAAAGAGCCGAGGGTGTACGGTCGCCCCCACAGGTCCAGCAGATCGGTCTCATCGACCAGTCCCGCTTCGATGAGCCGTTTCATCTCGTTGTCGAGCTTCGGCCGCCTCGCGCTCCGGTATGTCAGCACGGCCTTCCACAGAATCGCGTGCGTGAGCATCATTCGCTCGCCGGGGGAAAGCAGTACGTCCTTGCGCCGCTCCTCCAGCGCCTTCCAATCCGCGACGATCTCGTCGGCCCGCACGCGCTTGCGCTCCTCTTCCAGCCAGCGTCCGGCCGCCGCCGCGAGCTCCTGCGCGTCGGCGCGCATTTCCGCCACCACGTCCGCTTCGCGCGACGTCGCCGCCTCCGTGATCCGCTGCACCATGTCGCAGGCCGCGAACAACGCCCGCGCCGCCCGGTCGCGCTTCGCCGCGTCCTCCGCAAATAGCGCCTTGTCCGGATCCATCCCGGGCAGCGCCATCCGCGGCTGGAGCACCTCGCGCTCGAGCAGATAGAGCGTCTTCGCCAGGCCCGGAGCATAGTCCGCCCGCGCCAGCACCGCGGGGTCCACCACCCATAGCCCCAGCGCCGCCGGAGCCGGACGCCCTTCGCGGTCCCGCACCTGCACCTCCAGCGTCGCGACTTCCCCCGGCCGGTAGCTCTCGCGATCCAGCTCGACTTCCACCGCCAGGTCCTCCGCCGGAGTCACGAACGCCCGCCGCGCATCCCACACCCGGCGGAACTTCTGCGCGACTCCGTACGCGAGCACCTCCACCACGCCCGTGACGTCCGCGGGCAAGTCAATCCGCATCGTCGCGGCACCGCCCACGAGGTCCATCGAGCGCGTCAGCACCACCTGGCCGTTGCGCACCACATCCACGTACACCGGCCCGGCGCATTCCACCGCCTCGGCGCGGACCAGGAGCGGCTCGCCCGGAGAGTACGCCGCCCGATCGAGAGCCACGCGGAGCGCGGGCCCGGGATCGCGCCGAGGCAAAGTCGCCGTGCCTTCGCCGAGGTTGCCGCGCGCGTCGCGCGCGCTCAGGCGCACCGTCCGCTGCGATTCGTCGTCTTCGGCGTCGTCGGTCCACTCGAGGTCGGCCAGCCCCTGCGCGTCCGTCTTCACCGTGCGCGGACCGCCGGGCAGTTCCACCGTCACCTCCACCTGCGCGGGCGTCGCGTCGGGATACTGGGCCACCACCCAGAGCCGGTTCGGCATCCCCGGCACCACCTCGCCGCCTTCCACGAAGGCCGTGACCCCCAGCTCCCCCGTGGACACGAGGGCGGTGAGCTGCACCCGCTCCGTCTGCTTGCCCGGGTCCCGCAGGGTGAGCGCGAGCACCGCGGTGCCCGCCTTGCGGTCGCCCGGCAGCGGAATCTCGGGAAGCTCGCAGCTGCCGTGCGCGTCGGTCGTCGCCGTGGCTTTGAAGAAGCTCTTGCCGGCGGCGTCGGACCACTCGGCGACGGCTTCGACTTCGGCTCCGACAACCGGCTCTCCAAAGAAGTAGTCCGCCTGGATCGATCCCTTCATGCGCTCGCCGGGACGATACGCCTCGCGGTCGAGCTTCGCGGTGATCTTGAACTTTGGAAGGCTGTACCGATCGACGGCCACCGGCTTTTTCGACTCGATCGGCTTCCCGTCCACTTCGGCGCGCGCGGTGATCGTGTAGGCGCCGAGCCGGATCTCGTGCGCGAGCGTCAGCCGGGTGTCGGCGAGCCCGTGCGCCGATGCGACGGCCTTTTCCCGATGGATGCGGTTGCCGTTCGGATCTTCGATCTCGAGGGTGATCGGGACGCCCTCGACCGGCCGGTGCGAAGGCACGCGCAGAACCATGGCGCGGACGTGAATCGTCTGGCTGGGCTGGTAGGAGGGCTTGTCGGTCGAAATCAGGACCGCGCAGTCGCGGCGGATCTCGACCGGGTGGAGGATGTGCGTGGATCGCGTCCCCAGGGTGGTGCGCACGTCGAGTGCGTACCGGCCCGCCGGGAGGTCGGGGAGCAGGAAGCTCGCCGGCACCGTCCCGCGCGTGTCGGTCACGCCTTGCTGGAGCAGGACATCGACCTCTTGCGGCGACACGCAGAAGCCGTCCTCGCGCAGGGTCACGAGCCGGATATCGACCGCGGCGCCCGCGATCGGGGTCTCCGACTTCCAGTCGCGGGCGAGCACGCGCAGTGAGGCGCGGGTGCCGGCGTGGAAGGACTTCTGGGTGAAGACGCGGGTCTCGAGCCGCGCGTCCGCCGCGCGGGCGGCGGAGGCGGGAACCGGATCGAGGAAGGGCGTCGGTTGCGCGCCTGCGCCGCCTGGTGTGGTTGCGGCGCTTCCGGACTGCGCGGCTCCGCTACCGCCGGACGGCGCGGTGGACTTCGCCCCGGTCGGCGTCGAGGAAGCCTCGGGGTCGGGGGAAGGCGCGTGATCGCGGGCCGTGTCGGGCCGGTTCGCGGCTGCCGCGGGCCGGACGGGTTCACGCGTGTCGGACACGAAAGGAAGATAGAGCGCGAAAGCCGCGAACACGGCCGCGGCGATGGCCAGCCGATGGAGCGGCGGACGATCCGTGGACTCCGCGCGACTCCCACGCGCGGCCCCGCCCGCGGCGGGATGGGAAGAGCCCGCAGGGGAGGCAGAGGCGCCTGGGGTGGAAACGGACGCGCCCGAGGTGCGCTCCGTCCCGCCCGCGCCGCCTGCCCCGCCGGCGGCGTCGAACGCCCCCGCGCGCTCCGCTTCGTCGGCGACCCGCGTCGCAAAGTCCTCTCCCAGCGCCCCGCCCGCGACCAGCACGCCGACCGTGCGGCGCGTCCCGTCCATCGCCTCGAGCTCGGCGCGGCACTCGGCGCAGGTGCCGAGGTGGACGTCCGCCACAATGCGTTCGGCCTGGGTCAACTCCTGGTCCAGATACGCGAGCAAGAGCTCGCGGACTCGCATGCACGTCATCATGATCTGAGCTCCTTCGCCCGGCCGCCGCCGAGGGCTTCCTGCACTTTGCGATGCGCGCGGAACAGACGCCCGCGCACCGTGTCCCGCGTCAGTCCCAATCGCGCGGCGATCTCTTCGTAGGAAAGGTCTTGCTCGTAGCGCAACCGCAGGACTTCGCGCAGGTCCCCCGGGAGAGCGGTGAGCGCCCGTCGGGCGGTGTCATGCTGCGTCCGCGCGTCTTCCTGCCGGATCAGGTTCGCCAAGGGTCCCTCCGTTTCCGCCGCCGGACCCGGGTCGTCCGCATCCAGCGGCGCGTACCGGTCCCGGCGTTCCCGAAGGGCGAAGGCGACGTGGCGGGCGATCCCCGCCACCCAGGCTCCGAATCGCGCCGGATCCTCGAGCCGATGGAGCGAGCGCACACCCTCCAGGAAGGCCTCCTGGACGGCGTCGCGCGCGTCCTCCGCGTTGCCGAGAATCGACCAGACCTGCGCGAAGACCCTCTCCTGGTGGCGTTCCACGAGGGCTTCGAAGGCCCGGCGATCCCCGCACCGCGCAGCCCGCACCAGCGCGGAATCGTCCTGGCTCATTCGCGCGTACCCTTCTGGGAAGTAGTGGGCCGGGGCGCGGATTCGTCACGGGGAATCTGAATCGTTGCGCGGGATGGTGGCGGGGGCAGAGGACCCCGGGGCGCGTGAGGGGTGGCGGGGCGTGCGAGGCAGGGCACATGACATCATGGGCGCGTCGGTGCAGGAGCGGGGCGCAGCCGATCCGCGAGTTCGTGGAAACAGTCCGGCTGGAATAGGGTGTCGGGTTGATAGGTGTCGGCGAGAGCTCGAACAAGTTCGTTTTCCAGGTCCTGGCGCCTCAACTGGCCTCCGCAGAGACTCCCGACATGTTTGGCCATGGCTGCCAAGATCTCCTTACCACCCAGTTCCTGCAGGTAGCGGTCCTGCGCCAGGAATTCGGGGTGATGGAATCGGTCCAGGACCATGTCATAGCGGGCGCGGACGGCGGAGTCTTGGAGTTCGCCAAGCGTGCGAGCCTTGTCGCACTCGCTCCGCAGGCGCGCCGCCTCTTGCTGGATGGCATCTCGCCATTCCGACGCCGCCGGACAGTCGGATCCGGGGGCGACCGGGGGGGTTGGCCGCCGAATGGAGAGACCTGCCGAACTGCGCACGAGTCGATGCAACTCGTCACATGCAGCGTGTCCCGCTTGATCCGGGATCAGTCGTTGCGCAAGGTCGCGCAGCAAGTTCGCCGCGGCTTTCGGGTCGGCAGGGAGAAGACTCGTCCACGGCTGTGACACCGTGGCGCGAATTCGGCCGAAGGCCGCACTCACGACCGGTGGGGCGAGGAGGTAGTTTTCGATCTCGTGGCGACGCCAGACCAGCCGCTGCACTGCGGTGTCGGCCCAGCCCCGGGCAGCCTCCGCGTCCGGCCGGAAATTGCGATCCTCGACCGAGAGGGCGAGGCTGCCGTCGCGCGCGAGCCAATTCCGGAGCCATTCGAGGCTCGTGCCGCCCCCCGCCGGATGGATCTCGACGAAGATGTTCAGGGCGCCGACGAGGACCGCGTCGAGGACGCGGTTGTCCAAGCCGTCCAGGGCACCTTCGCAGACGAGAAACGGGCCCACTACGGCACCTGCCCGCGCGCGGGCACCTCGCCCAATTCTCCCAGGGTCACCACCGATCCGGCCGGCGAGGCGTCGCGCACATAGGGCGAATGCGTCGTGAGGATGACCTGGTTGCCCTCTCCCATGCGGGGAAGCAGGTGAAGGAGTTTGCGTTGCCAGACGGGATGCTGGTGCAACTCGATCTCGTCCACCAGCACGATCGAGCGGTGGATGCGCTCGGTCACCATGCGCAGGAGAAAGACGAGCATCATTTGCTCGCCGCTGCACATGCCGCCGGAGTCGTACTCGTTGACGCCGTCGGAGAAGCGCATCTCTGGAGGGCCCTGAACGGGTCGGATGGCGCCGACGATCTTGCGGGGCGCGCAAAGCTGCGCATAGCGCTGCTGGACTTCAGCGAACTGGCTCTCCGCGGTTTTCCCCGATGCGGCCGGTAGCAGGGACTCCACCGCCATCGCGAGGAGCAGCGTCTGCGGGTCGGTTCGGCGCCGGTCGTCGTCCGGGTCCGAAGGATCGGGGGCGGCGCCCTCGATGATGTCGATGAGGTCGCGTCGGATGGTCTTGCCCATTCCGGTTCGCTGTTGGTCGAACGTGAACACCGCACCCGCACGCTCGAACCAACCGTGGTTCACCTTGCCCGTGCGTAGCGCCTTGGCGACGCGGTAGCGGCTCAGGAAGTGGAAGGCAGAATCGTATCCGAAGGTGAGCGTGGCCCGGCCCGTTCGGAATTTGTCTTGTGGATCCGGATACTCCCAGACGACCTCGGCTTCGTGTTTCGGTAGGTCCGCGGGCGGATCCGCCTCGAGAATCCGAGCGAGTTCCCTACTCGCCAGGACTTCGTCCTCTGAGAATCGCACGCTGCACGTGACTCTGGCGTGCAGGGCGCCGCGACGGACCATGGACGGACGCAAGTGGAAGTCGGAGCGCAGGCAGCGAATCCGGGTGAGGGGCGAAATCGCGGCCGCGATCGCGTCGAGAACGGTGGTCTTCCCGGACGCGTTGGGGCCGACGAGGACGACGAGGTCCCGTACGCGCCCCAACGAATCGGTGAAGTCGAGATCCAAGTCGGCGAACTGTCTGAAATTCTCGATGCGAAGGTGGGCGATCTGCACGGCGAACATCCTCTGGCTGAATCCCGTCTGGATTCAGGCTAGCAGGCGTGCCTCTCGGACGTCAAGGGCGCGGCGCCCGCAGCGCCCGCAGGCCCGCGCGCGCGCCGGGAGCGAGGTGAGGCTCTCGCCGCGATCCACCGAGTCGACGCGTCAACGTCATTCAACGTCGTCGACCGCCTTGACAGGGCAGTGCGGCACCGCTATCGTCACCTTCAGCTTCGAGCGGCGGTTCCCCGGCCACCCGCCCGCGGCACGGTCGCGCGCGGATCGAGGCGGGCGGTCGTATCGGCCTCGAGCTGCCCGGTTCCTGAGCCAGCCTCGGCTCCTTCGCGGGACCGGGATTCCTGGACTCCCGGTGGGCTTCGCCGCGCACGTTCGCGCTGCCCGTTGCGGGTGGCCAGACGCGGCGCGAATCCGTCCCGCGCGCCGATGTGGTCGCTGCGCGGAACCGGCAGGACGCCCCGGTAGGACGAGAATTCAGCGATGGAAGAGTCCAAGCGTCTGGCATCGACGAAGCTCGACTATGCGCAAGCGGCCCACCTCGCACGCAGGATCTTCCGCACCGGCACGTCGGCCGCACCGGTCCCGGAAGAAGTGGAGGCCGCGCGACGCGATCCGGCGAACCTGCTGGGTCGATTCGTCCTGGTCGAGCTCGTGGGGCGGGGCGGGATGGGCGAAGTCCACCGCGCGTGGCAGGAGGGTCTTTGTCGCTGGGTGGCCTTGAAACTCCTGCGTCCCGGGAATCGCGAGGTCGACCGGTTTGTTCGGGAAGCCCAAGCGATCGCGGCACTCGAACATCCGGGGATCGCCAAGGTCTACGAGGCCGGGGAGGCCGGGGGGCGGTCCTACATCGCGATGCAGTGGATCGACGGGGTCTCGCTCGATCGGGTGCCGCTGGAAATCCGCGGCGCCGTCACGGTGATGCGCGCGGTGTGCGAGGCAGCGCATCATTCCCATCTGCGCGGGATCATCCACCGCGATATCAAGCCGGCGAACATCATGATGGCCCCGGACAGTAGCCCGCTGCTCGTGGATTTCGGTCTCGCGCGGACGGTGGAAGCTCCGCACCTGACCTCGACCGGGATGGCCGTCGGCACCCCCGGCTTCATGGCCCCCGAACAGGCCTTGGCGAATCCGGACGCGATCGGTGCGGAAACCGACGTGTTCGCGCTGGGGGCGACGCTCTACTACCTGCTCACGCGCCGCACCCCCTTCGAGAGTACCAACCCCTACGAGGGCCTCGCGCGCATGCTGGTCGAGGATGCGCAACCGCCGAGCGCGTGGAACCGGAAGGTGGACCGCGACCTGGACACCGTCGTGCTCCGCTGCCTGGAGAAGGAGATCGCGCGCCGCTATCACTCGGCCGCGGAGGTCGCCGCGGACCTCGGGCGATGGCTGGAAGGCCGACCGGTGACGGCCCGTCCCATTCGTCCGTGGAACCGATGGTGGCGCGCGGCGCGGCGACACCCACGCATCGCCGCGGCGTTCACCGCGATCGCGCTCCTGGTCGGCGTCGGCGCCGGGTACGAAGCGTCCGCGCGGTCCGACCTGGCCCGGGAGGCACGGCTCCGCGAATTGCAGGACCGTGCCGCGCACGAATTCGCGCTCGGCCACATCGATGCCGCCGAAGAAGCCGCGGCCGACCTGAGGGAACTCGTCCCGTCGTCTGCCGCCGGCCATTACTGGCGCGGGCGCGTCCGGATCGACCGGTACTCCCGAGGTCGGGTGCTCCCGCCCGCGTTCCTGTGTCAGGGGTTGCTCGAGTTCGCACCCGCGATTCCGGATCGCGCCGAAGACCGGGGCATCAAGGCGGACGCGCAGCGCTGCTTCGAGCAGGTGAGACGGGCCCCGGATCGACTCCCGGAGCAGTTGGATCTCGCCGAGGGCTTGCTGGCCTTGTTCGACGGCCGGGCGCGCGAGGCCGCGACTCATCTCGACCGGACCTGGGAAGCCGGAATTCGCGAGCTGGACGCGGGCCTCTACCGGGTGGAGGCGCGCTACCGCTCCCGCGATTTTGCCGGAGCCCTCGAGGCGCTCGACGAGCTGTCGAAGTCCTGGCCCAAGGGACCCCAGCAGATCCTGTGGGAAGGGCGGGTCCATCACGCATTGGCGGTGGCGGCGATGCTCCAGGGCGCCGACCCTCTTCCCTCGTTGCAGCGGGCGCTCCGGTGCGCCGACGCCGCGCTGGTCGCGGGGGCGGCCGAGGCCTCCGCACGCGTCCTGCGATCGCAGGCTCTGACGCTGGAGGCCGGATTCCGTCAGGGGTGCGGGGTGGATCCGGAACCCAAGTACCTCGAAGCCGCGGAGGCCCTCGCCCCGGTGCTCGCCGCCGACGCCCCGGAAGCGCTGCTGGCTCACGGCGAGCTGCTTCTGGTGCAGGCCGAATCCCGCAAGGCGGAGGGCAAGATCGACGTCGACCATGCCGGGGAATACGTCCGCGTCATCGAGGCTTTCAGCCGCGCCGTCGCTGCCCGACCCGACTACGCCGGAGGATTCCTGCGCCGCGCGGAAGCCTGGACGGCTCTTTGGCTCTACCGGAGCCAATTCGGCCGCGCGCAACTGGAGGACATCGAGCGGGGACACCGGGACTGCGAACAGGCGCTCGCCCTCGACCCCGGGATCACGCTGGCGAGGATCACGAAACTGAGGCTGCAGCGCGGACTCGAGCTTTCCGGCCGTTCGTCCGGCCGCTCCCCCCGCGAGATTCGCGAAGACGGGATCCGGGAGTTGCTCGACCTGGCCGCCGGCTCGCCCGACCCCGCGCTCCTGCACTACGAGGCCGGGCTGGCCCTCTTCGACTGGGTGGAGGAGGAGGGGATGCGCGGCGAGGAGGCGTGCGGGATTCTGCGCCGGTCGATCGATCAGTTGACCCAGGCGATTCAAGTCCACCCCAACTATCTCCGGGCCCTGCTTCAGCGCGGCACCACGTTCGGGGCACTGGAACGGGCGGAGGCCGATCTAGGCCAGGACGCGGCGGCCGGCCACCGGCTCGCCCTCGACGACTTCGCGCGTGCGCTGAAGTATCAGCCCCGGTGCGCGGAAGCCTTCCGGCGACGGGGATCGGCCAGGGTGCTGCACGGCAACGTGCTCAAGCGAACCGGCGGCGACCCGGTCGAGGAATTCCGCGCTGCGGGGGCGGACCTCGACGACGCCATCCGGCTCAACCCTCGGGATGCCAATTCCTACTCGTGGCGCGCCACGGTGCGCGCCCAGTGGGGACACCTTCTGCGTTCGCGGGGAGGCGATCCGCGGGAGCTCTACCGGCGCGCGCTGGAGGACTTCGATCGCGCGCTGGAGCAGATGCGATCCGCCAAGGGGGTCTGGTTCAGCCGGGGGACCTGCCGCCGGAATCTGGGGGTCGATCGCGAGGCGCGGGGGGAGGATCCGCTTTCCGACTACCGCCTCGCCCTGGCCGACTATTCGGCCGCGCTCGAGCTCGACCCCACCCTCCGCGCGGCTCATTCCTCGCGCGGACTGTCGCGACTCCTGATCGGCAGTGCCGTGGATCGGCGCGGCGAGGATCCGATCGCCGAGTATGACGCGGCGATCGAGGACCTGGGCGCGGCGATGCGCCTGGCCCCCCCCGAGGCCGACGACCTGCTCCTGCGGGGCCGGGCGCATGAGTTGCGGGCCCGGGCGCAGCGACGCCTCCGCAGTCTCGATGGAGCGCAGGACCTGGAACAGGCCCTGGCCGACCTCGACGGCGCGGCAGCGCTCGCGTCCGAGGATGCGACCATCTACGTGGCTCGGGGCAACCTCCACGTCTTCTGCGGGCGGGTCGACGAGGCGCGCAGGGACTTCACGAAGGCGCGCGCCCTCGATCCGCGGGTGGCCCGCGGCATTCCGCCGGGCTGGTAGATCCCGGCGGCCGGCCCGCGGTCGAAGTCTCAGTCGCCCTGACGGGTGGGCGTCACCCGGATCAGGCGCGCGCTGGCTTGCCGCTTCCCCGAGCCGAACACCGAGGAGTACGCGTCGTGGTACGACAGCGAACTCGTCGTTTCCCGTTCATGGGCCACCACCATGTCCAACCGCGGCGAGTACGAGAAGCACTCGTCCAGTCGAGTCTTGAGCTTGCTGGAACCACCCGGCCCGCGGTGGACGAAGTGCCTTTCCGCGTTGCGGAAACGCAGGCAGGGTGCGCCCGAGACCTGGTGGACACCGTCGGGGCGGAACGGGACCCCCTCGGGGTTCGACCAGCGGCCCAGGGCGAGCTCGCCTGGGTCGGGCAGGCGGGGCAGCAGCAAGTCCAGAATCTCCCGCACGTCGCTGGAGAGCAGTTGGCGGGCCCCCTGGGGAGTGTGCGCCGGCACGCAGGCGGACATGGCGGCGAACAGGTCCGGCAGGTCGAGATCCCCACCGTTCGGGGCAACCCCGAATTCGAGTGCGAAGCCGTCGAGGCGGCTGTAGGCAAGGATACGCCAGTATTGGTCGAAGTAGGGGTTGTCGTGCTGTCCCCGGACCTTGCGGAAGTTCTCCGCGCGCCGGGGATCGGCCAGGTCCGCGATCCGCTTGGTCGCGCGCCGGCGATGTTCCGGTTGGGCGTAGTCGTACTCGAGCGACGTGATGTCGTCCGCGAACCGGACGCGGATCGCGCCATAGCGGATCCGCAGGCGGCGGATCCCCGGCGCATCGGCCTCGACGACCGCGAGTGTGACCCGCAGATTCACTTCGGCGGGGTCCCCGAACGGGATGCCGGCCGCCTCGTCAGTTCCCCCGGACGGGGGGCCAACTCCGGCGAAACCCCCGCTGGTGGGGCCGTCCGCGATCGTCCCCGACGGGGCGGCCGTGCCCTGCAAGGCCTCGGGCATCTGGGCGACCGCTCCGCGCCCCTCCCTCGGCCGCACGGCCGTCCCCACGGCATCCGCCGAGGAAGTCTGGCTCCAGTCATAGTACAGGCGCACCTCGTACTCGTACGCGTTGCCGGCAGCGGGAGCGTACTCGAGCCGACATGGATCCTCCGCCGAAGCCGGGATCCGACTGGCGAGGACGAGGGTGAGGAGAGTGAACGAGACGGTGATCGTACGCATGCTGGTCTCCGAGCCGTGTGCCGCGCACCCGCCCTCCGATTCCGCAGTCTGGAACCGGACGGCCTCGTAGTCCCGTACGACGTCGCGCAGGCGTCGTTTACCGGGCGCACCGAGAAACCGGCGCAAGAAACTGCGGCCCGTGAGGCCCTCCGGAATCTGCCGGGCGGCTCAGAACAACTCGCGCAGCTCGGTCTCGACATCCGCCTCGTCGTCGGCATACTCGAGCACGCGCTCCGTCACCAGTCGTCGCAGCCGGACGCGGGCGTGGTGGAGGTGGTTCCGCACGTCGGTCACCGAGATCCCCAGTTCTCCGGCGAGATCGGCATAGGAGGGCGCATCGGCCTCGTCCACCAGGTCCTGGCGCTTCAGCACCTCGAAGTAGCCGGCCTTGCCTTCCGCCTCGTAGGCGGCCTGGAGCCGTGCGAGCGCTTCGGCGAGGATGCCGCGCCGCCACTCGCAGTCGAACGGGTCTTCCGCCTCCGCGTTGCGGGCCGCGAGATCCTCGACTTCCCTCACCTGGAGCGTGTCCAGCGACAGGACGGCGCGCCCGCCGCCGCGACAGAGGCGCTGACCCGCTTTCCAGTGGTCGCGCAGGTAGTTCTCGGCGGAGGTTCGCAGGAACGAGCGGAATCGGCCGCGCTCCGGATCTGCCTTCCCCAGGAACCCCGTGGTCATCAGGTGGAGAAAAAACGCCTGGGTCAGGTCCTTGGCATCCTCGCTCGCCAGGCCGCCTTTCCGCCGGAGGTGCAGGTAGACCGGGCGCCAGTACGCGCAGGCCAGGCGCTCCCAGTCCAGGCGGATGTCCGGTGTCGGCTCCCGGCTCTTCCCGGCGCGCAGGATCCGGGACCAGGGAGTGTCGGGGAACGTGGGCCCTCCGCCGCGGCCGATCTGGGTGTCGGGATCATGGGGCATGGGCGCCGTTCCGAAGGGACAGGCTCATAGCGCGGCCAAGGCCGCAACCAAACGTACCCGTTCCCGTTCCCCTTCCCGTTCCCGATGGTCGGGTGCGGGAACGGGAATTGTTTAGCGATTCTCTTTCGCGTGTTCGAGCGTCGCCTTGAAGATGAGGGGGAGTTTCTCCACGAGCGACTCGATGGGTTCCTCCAGGAGCGCCTTCGGAAGCGTGCCCTTCGCTGCCTCCGCGACGAACTTCGCTGCCGCTTCCCCCTGGAGCCCGAGCACCCGCGCGATACCCGTGAGCGCCTCGTTCTTGAAGGAATCCCCCGCCAGCTTGGCGACGCCGCTCACGACTCCCTTCGCGAGGCCCTGCTTCAGCATTCCGACCCACTCCTTCCCGGAGAGATCGGAGACGCTCTTCCCCGACTTCTCGTACTCCGACAGGACCTCGACCAGGCCATCGGCGAGCCCCTTCGTGGCCGGCCCGAGCTTTCCCCCCGCGTCGAGCGCGGTCACGAACGACCGCGCGGTGACCAGCTTCCAGTCGTCCCCGTAGCCGATGCCCGAGACCGCCCGCACGAACGCCGCGGAAGCGGCTGCGCCGACCGGGCCGCCGCCCGCATGACCGGCGATCTCCGCCGCCGTCACCAGAATGTCCTCGCTCACCTCCCGGAAGCGCTCGTAGCTCTTGATGTCCTCGGCGGCCGCGTCGCCGACCTTGCCGAAGGCCCCCTGGAGGCGTTTCATCAGTGCCGGGTCGCCGTGGAGGGCGTCGTAGGCGCTCTCGCGGTCGTTCGCCGCGAGCGCGCTCTCGGCGTCCTCGATGCCCTTGCGCAGTTCCGCCGCGCGCCTCCCGGCCTCCGGCTCGCCGATCGCTTCGCGACCCTGCTCCAGCGCGTCGAGGTAGCCCCGGCGGCGCCTGATGTCATCGCGCAGAGACTCTTCCGTAAAGGCGCGCGGGACGTCGTATTTTCCGGCTTCCTCGGAGGTGAGGGGGCCCGTCACCTGCTCGAACTTCCCGCTCCGCGGGTCCTGGACAGAAAGCGTCCCGTCCTGCCCGAGGACGACCGTGACCACCCGCTCGTTCCCCGGGTCGTCACGGAAACGCTTCACGCCGACCCACGACCTCCCGTCGATCGCCGGATCCCAGCCGCCCACGGTCTGGCCCTCGAGAACGCGCCGCGCGTAGTCGTCGAAGTCGAACCCGCCGTCTTCCTCTCCGTCGCTCTTGCGCCAGTCTGGCCGAGGGACCTGCTTGCCGGAATCGTCCGTCGCGCGCGCGCGGCCGGCGAATCCGCTGTCGCTGGTGTGCAGATCCAGGCTCCGGGTCCGAGCCACCGGCCTCCCGTCGAGCGAACCCGTGGCCCAGCCGTAGAGCCCGACCAGCTCGCGGCCGAACAAGGTGAGGATGGACAGCCCCGCCAAGGCAACCAGGGTCACGGTGATCAAGTACTCGGATTGAGTTGCGCCACTTCGTCCGGACAGCGGCCGCCGCAAGTTGCCGAGTCGATTCATCGATGTCTCCTCGATGAGCGGTCCCCGAGTGCTCCCCACAGGGTACGACGGTGCTGGGCGGGAGTTTCGCAGAACTCACCGGCCGTCTCGATGATGCCCACTCCGTCGACTCGCACACCTGCAAGTACGTAGCATAGCTTCCGTTGGACACGGGTGCCAAGTCCAATCCGGGATCTCTCGGCCCACCCCCGCGGCTTCTCGGACCGGCGCCCCAGACACACGGCGCGAGATGCCCTCGGGTCGCGTGGCGCACCGGCTGCCTGGGCCGGCTGCGCTGCCTTCGGCTGGCTCGCGGTGCCGCCGGCCTCGCGCCGCCGAAACGTCATGCCTCCGCCGTCGTATCCCAGTGGCAGGGTCGTCCTTCGCGCCGCAGTCCGGCTTCCCGGGGCGGCTCCGCGGCCTCCGTTCCTTGACTCCCGGATCGCGGCCCGCATAGTGTCAGGCCGGTCTGGGTTGGGGGACCGACATGCTTCAAGCCGAAGACTATGCGCTCTCCTTCCTCGTGTCCCGTTTCCGGCGTCTCTCCCGGGAGTCGTTGAAGACCTGCCTGGCAAGCGCCGCGCGGCGCGGCGTCCCGCTCGCCGTCACGATCGCGGAAGGCGGGCACCTCGTCGCCGATGAACTGCAAGCGTTCGAAGTCGCAGCATTGTACCTGCGCGACGGCGAGCACCTGCATGCTTGCGCCCTTTGCGGAACCCAGATCATCGCGCCCGCGGAGCTGGCTTCCCGCTGCCCGCGCTGCCGCAGACCCACCCAGGAGGGCGTGCTCCCCGCCGCGCAGGCCGTCGTGTTCGACCCCGACCTCGAACCCCGCGTCCGCAGGATGGTGCTCGACTTGCTGGCGCGCGCGCGAACCCGCGACCGGGTGGCGGAGGCCGACCGGCTCCGCAAGGAGGGCGAGCTTCGCACCCGCCCGGAGTCGGCCCTGGCGCCCCGCGACCGCGCCTGCGCAGAGACGGCCCTCGGCCACTATCGGCTGCTCAGCCTCGTGGGGCGCGGCAGTTCGTCCTGGGTGTACCGCGCCGAGGACCAGCGAGACGGACAGGTGCGCGCCCTGAAGGTGTTCTACTTCCGCGAAGGCGAGCCGCTGGACGCGGTCCAGAAGAAACTCGCCCGGTTCCAGCGGGAAGCCGAGCTGGCCGGGCGGCTCGAACACCCGAACCTCGTCGCCGTCGGACCCCTGGAAAAACTGGCAGACCGCCACGCGATCCCCATGGACTTCGTGGACGGTCCCACGCTGGCGGACGTGCTCAAAGCGCGCGCCAAAGGGGAATCCCGGGCATCCGCCGGGTCGGGAGCCGCGGACCTTCGCGGTCTGGTCGATGCCGTGGGGGAGGTGGCGCGCGGGCTTCACTACGCTCACTGCCAGGGAGTCCTCCACCGGGACGTGAATCCGCGCAACATCCTCTTCGCGTCGACCGGCCAGGTGTTCCTGAGCGACTTCGGCTGCGCCCGGGCCATCGACGGAGCGTCGGCGATCACGGGCAAGGAGGAGTACCTTGGGCTGCTCCCGTACGTCGCCCCCGAGCGCTTGCGGTCCGAATCGCTCGCCGAGGTGCGCAGCGACGTCTACGGGCTTGGCGCGGTCCTGGCGGAGGTCCTCACCGGTGGTCCGCCGTCCGCCGGCGTGGTCCCCGGCTCCTGGCCGTCGGCGACGGAGTTGGATTCCCGCCCCGACCTGAAGGCCGTTTCGCCCAGGCTCCTCGTTTCGCTGGCGCTGGTGGCGAACCGGGCCCTGGCGCGGGCGCCCGAGGGGCGGTATCCGACCGCTCTCGATTTTGCCGACGCCCTGGCGTCGAGCTGGAACGAGGAGGACACCGCGACCGCGACCGCGGAAGACCTCCTCCCGCGCGCTCCGACCGTCGCGGCGTTCCCTCTCCGCTTCGCCAGCACGGTCGCACTGGTCGCGTTTCTCGCGGGTCTTGCGGCGCACGAGCGCTGGATGGATCGCGCACCCCGCGCCGAGGATCTCATCGGGGGGGTCGAGGCATGCCACGATCGCATGCTCGCCGCCGGGTCGGACCGGGAGTACCGCACCCAGCGGGAGCAGCTCGCGCTGGCACTGCTTCAGGCCGAGGAGGCGGTCGGCGCCGGAACGCCGGAAGTCCGGCTCTGGTCGGGAAGGTCGGCCCTGGCGCGCGGAGAACTCGCGGAGGCGGAGCGTGAGCTCGGCAGGGCGGCCGCGCTCGACGGTCCCCGGCGGGCCGAGGCCCGGCTCGAACACGCACTCGCCGCCTACCTGCTGGCGGAGCGGTACGGCACACCGGCGCAGGCCGACCCCTGGCTCGAGGTGGCGCGCGCGGAGTGCCGCGAAATCGCGAAGTTGAAGCCCGGCTCTCCGGGGGCGCGGCTCGCGGAAGCGCTTCTGCCGCTGTTCTCCAAGGACTGGCAAACGGCGTACGAGGGGCTGCTCCGCCTGGAGGCGGATCCACGGGCCGGCGATACGGCGCACTGGATGCTGGGGTGGATTCTCGCCCGCCACGCCGCGCCGGCCCAAGGCGTCCCGCGTGCGGAAGCGGAATCCGCGGCCCGTCCGAACGACCCGTGGCTGCGGCTTGCCCGGGTGCTCGCGCTCCTCGACCGGAAGGCCGAGGGATCTCCGACCGACGTGGAGTCGGCCGTGGTGATCGCCCGGGGTCTGGCGGAAACTTGGCCCAGACTCCCGGAGGCCCAAATTGCCCTGGCGCAGGCGCACCTGGATGACGGCGCGCCGTCGCGCGCGCTGGGCCCGATCGATCGCGCGCTCGAACTCGATCCGCGGATGAAAAAGGCCTGGCAGGTTCGCGCCCGACTGTTCCTCGAGACCGGAGACCCGTACGAGAGCGTGGCGGCGCTCACCCGCGTCCTCGAACTGGATCCGAACTCCGAGCAGGCCCTGTTCCGCCGCGCGATCGCCTATCTCGACGCGGGCGACCCCACGCGGGGGGAGTCCGACCTGCGCAAGTACCTGGGGCGATACCCCCAGGGCAGCCGGGCGCCCCCGGCGCGTGAACGGCTGGAGAAAAGGTGAAATGATCGTGAGCGACGACGAGACCAAGCTTGCGCAATTGGCAGTCGCCCTGGGCCTCGCCGCCCGGGACCCGGTGGAGGCGCTCCTCGCCGCGCGGCGCGAGGGGAAAGAGAACCAGCCGCTGCTCGAAGCGCTCGTCGCGACCGGCCTGCTCTTGCCCGCGGATGCCGTTCGGTTGCAAGCGGCGCGGCAGGCCATCGGCGCGGTCACTGCGACCCAGGCAGGGCCGGGTCTCGTCGGTCCGGCCGTGACCCACGCGGGGCCGGATCCCGCCGGTCCGGCCGCGACCCACCCCGCTCCTCGCGGCGATTCGGGCGCGCCGGTGGCGGGTGGACTCACCCCGCTGCCGGGCCCGCGCGCGCCGGGCATTGCCGACGGTATTCTGCCCGAGACCCACATCGGTCGCTTCGAAGTGCTGGATGCGATCGGCCGGGGCGGGATGGGGGTGGTGTTCCGGGCGCGGCAGATCGAACTCGACCGCATCGTGGCCCTGAAGGTCCTGGCCCCGCACGCGCAATCGCAGGAGGAGATCGAGCGCTTCCGCCGCGAGGCGCGGTCCGTGGCCCGCCTGCGTCATCCCGGGATCGTCGAGATCCACGACGTCGGCGAATTCGCGGGGCGCCCCTACATCGTCATGGAGTACGTGGAGGGCCGTTCCCTCGACCGGCACCTGGCGCAGACGAATCCCGACCTGCGGACGCGCGCCGACCTCGTACGCCGGGTTGCCGAGGCAGTGCAGGCCGCGCACGACGCCGGGATCATCCACCGCGACCTGAAACCCACCAACGTCCTGGTGGATCCCCAGGGCCGGCCGAAGGTGGCCGACTTCGGGCTCGCCAAGGAGATCGGCTCGACCGCTCCCGGCCTGACCGAGTCGGGAATGGTCGTCGGGACGCCCAACTACATGTCGCCCGAGCAGGCGGACGGGCGGGGGCGTCACGTGGACGTACGCACCGACGTGTTCTCGCTGGGGGTGATGCTCTACGAAGTGCTCACGGGAAAGCTCCCGTTCGTGGGGGAGTCCGCGCTCGAAGTGTTGATGAATCTCCTGGGACAGGAGGCGTTGCCGCCGCGCCGGTGGAATTCGCGGATCCACGTCGATCTGGAGACGATCTGCCTCAAGGCGCTGGAGAAGGACCGGGAGCGGCGTTACGGCACGGCGCGGGAGTTCGCGGAAGAGCTCGGGCGGTTCCTGGCGGGCGAGCCGATTTTCGCGCGGCCATTGGGGACGGCCGGGCGGATGTGGCGGCGCGCGCGCCGGCACCCCGCGACTTCGGCGCTGGCGGCGGTGCTCACCCTCACGCTGGCGGCGGGCGGCGCCACGGCGTGGCGTTCGGCCCGCCGCGACCTCGAGGCGGAGCGGGAAAAGCAGGCGCTGGTGGATCGGTATGTCGGCGAGCTGGCGCGCAGCGGTCGGGCGCTGGTCGATGCGGCGCTCGCCCGGCGCGCGCTGGGCGACCTGGGTGCATGCACCGCCTACAAGGCCCTGCTGGAGGAGCCCGTCCAGGAGCTGATCCGGCTGGCCCCCGAGCGCGCCGAGCCCTGGTACCACCGCGGGCGCATGGCACGGGCCCAGGGAGAGGACGAGGATGCCGAGCGATTGCAGACCCGGGCGATCGAGCTGGGATCCGCCCCCGATGCGCCAGCGGGAAGCCGGGCGATCCTGCCGCACGCGCTGTACGAGCGAGGCGTCCTGCGCGCGGTGCGGCATCGATCCGAGCTCGGCGGATTGCGGGTGCGGACCCTGCGCGATCGCGCCACCGGGGGCGAGGTCCCGCCCGCGCCCACGCAAGCGGAGCTCGATGTGGCCTCCCCGGAGCTGGTCGCGCTGAAACAGCGCTTCGGGTTCGGCCCGGCGACCCGGAAGCCGGTGGGCGACTGCGGCTCGCTCGGATGGTGGTCCGCGCCAAGTCGCCGGACGCGTCGGCCTGGTTGCACGCGTTCGCGGAAGGCGTGGCCCACATGCGCGATGGTGCCTATTTCCAGGCCGGCGCCGCCTATGAACGCGCGCTGGCAGGGTTCGCAGAGGAACTCGCGGCCCTCTCGGAAGCCGGGAGGCGGGCGCGTCGGGAAGACCCGGAGATCGCGAGAGCCGCGAAGCACGCCCGCTATGAGCTGGCGTGCGTACATTCCCTGGCCTCGGTCGGCCGCGACGGGCCGGGAGCCGCCCCGCAGTCGATCGATCCGGCGGAGGCATGTCGCCGCCGCGACCGCGCCTTCGCAGAGCTCGAGCGGTGCCTCGAGGCCGGTTCCCTCGACCCGATTCACCTTTCCCATGACTCCGACCTCGTGTCGCTCCGCGACGATCCGCGGTGGGCCAGCCTGCTCGCGCGCGTCCGCGCTGCGGCGAACCCGAAGTAGGGGACCGGGCGGGGGCGCGTGCGGACGGCTCCGCTCGTCCGGCGCGCGGCACGGCGGTCGGGGTCCGTTTCCTGCGTGGGAACGAAGGTCGGCATCTTCCCGACGATGCGGCCGAAACGGACTGTGAATCGTTCGCCTTCTGGAGTAAGCTCCGGCGGTACCGATGCGACGGATCCGAGGAGCTGCGCGATGAAGACCTTCCTCCTGATCTCCCTGACCTCGCTCGCGCTCGCCGCGTTTCCCGCGGCGTGGGGGGACGACGACGTTCCGGGCCGGATCCTCCGCGCCGCCCTCGAGGACGGCGACGCGTACGAGAAGCTCTGCTTCCTCTGCGACCGGATCGGCTGCCGGCTGAGCGGCTCCGAGGCGCTCGGCCGCGCCGTCGAATGGGCGCGCTCGACCATGGCTGCCGACGGCTTGTCGAACGTGCGCCTGCTGCCCGCGAAGGTCCCCGTGTGGGTGCGCGGCGAAGAAAGCGCCGCTCTGCTCGAGCCCGCACGCCATCCGCTGGTCATCCTCGGCCTGGGCGGGAGCGTGGGCACGCCGCCGGAAGGGATCACCGCGGAAGTCGCCGTGCTCGGGAGCTTCGATCAGCTCTCCGACGCGGTCAAAGGCAAGATCGTCCTTTTCAACGTACCGTTCACCACCTACGGCGAGACCGTGGCCTACCGGGTGCGCGGGGCGATCGAGGCCGCCAAGCACGGGGCGCTGGCGGTGCTCGTCCGCTCCGTGACCCCCTACGGCCTGCGCACGCCCCACACCGGGATGATGCGCTATGAAGAAGGCGGGCCCCGGATCCCGGCCGCGGCGGTGACGATCGAGGACGCCGAGCTGATGCAGCGGCTGACCGACCGCGGCCAGATGCTGCGCGCCGTGCTCCGCATGGGCGCGCACGAGGAGCCGGACGCGGACTCGGCCGACGTGATCGGCGAAGTCCCCGGGGAGACGGACGAAGTCGTGCTGATCGGCGCGCACCTCGACTCGTGGGACGTCGGCTCCGGCGCGCACGACGACGGCGGCGGCGTGGTCTCGGTGATGTCGGCCGCCCGCCTGCTGGTGAAACTCGGCCTCAAGCCCCGCCGCACGATCCGCGTGGTGCTCTTCGTCAACGAAGAGAACGGGCTGCGCGGAGCCCAGGCCTACTTCGAGGCGCACAAGGATGTGGTCGGGAAGCACATCGCCGCGATCGAGACCGACTCGGGCATCGACGACCCGGTGGGCTTCGGGCTGAGCGTGAAAGGAGGAGGCCCGCGGGAGGAGGCGGGATTGACCGCGATGCGGGAGATCGCGAAGCCGCTCGCCGCGATGGGCGCCGCACGAATCCAATCGGGCGGCGGCGGAGCCGACATCGGCCCGCTCGGCGAAGCGGGCGTGCCGACGCTCGGACTCGACACGGACATGGCGACTTATTGGCATTACCACCATACGCCGGCCGACACGGTCGACAAGGTGGACCCGGGCAAGCTCAAGAAGCACGTCGCGGTGCTCGCGGTGATGGCCTGGGGGATCGCGAACTTGCCGGGGCCGTTGGTCCCGCCGGCGCCCGCGGAGAGCGGGGGCGTCGCGGACCTCGTCCACGACCTCGCGTCGCCGCGCTGGGGCGTGGCGCGCGCGTCGGCGCAGGCACTCGAATCGCGCGGCGCGGAAGCGATCGAGGCGCTCGTGGCGCTGCTCGACCGCGACGAGTGCGTTCCGCTGCAGGACACGGCCGACCTGATCTACCCGGGCGCCAAGACCTTCTACGGACACGGGTACCTGATCGACTACGACCTCGACCGGCTGCCGGTGCGGGCGGGCTGGGTGCTGGAGGCGATCACGTTCCGCGACTTCGGATTTCGCGACGGGGCGCTGGAGGAGGACGAGCTCTTGCGCGCCGCCGCTGCGGGTGCCCGCGATGTCCCGCTCGACCAGGTGGTCGCGCTGAAGCAGGATCCGGAGGCGCGCCGGCGCCAGCGCGCGGTGGCGGTTGCGCGTGCGAAGAAGTGGTGGGCGGCGGCCGATCGGGCGGCCTGGACCCGGCTCGGCGACCTGGTCGAAGCCCTGGGCAGCGGCTCGCCCGCGCGCCAGGTCGCGGCGCTCGGCTGGCTGCGGTACGGCGAGACCGCCTGCCCCGGCCTGGACCGGAAGTCGTACGACGAGCGGGTGCTGCCCGCCGTGCGACCGCTGGCCGATTCTCCCGACCGCGGGGTGCGGGACCAGACGAAGCTTCTGCTCGAGGATCGCGAGGGGTACGGGCTGTCGTTGAAGGGGAAGAAGTAGCGCCCGGTCGCATTACGCCCGCGGGGATCGGCCCGGACGGCGCGCCGCCGCTACTTCCCCCCGCCGAGCGCCGCCTCGAAGCGAGGGTCGTCCCGCAGCGGCGCCAGCGCGGGCGACTGCCGGGCTTCCGCGCATCCGTCGAAGCCGAGCCTGACCGCTTCCGCGAGGAGGTCCAGCGCCCGATCGCGCAGACCGCGGCGCTGTTCTTCGCCGCCGCCGCCCGCCGACCGCTGCGCCAGCAGTTCCGCGAGGCGGACGTGCGCGTGCGCGAGGACGGCGCGCTCTCCGGCTTCGGAGGGATAGGCGGCGCGCTGGTCCGGCGGCAGGCAGGCCGACAGTTTCTTCCAGCCGGCGAGCCCGCGCTCGAAGTGCAGTTCCGCGACGGCCCCATCCTTTCCCAGGGCGGCGTTCGCGAAGTTCACCTCCTGGCGCCACCGCTCCGGCTCCCGCGCGGCCGTCGCCCGGATCCGCTCCGCCTCCGCGCGAAACGCCGCAGCATACGCCGGCGCCGCAAGAGCGGCCTCCTCCATGCCGAGCAGGGCTTCGTGGAAGCGAGCCATCCCGCCGTGGAGCAGGGCCAGGTTTCCCCGCGCCACCGGGTCGTGGCGCGCCACGGCGGCGCGGAAGTCCGCCTCCGCGCGCTCGAAGCTCTCCTCGGGATCGATGCCCCGCTGGAGCTCGGCCTGGCCGATCGCGCCCCAGGTGAGCCCGCGACTGTTGAGGCCCTGGGTCGAGCCGGGCGCGAGCCGGAGCGCATCGTCGAGCGCGCCGATCGCCCGTCCCAGCGTCTCGCGCGGGTCGGCGCCCCGCGCGGCATCCGCCTGGCCGAGGCGGAAGAGCGCGGTCCCGAGGCGTGAACGAACCGAGGAGTCCGCGGGGCGCGCGCGCGCCGCCGCGGATAGGTCCTCCGCCGCCGCGCGGAAGCTCCCGCGCGGGTCTTCGCCGCGCGCGGATTCCGCCTGGCCGAGGAGCACCCGGACCCCGCCGCGATCGGCCAGAGCCTCGAAGTAGTTGGACCGCCGGCGCAGGGCGTCGTCCTGATCCGCGATCGCCTGGCGCAGGTTCGCCCGCGGGTCTTCCCCGCGGGCCGTCTCGGCCTGCGCGAGCAGGGCGTATGCAATCCCGCGGCCGTTCCAGGCGACGAGGTCGTCCGGCGCTGCAGCCAGGGCGTGATCGTATTCGCGGATCGCCGCGCGATACGACTCGGTGGGGACGTGCCCGCGCGCAAACTCGGCCTCGCCGAGGCTGCGGAGCGCGTTGCCGAGGTTGACGTGGACGGCGGTTTTCTCAGGCCGCAGACGCAGGACCGCGCGGAAGTCCTCCGCCGCAGCGTGGTAGAGCCCGGTCGGATCCCGGCCGCTGCCGGCGACCGCGTGGCCCAAGCGGGTCCGGCAGATGCCCCGGTTGTCGAGCGCCACGACCAGATCCGGGAAGCGGGCCAGAGCCCGGCCGTAGTCGGCGATCGCGGACTCCAGGTCGGGCACCGGGTCGATGCCCCGGCGCTCGCGCAACGTCCCCCGGACCTGGTGGACGTTCCCGCGGCACTGGTGGCCGTGGTGGCTCTGCGGTCGCAGGCGGATCACCTCGTCGAATTCGGCGAGCGCCTCCCGCAGACCGGGATCCGGGTCCTCCCCGCGCTGGTCGGCGGCTTCGGCGAGGGTCAGGAGCACCGTGCCCCGATTGCTGTGTGTGTTCAGCGATTGCGAGTTCGCGCGCGCCGCCTCGTCCAGGTCCGCGAGGGCCCGGCGCAGGCTTTCCCGCGGGTCGTGGCCGGCGCGCTGGTCGTCTTCTCCCAACTCCAGCCAGGCCAGCGCGCGCTGGTTGCGCGCGGCGCTGTGGCCGGGTTGCGCGCGCAGCACCTCGTCGAAGTCCGCGATCGCCTGGCGCAGGCGTTCGCGGCCATCGCGGCCGCGCTCCGCCTCCGCGCTGCCGAGGCCGTAGAGGGCGGTTCCGCGGACGTAGAGGGCGTTGGTCTGAGGCCGGACCAGCGCGAGGGAGCGGTCGCAGGCCTGGATCGCCTCTGCGAACCGAACCGCGGGGTCCCCACCACGCACTTTCTCGGCCATCGCCAGGAGACAGCAGCCGATGCCGACCGCGGTGTGGTGGAAGGGGAGGTCCGGATCGAGCCGGACGGCCTCGCGCAGGTCCGCCAACCCTCGTTGCAGGGGCTCGCGCGGGTCCCGGTCACGCGCTTCCTGGTCGAGGCCGACGGCCTCGTGAACCAAGCCGCGATAGAGGCGCGATTCCGGGTCGGCCGGCCACGCAACGACCGCCTCATCCAGTTCGCGCAGGGCGGCGTCGAATTGCCGAAGGTGGTACTGCGCCAGGCCGCGCAACCGGGCCGTGGCCGCACCCGGTGCGTCCGCAAGCGCCTCGAGCGCGCACCGGTACGCGTCGTCGCCGCCGGTGTAGAAGAGCGCAACCGCGCGTCCGAAGCGCGCGTCCGTCTCGCCCAGCACCCCGCTGGACCCGCGGAGACGGCGCTCCATCTCGCCCAGGTCGGCGAGCCCCGACTTCCACCATGCGGCCTCGTCCGGCGTCGGCTCGGCGAGCGGGAGGAACTCCACGCCCACGTTGCCGGACATCGCCACGGGAAGACCGCGGGAGGCCTGGAAACGGCCGATGCGTTCGACGCCGCGCAGGCACCACCCGGTCGGGTCTTCCGGCGAGAGCGCGCAGGCCCGGTCGAAGTCTTCGCGCGCGCCGGCGGCATCGCCGAGGAGCATGCGGACCTTGCCGCGCCAGGCGTAGCCGGCGCCGGATTCGGGCAGTTCGGCGACGATGAGGGCCAGCATTCCCTCCGCTTGTCGCGCGAGCAACCGCCTCGCCTCGGGTCCCGCCTCGGCGCTCAGGACCGAGTCCTCGAGGGCGTGGACCTGTCCCGCGACGAGTTCGCGCGCCTCGATCGCCGCGGCGCGACGCCGCGCCTGGTGCACAGCCCCGCCTGCCAGGGCACCGATGCCCAGCACGAGCGCGAGCACGGCGAAGGCGAGCGGCCGCGCGCGCCGGGTCGCCCACCGCACGGCGCGCCGGCCGCGCGAAGCAGCCCCGTGGCACCCCACCCGCCGCCTACAAGACCGTCGGCTCGCCCGACGACATCCTGCTCGTGACCGGCGGCTCGAACGCGGGCGGCTTCTCGGCCGTCATGCCCCCGTGGGTGGGCGCCACATCGGTCGCCGTGACCCGGCAAGTCAAGCGCTAACCGGGCCCCCCGCGCTCGCGTCGTCACCCGTTGGTCGATCCGCCCCATTGCTGAAAATGGAGTGTAGGGTGGGTTGAGGCG
>Ga0082335_1002671_pt1 | contig 32405 bp, 27 predicted proteins | sample Subgrocontami58m_FD_72375 | JGI IMG/M metagenome (GOLD analysis project Ga0082335, IMG submission 72375) | Subsurface groundwater microbial communities from S. Glens Falls, New York, USA - GMW37 contaminated, 5.8 m (SPADES assembly) (version 2) ...
TTGAGCCATGGATAAGGCCATAGTTATCCAGAGTGAATTGGTTACCTACGACTGAAGCAAGAAAACCATTTACCCTCACTTTTACAGGGCTTGCCTCTGTTACGGTGCCTCGGACCTGGATAGACGGGAATAAGACAGGGGTGGCGAAACAGGCAGATTGAAAGATAAAACAGAAGATTAATAATATAGGGATGGATTTAAAGAAAAATTTCATTCAATAAGAGAAGAATTGTATCAAGATTTATTCCTTAATATGTTTGTTTTCAGTGGATTGATGAGTTCTGACGCGATTTTTTCAATAAATGTCTAACGCCTAAGTCTTGACCGTTATTTTTATAGTGACAATAAAATCACTTGGCCCTAATAATATCCAGCAGAGACGAGACACCAAAAATAATAAACGCTATACCGATAACAACACTAAATATCTTACAAATTATTACATCCCTACCACTGTACTTAAAATGAAAAATTTTATATTGAGATTCTGCTATCATTTTCGTAAATATTTTATAGAAAAAAGTTAGAAAGAATCCAAACCCTATAGAAAAAAGACCGCCAATCAGTTCAACGATTTTTTTATCCACAACTTATCATCCTATCATCTAAGTTCCGTTATATGATTCTTAGACAAAAACATTCTCATATTCACATTAATTATTTAGATTCGGATTTCGGTTTTGATCTTTTCCATGGCCATTGCCAAGGCTCATCAACATAATATCCTGTTACAGAAAATCCTGCCGGTAAACCAACTCCTATTTCCCAGAATTTACTCTTATCCTTAAAACTATAACCTTTCTGATAAGAAATACCTGCTGCCCCCTGAGCACCAACATTCCATCCTGTACTTGGATCCTGAGGAGACCATGTGATTGAAACACTGCCACCTGGTGAAACAACTCCGCCACCAGCATAAGCATAAATACCCTCTGGCCCTATCATAATTCCACCTGTACCACCACCCCACCAGCCTCCCGAAAAATTAATATCAATATACCATAGTCCCAAAGGATCTGTTCGATTTACGGGATTATTTACACAGTATAGGTATTTTTGCAGTTCCGCAGGGCTTGAGAGATTATTCATCAGCAGATATGGCACCAACCTGCTGTTGGCATTGAGCGTAAGTGATGGGTCTTGGGTTATAAATCTCCCCACCCCGGCATCATAATACCTGTTGCGGTAAAAATAGAGGCCGCTTTCACTATCGTATTGTCTCCCTGTATATCTCCAGTTGTTGGCAACCGTACCTGACTGCGAACGAATACTACCAAATGCCTTGTAGTTGTATGTATTGGCGTTTAGGCCTGCATTGTCTGTGAGGTTTGAGACAGAGCCTAATCCGTCAGAGTGATAGCTGTAGCCCCTTGAATCGCAAACCACCTCATCTACCCTGTTTGAATGAATGTAGTAGATGGAGTTAGCTCCTGTTGTCTCTTTAACAAGTTCAGGACCGTCATAGTAGTAGCTGGTGGTTGTGCCGTTGACGGTCTTGGATATCCTCTGGCCTTGTCCGTTGTAAGCATAGCTGGCGCTCTGACCAGGGGCAACATAGGCCTTAAGCCGGTTCTCGTAGTCATAGGTAAAAGTCTCAAGTACAGTGTCTGATTGTTTTGAGGTCAGGTTGCCGTTATTGTCATAGGCATAGCTTGTGGCAGGGTTGTTTGAATTGTAGGTTACTGTTATCTGGTGTGTTGAGGCATTGCCTGAAGAGTCAACTGCCTTGGCTGTTAAGGTGTTTGAGCCATGGATAAGGCCATAATTATCCAGAGTGAACTGGTTGCCATTGAGTGAAGCAAGAAAACCATTCACCCTTACCTTTACAGGGCTTGCCTCTGTTACAGTGCCTGAGATTTGGATGGGCGGGAATAAAACTGGATTGGCAAAGCATGAGGTTTGGAGAAAAAAACAAAAAACCAAAAAGAAACAGATGAGTTTAAGAAAAGGTTTCATTGAGGAAGTCTTGGCATTGTGCATTACAAGGTCTGACCTCTTTCCATATCTGGCATTGGATAAAACGTCAACGAACTCGTTTTATTATTTTACTTAATAATTCCAAATAATGACAAAAAACCAAAAATAACAAATAATACACCTGCTAAAATAAACCCTACTTGATAGTGGTTTTCCTTAAAACGATAATGTAATAAATAATAATAGAAATCTGACGTCATTTTAGCAAACATTTTACAGAAAACTAATAGCAAGAACCCGAAAATAATAGCTGAAATACTCATTATTGGTTTAATCATAATATCCATTTAATAATTTTTTATTTTTTTCCATCCGGCTTATCCCCCCTAAGCCAAGGCCATGTCCAAGGTTCACCAACCTGATAAATAGTAATAGAAACGCCTGGAGTAGTGATCCCATATTCTATAAATTCGCCTGCACCTTTTCCGCCTTCTTTCCCAAAACTGTATCCAGCTTGGCCACCGACTATTGCTCCACCAGATACACCAACAGTTAAACCGGGGCTTGGATCATTAGGCGACCAAGTTACTGATACGCCTCCTGGCGGAGACACTAACCCGCCTCCTGCATAGGTGTAAACTCCTTCAGGTCCTATCATAATTCCAACCGTTCCTCCACCCCACCATCCCCCTGACAAATTAATATCAATATACCATAATCCCAAAGGATCTATTTGATTTACAGGATTATTTACGCAGTAGAGGTATTTTTGCAGTTCCGAAGGGCTTGAGAGATGATTCATCACCAGGTATGGGATCAGCATGCTGTTGGCATTGAGCGTAAGTGATGGGTCTTGGGTTATAAACCTCCCCACCCCCGCATCATAGTAGCGGTTGCGGTAAAAATAGAGGCCGCTTTCTGCATCGTACTGCCTGCCTGTATATCGCCAGTTGTTAGAGATCGTCCCTGACTGGCTCCTTATAGAACCAAATGCCTTGTAGTTGTATGTATTGGCGTTTAGGCCTGCATTGTCTGTGAGGTTTGAGACAGAGCCTAATCCGTCAGAGTGATAGCTGTAGCCCCTTGAATCGCAAATTACCTCATCAATCCTGTTTGAATGGATGTAGTAGATGGAGTTAGCGCCTGTTGTCTCTTTAACAAGCTCAGGACCGTCATAGTAATACTGGGTTGTAGTCCCGTTTACGGTCTTAGAGATGCGCTGCCCTTGTCCGTTGTAGGTATATGATGCTGATTGGCCAGGTGCAACATAGGTCTTAAGCCTGTTCTCGTAGTCGTAGGTGAAGGTCTCAAGTACAGTGTCTGATTGTTTTGAGGTCAGGTTGCCGTTATTGTCATAGGCATAGGTTGTGGCAGGGTTGGTTGAGTTGTAGGTCACGGCTATCTGATGCGTTGAGGCATTGCCTGAAGAGTCGGTTGCCTTGGCTGTTAAGGTGTTTGAGCCATGGATAAGGCCATAGTTATCCAGAGTGAATTGGTTACCTACGACTGAAGCAAGAAAACCATTTACCCTCACTTTTACAGGGCTTGCCTCTGTTACGGTGCCTCGGACCTGGATCAATTTAGGCGCGCCTGCAGAGGCCTGGATGAGCTGGTTTAAGTTATTGTGGGTGTAGCTTGAAAGGGCTGTGTCTTCTGTTGAGGTAAGCCTGTTACCTACTTTATCGTAGGTGTAGCCAATGGAAAATGGTATACCGTCAAGGGTGCCTGATTCACCTGTAAGCCTGCTTAAGGTATCGTATGTATAGGCGGCTGAACCGTTAAGCAAAGTAACGCCTGTCCTTCTGGATAGGTTATCATAAGTATAAATAAACCTTGAGATATCCAACGTATTCCTGTCCTTGTTGATCAACTGGGTCAGGCGGCTTGCGTTATCATAGGCATAAGTGGCAAGGGCGAGATTGGGATAGGTGGTTTGAGTCCTACGGGAGAGCTGGTCGTAGGAAAAATTCGTTTGCTTAGTGTCTGGGGTGGTTATTCTAATTAAGCGGTTTAAATTGTCATAGTCATAATAAATGCTGCCATAACCCGTGATACCTAAGCTTGTGCGGTTGCTGTTTAGGTCATAGGCATAGGTAAGCGCGGTCGTATCAGGATAAGTTTTGCTTGTCATGCGATTTAATGAATCATAGACATGAGTAGTTATGCCGCCACTATCCTGCATTTGAGTAATATTGCCGACGGGGTCATAGGTATAGTTAACAAATGTCGCATCAGGATAGTTTATGCGGTAAAGCCGGTTTAAAGTATCATATAAGTATGCCGTATTAGCTGATTTCGCGTCTATACGGGAAGTGAGATTGCCCTCGTTGTCGTATGAGAACTGATAAAATTTATCCTGAGCGTCGGTTATTTTGATAAGGCGATCCAGCGAATCGTAATTATACGTAGTTACATTTGCCAATGCGTCGGTAACAGTCAATAGATTTGCCTTATTGAAGCGCATTTGATTGGCCGTATCATAGGTATAGGCAGTGGTATTTCCCTGGGCGTCTGTCACACCAAGCAGATTGCCAAAACAATCGTAGTTATAAGTTGTCGTGTTCAACAACGGGTCAATTATTGAGGCGAGTTTATCGTTAGCAGTATAAGTATACGTTGTGATATTCCCTAACTTATCTCTGGTAGTCAAAGGATTGCCGTTATTGTCATATGTGACTTCCTCATAATTACCTAAAGCATCCGTTACCCTAGTAAGACGCCCTAAAGTATCATAGCTATATGTCGTAGTATTATTTAACGCATCGGTTTTCGTTGCTAAATTACCATTGGTATCATACGTAAACGTCGTGATATAGCCTTTTGGATCGGTCATTGAAGTGGCCTGCCCGTAAGAATTGTAGGCGTAGCTGGTTGAACCGCTTTGCGGATTTACAACCTGGATCAAGTTACCTTTTAAATCATAGCTTAAAGTAGTGACATTATTTCTCGCGTCCGTAGAAGTCAAGGGTTGATTGTACGCAGTGTCATACGTAAACCTGGTCCAATTGTTCTGGACGTCCTGAATGCTAAGCACATTGCCTTGGCTGTCATAAGTAAAATTGGTGCGGCGGCTGAGTTTGTCATAATGTTCTATGGGGTTGCCGTTGGCGTCATTTACTGTGCGCTCCATCACGTTATTGGGATCGTAAATAGATTGCAAGAAACCGTTGTCGTCAAAATTATATTTGTATATTTCGCCGCGCTTGTTTATGACGTGCACAGTTGACCACAGGTAATCAAAACTTGTCGTATTACCCAGAGGATCTGTCTGGTCATTTACGCGGTCATTATAGATATAATTATAATGATAGGCATTGCCTTGCGGGTCTGTTAATTTCGTTAAGTTATGGGTTATGGGATCATAGGCATAATTAGTCGTATTGCCTTTACGGTCAATGACACTGGTCAAATGGTTATTCGCGTCATAGAAATATTGAATATAATTTCCCGCGGGGTCTAGTGCCCTTGAGACCATGTTATTTGCGCCATATTGCAGGGTTATTGTTCTGCTTGAGGGCTCAGTGATCGAAGTAAGCAGCGTCTTGCCGCCTATATTTGAATACGCGAGAGTTGTCTGGTTTAAATTCCTGTCTTCCACATACAAAAGTTTCCCTGTTAGATCAAAGCGGTAATGGGTTCCTTGTTTTGTTTTTAAACTAAATCCTGTCGCGTCTTTTGTAAGTTTGGAATAATTTTCAGAAAAGATATATTTATACGTCCCGTCTCCCTGAGGAACATAGACCTCTTTTGAATTGTTCTCTTTGAAAAGCGTGACGTGATTTGAGTATTCTTTTATCTTTAATGAATAGGAATGAGTCCAGCCGTAACCGAATATGAAATCGTTGTCATCCTGGTTAAAGTCGTAATTGTAATTTTGCGCGCCTGCTGTTATGGCTATATTGTCAAAGTGGACATGAGAAAAATACGATTCAAGAGCTATTTTACCTTCCGCTAAAAGCGGGTTCGCGTCAGTATAGTTTATTTCTAAGTTACCGTTAATATAGACCTTTATATTCGCCCCCACTGCCTCAATTTTAATATGATTTTTATTGGTAGGAAGATAGGATGTATATTTATTATAAAGGAAATACTGGACCGCGTTTTGCCATTTGGCCAACTCGATCTTGCCGTTGGTATGGATCAGAAAATAATAGCAATCTTTGGGTTTGCGCGGGTCGTCAGTACGCGCCGTATAGCGGATATTTATCCAGCCGGTTTCCCAGGCGTAGTTTACGCCGGGCTGGATAGTCTGCATGTCCAATTCCAAGGTAAGATCGGCAAATTTTGCTTCGGTGTCTGAGCGGTCGCCCTGGCCTGAATACTCATTGTTTTCAATAACCCAGGAACCTGCGCCGGGTTCAGGCAGCCAGCCAAAGACTTCCGAGACCACCTCTGAATTATAAAAACGCCTCAGGCCCAACGGCAGGCTTCTCGTAGGAATAGAGATGTCGTCAATATCTAAGAAAAGGTTGCCATTTTTGATGACAACCGGTTCTTTAGTAGTGGGCCCCGGCGTAGTGCTTGTTGAGCCGGTTTGATTCGGGCCGGAACCATTTCCATCAGTTGCGGTTACCGTTCCGCCGCTACCCGAAGCTGTTGCCTGACCACCGGAGGTATTGCCGCAAGTACCCGCTCCTAATATATTTTTAAGCTCTTTATCTAAGATAACCGCAAAACTTCCTTTATATTTTTCGGCCTTTATATTTTTCTCGCCAATCAAAAGCGCTACCCTGTCCCAATATTCTAGGAACTGTTTGTGCGAAAGCCTAACTTGAGGATAATTGAGGCCTGGAATATAAACAAGAACATTATCTTTATCAACACCCTGAATTATACAAAAATGACGATTGCCGGTAATATTGGCGACAAGCGAGCCTTCTTCCAAAAGAATGCCGAGATTTATTATGTCCTCTGCGGACTTGATCTTTAAAGCCTTGGTTTTAAACCCGGCTTTTTGACTTGCTTTTTTTATTTCATAGAGGGAATTAAAACCTTTGTTTTTATCTGCTTGGATATTTAATTCTTCAAGGATACTCCTTTCTGTGTCGGATATTGCTCCAAAATTACCAAAAACATTGTTTAAAACATCCGCGCCACAATAAGCTTTAAGAAGGCATGACGAACTATTCTGAGTGGCTCCGGGTTTAACGCCGAGCAGAAGAACAGAAGTTAAAACAACTATGAACGCTTTATATTTTTTCATATTACGGATCGGTAAATACTGCCCCATCCAGAGGTTCAGTTATTGCCACTTGTGGAGGTGTAGTATCAGCCTGTATCGTCCATGTGCCTTTTTGAAATGCTCCTGTATAATAACCTGTGTCATCTGTCGCGCCAAGATACGTATTTTTAGAACCGGTAAACGGAGATTTAAATGTCACCCTCCAATTGACCGTCATGGTTGTGCCGTTACCTGATGCTGTTGTCTGGGAACAGTCTATTTTGGCGTAAGAGTTTTCAATCACATTTGCGGAGCCCGGAGCATAACCTCCCAGCCAAGCAGTGCCGGAGTCGTTTCGCATAAAGAGCTGATCGGAATTCTGATCATAATATACAGAAAGACAATTGGCGCCGCTGACAAGCGTATTAACAAGAAAATTCGTATACAAAAGATCCTGCCATCCGTCTGCGTCCGAATAAGTTGCCGTAAATGTTTGAAGAACATCCACCTGACCCGTGCCTGAAGATGGAACAACAGTATCAACAGTTGGTAGGATATTGACCGTCACTGTACCTTTTTGGATTAAACCGGAAGAAGTATTGGGAATATCTGTTGTTCCAAGATAAATGTTTTTAGAGCCAGCCAGCGGCGACTTAAATGTCACTCGCCAATTAACTGTAATGGTCGTGCCGTTGTTTGAGACCGTAGTCTGGGAACAATCCAAGCTAACGTAGGAATTTTCGATCACGTTCGCCGAGCCGGGCGTATAGCCACCCAACCAGACTGCACCGGAATCATCGCGTATAAAAAGCAGATTTGTCGTCCTTTCATAAATAGCGGATAAACAGTTTGCTCCGCTCACCTGCGTATTAACAAGGAAATTAACATACCAGATATTCTGCCAGCCATCAGGATCAGAATGTGTACTTGTAAATGTTAAAGGAATTGTAACATGGGCTGCACCCGCAGAAGGCGTAACAGTACCAACTGTAGGAGCATTGTTTGGTATGGCCCAAGTGCCTTTTTGTATAGTTCCACTGGTAGAGCCTGAAACTTCCGTTGCGCGCAGATACGTATTTTTAGTTCCTGTAAACGGCGATTTAAATGTCACCCTCCAATTGACCGTCATGGTTGTGCCATTACCTGATACTGTAGTCTGAGAACAATCCAGGCTGGCGTAGGAATTCTCAATGACATTTGCCGACCCGGGCGCATAACCGCCCAGCCAGACCGTGCCGGAATCATCGCGCATGAAAAGTTGATTTAAGCTGCGATCATAGTATGAGGAAAAACAGTTGGCGCCGCTGTAAGCAGTCGTATTAACAAGAAGGTTCACATACAAGAGAGTCTGCCAGCCGTCAGAATCAGAATAGGTCCCGGTAAAAGTCTGAGGAATCCCCACTTGGCCTGTGCCGGAAGAGGGCGTGATGGTACCTACGGTAGGAGCCGGTTTGATCGTCCATGTGCCTTTTTGGACAACACCGCTATTAGCGTTTGCGTCATCCGTTGCCAAAAGATACGTATTTTTCGCACCTGTAAACTGCGCTTTAAATGTCACACGCCAGTTGACTGTCAGGGTCGTACCATTACCTGAGACAGTAGTCTGGGAACAATCAAGCTTAGCATAAGAATTTTCAATGATATTCGCCGAACCCGGCGCATAACCGCCCAGCCAAGCCGTGCCGGAATCATCGCGTAAGAAAAGTTGATTGGAATTTTGATTATAGAGTCCTGAGAAACAGTTAGCTCCGCTTACCTGCGTATTGACAAGAAAATTAACAGTCCACAAATGCTGCCAACCCGAAGAATCAGCGTAAGTGGTGGTGAAGGCCTGCGCGATATCTACATGACTGCTGCCGGAAGAGGGTGTGATAGTGCCTAGCGTGGGAGTGTTAGCAAAAACTGGACTACAGAGAAGAAAAAAAACTAAATAAGCACCTACAATACTTTTGGTTTTAAATACCATTGTTTTTCACGATACTCCGTAACCCACGTATCTGTCAAGACTTTTTTTCCAGCTTAATTATAATAACGCCGGCATCTTTAGCGCTGGATGCGCCTTTTTTTCCAAAAATGTAGTCAATTCTTCAAGGGTAGTAGCGTTAGTCTCATCGGCTATCTTGTCGTAAAAATCAACAAGGCCCAGTTCTTTTGCGCGCTCTTCAATCCTACTCTTAAGCGCTTCTTTTAACTCCTTAGGCATCCAGACTATCCTGGGTAACCCGCCTTCGGCTGAGATGAACTTTTTGCTGGAGATATAGAGTTTGCCGACCCCGATAAAACCCGGAGTCTGAACTCCTCCCCCTACAGAACCCGCGAGCTGCGTGAATGTCATGCCTAATGGCGTCATACCAGCATGGTCACGGTTAACGACCATAACGCCGTTGACCTCGGGCATAATAGCCACGATACATTCAAAACAACCGCAGCTGGATTGCGGCGAAACTAGCAAGGAATACATGCTCACTTCGGAAATGGTCTTATTGGATCTCTCAAAGATAAAATCATTGATGTTCTTCCACTGGCCCGTCACCTCTTCAAGGCATTCGCCTTTTTTAATAGGCTGGTTGCCGCCGCTGGGTGTTATCTCAAAAGCCGCCTTGGCATCAAGCCAGGAATACGCGCCGCACAACCCTAAACGCTCAGGTGTTATGATACAAAGATGATTAGGAGCAAAAGACTGGCACAAAGCGCAGCTATAAAAAGTGTCCACGTTCTCGTCAACCATGCCTTTTAAACGCTCATCACGCGCCTCAAAAGATACCAGCGCTTCCTTAATATGTTTGTCTACGTCTTCTTCTTTTGTAAAAAGCGTGACCTGCACCTTATCTACGATAGCTCCAAAATCCCTATGAAGCATAGCGTGTATAATAGTTCCCAGGTGTTTAAGCCTTAAGCCCTTTGCGAATGCCTCCTGGGATATACGCAGCCATATCATCTCTCTTTGGCCCATATGCATAATGCCCTGCGCTTCGTTAAGATACCTGTGTATCTGGCGCTCTAAGATCGGCTCAAAATCCTTATTGAAATTCCGTGACGCCACTTCTACCAGGATACCCAGCGGCATGGCTTTATCACTCGTATCCGAGACATCAGGCCCTATGAGTTCTATCTTTCCGTCCTGGACCTTATCCATGGTGCGCGAACAAAGGAATTCAAAAGCGGTTGAATACTTACCGCCGAACTCTACTTTCAGGTTCTCTTTGCGCACTCGCTCGCCTTCAAAAGCCGGGCTGTATAAAACAGGAATTGGAACATGGGTCACCGTTATCTTTATTCCGCGCGTCTCAACACAACGCGAGACGATCTTTGAGGCATCTTTTTCAGTGACCAGCGCTTCGTATTTCGTAGTTTCTATCTTGCCCACTTGCGGTGCGTCCATATCAGTTATTATAGGGAAACCCAGGTTCAAAACACCAAGGCCTGTTGTGACTATCACCTCATCAAGCTTGCCTAAGACAACGACAAAAGCCGGGACTCTATTTTGCGTGTAGTTAAATATCTCTTTCCACTGGCCGCCTTTACATCCGCCGAATGTCAAAGCCGCGCGTATGGCGAAATTAACGGCAAAAATACTTGAAAGCTCTCCTGAGCCGAGCGGAACTATGTAATTATCCAATCCCAACTCAACACCCGCGCTAACGAGCTGGTCTTTAATATTGTCGGAACCCTGATTGCCTATAAGGAGCGACACTATGTTCTTCTCCTGAAAACCTCGTATGATCTGGACAGCTGTGGCATTATCTTTTGCTTTACCTATAATGACGGCTATGCCGGCTATGCGGCCATCTACAAGTTGGACCCCTAAAGAACGCAATACCGTATCAGGAATAAAACCCAGATATCCTTCCTCTGGTACTATGGTAAGCGCTGCCAAAAGCTCTTCTACTAAAAGAGTGGCTAAGCCTTTACTTAACAGGCCATCCAAATAAGGAACGGCTAAACCGTTTGGAGCAGCCTTGCCTGTTGATACATGTTTAGCCAAAGTTACAACAGCGCGCGCGTCTTTTAGGTCTTTTACCTCAAGGCCCAAAAGGGCATTGGCTATAGGCAGATAAAAAGCAGTGCCTTCAAAACCTATCGCAAAACCTTCGCCTTTAGCGCGAATAGAATCTTCAAGAGCTTTATCAGCTATGCCGATAAGTTTATCGGTTGCATCAGAGACCATCTTTGCTATGTCAGACATTGAGCTCCTCGCAGTGTCATGCCAGCTATTTTGCCTTCGGCCTGCGCGCTTGCCCAACCGCAAACCTTTTGTTTATTTTCATCCTGATATTCGCAGACATCGCCTGCAGCCAGAACAAAAGGAACGTTTGTCCGCATTGCTTCGTCAACAAGGATGCCTGTATTTATTCTTATCTCCGTATCTTTTGCCAGGTCAATATTGGCATGGTCTGTCCTTGGGAATATGATCAAAGAAGCGCCAATGACTTTCTGCGTTGAGAGGCGCACTGCCCTGGCATCGCTATCACCCAATACCTCTAATATCGGATTATCTAGAATAACCTCAACCCCTTCTATGGGCCCTGGCAATGCCCCTAAATATTTTACGTCTATCTTTTTCGCGGCTATGATGCGCGCCAATTCCTTGGCTACCTGCCCGGTATCAACAATGATCACAGTATGCGCTATAGGCAGGTTATCAATGATATATTTTAACTCGCTTAGGCCGTTTAACGCGACAACACCCTCTTTCTGAATACCAGGAAGTTTTGGCAGGCAGACTTTCGCGCCTGAGGCAATAAGTAGCTCGTCAAACTCAACAAACTCTCTGTCCTTAAAAATAGCCTTCTTCTTATTTAAGTTCAGCTCAACAACCTCGCGGCCCAAAAGAAGATTTATGCCGTTATTCTTATAAAAATCCTGATCACGATAGAACAGGTCCCTCTCTTTTATCTTACCTTCAAGAAGATCTAATATCTTATGGCGCTCATAAGCCATAAAAGGTTCGTCAGAGACAATAGTGATCGGGCTCTCTTTATCCGATTCTCTAACAGCCTCGGCTGCGGCAACACCAGCTGCCGAATTACCTATAATGACTATTCTTTTCATATCCGGTTATATTGCATCCAGTACTGCCGGCATGACGTCATACCATCCAATAGGCATAACATGCACTCCCCGGCACATTTTTCTTAACTCAATGATAAGCCTTGAGGCTATTTCAACGCACTTTGCTTTCTTGTCCTGCGCCTGGCTAATCTCATCAATAATACTCTCCGGGACTAATACACCCGGCACATTATCGTTCATATATCGCGCCATGCGCTCAGACTTCAAAAGCACAATGCCTGCCAGAATATTAGTTTTAAGATGCTTGGAGGCATCCAGAAATCTTTCAAATACTTTTATATCGTATACCGCCTGTGTCTGAAAGAACTGCGCGCCGGCTTCTATTTTTTTCTCCATTTTAATGATCTCGGGTTCCAGGGGATCAGCCCCTGGATTAACGACAGCTCCAACGCAAAACGTCGGAGCAGGCCCTAAGAGCTTGTTAGCATTCATATCCTGGCCTGTCTGGAGCACGCGCAAAACCTCCAAAAGCTGGACAGAATCCAGGTCAAAAACAGGCTTAGCTTCAGGATGGTCTCCTAATGTCGGATAGTCGCCGGTAAGGACAAGGACATTATGGATACCTAGAGCAGCTGCCGAAAGTGCGTCTGATTGAAGGGCAAGCCTGTTCCTATCGCGGCACGTGACTTGCAAAACAGGTTCAAAACCATGTTGTTTTAAAAGAATGCACGCGGCAAACGAACTCATGCGCATCACAGAACTCTGCAGGTCTGTGGCGTTAACCGCGTCAACCCTGTTTTTTAGCGGCGCTATCTCAGAGAGTATCTTATCTAAGGATATGCCTTTGGGCGGGCCGATCTCAGTCGTTAAAATGGAAGCGTTTGAACTTAGTTTTTCTTTAAAAGTCATCTGACGGATAGAAATTCCCTGAACAATTCAAGCATGTTCTTCATAAGCATAGTCACGGTCAATGGCCCTACACCTCCGGGCACAGGTGTTATATAAGAAGCCCTTTTTTCTGCGGCATCAAATTCAACGTCGCCTACAATGCGGTCCGCGACTTTGTTAATGCCTACATCGATCACAACAGCGTCTTTTTTTATCCAATCGCCTTTAATAATATGCGCCGAACCTACGGCTACGATAAGTATATCCGCGCGCTGTATGTGCTCAACAAGCTTATTAGCCTCTGAAGTCGCGATGTGGCAAACGGTCGTAGTCGCGAATTCATTGAGCAACATAAGGCTTAAGGGCTTACCTACTATCTCTGAATGGCCTACGATGACCACCTCTTTGCCGCGTAGTTCTATCTTATGATAGCGCAATAGCTCCATGCAGGCCTGCGCTGTACACGGAGTTATCTTCGCCTTACCTAATATTATCTTTCCTAAATTCTGCGGATGCATGCCCTCAACATCTTTATTGGCGTCTACGAGAGCTATAACATCGTGTATATTTAATCCCTGCGGCAACGGGGCCTGAACGATGATACCGTGCACGCCTAAGTCGCTATTAAGTTTCGCTATCTCTAAGGATAGGTCCTTCATTGATACATCCTGCGGCAATGAAAGAAGACGGTAATCAACGCCCATATCCTCAGCTATCCTGGCCTGTGACTTTATGTAAACACCGGAGGCGGCGTTCTCTCCGATCTGTATGCTGGCCAAAAGCGGCGTCTTAGAATGCCTCTGGCGAAGATCCGTGATCTCGCTCTTCATGCGTTCACGCATATCAGAAGCTAGCTTCTTACCGTCCAATAGAATAGCCAACGATAACCTCCGCTTTTTTCCTTAAGGCTTTTATCTTTTTTGTGTAAACATTCAATTCTTTTAAAAGGGGCTTACTTCCTTTATTCACCCTGACGTAAGTAAGGCCGGCCAAGAAACCTGCCTCTGACAATAATACAGATAATCCCGCGTCTGTGGCAAGATTTTTATTGCCGCGTTCAAGCAGTTCAATTGCGAACTCCATGACCTTTAATGATAATCGGCACACAAGTGCTGGAACCCGAATGGCCTTTTTCATATCCTTATTCTTATAAGCAGCTACGTCTTGGTCTAAAAGCGCGCTTAACTGCGCCTGCATTTTAGAACTAGCCAAAAGTATTTTTTTGGCGCGCGGCGCAAAACCGGCATACTTCTCTTTGCCTAGAGTAAATTGAGCAGCCATACACACGAGACTCGCTGCCAAAGCCGAAGAAAGCGCTGCAGCAGAACCACCGCCAGGAGCAGGCGTTTTAGCAGACAAGTCTTTCAAATATTTTTTAATGGGTGAATTTATATACATTCTTATCTCCCGATCAGGACAGCCCTGTGACTTCACCAGTAGCTTTCACGTCAACGCGCTCGCCTCTGGGCTCTATCGGCAGGCCTGGCATGGTCTGCATGGTTGAGGCGTGCGCCAGAACAAAGCCCGCGCCGCTGCAAAGCATCACATCCTTAATAGGCAGCCTGAAGCCGCTAGGCGCGCCCTTAAGTGATTCGTCGTGCGAAAGAGAAAATTGCGTCTTGGCTATACATATAGGCAAGTGCGCAAAACCCTCTTTTGAGAAAAGATCCAACCCCTCGCTGGCAGGCGCTGAATAATCAACGCCGGACGCGCCATATATCTGTTTTGCTATGGCCTCTATTTTATCCTTTAGAGATGCCTCATCCTTATAAAGAAACCTGAAATCAGACCCGCGTTGGCGCGTATGGCGCACAACACTTTTAGCCAATTCCAAAGCGCCTTTTGAACCATCGGCCCAAGCGGTGCTCTCAACACAATCAGAGGCGCCGAATTCTATAGCTTTAGCAACGATGAATTCCAATTCCCTGGCTGTATCTTTTTCAAATACGTTTAAACAGACTATGACAGGAACGCCGAATGTCCTTACGTTCTGGATCTGTTTTTTTAAATTAGCAGCGCCTTCTGAAAGCGCCTCAAGGTCTTCCTTAAAGATCGCCGGGTCTATTTTTTTCCCGGGGACAATGTTGAATTTATTACTCTGGGCCTTTAAGCCCCTCAAAGAACAAACGAGAACGCAGGCATCCGGCTTAAAACCGCTATACCTACACTTGATATCAAAGAATTTTTCTGCTCCGCAATCAACGCCAAAACCACTTTCTGTCACCACATAGTCGCATAAGCCCAGCGCCATGCGGTCAGCTATGATAGAGCTTGAGCCTACAGAGACATTGGCAAACGGCCCCGTATGGATAAAACAAGGCGTGTTCTCACTGGTCTGGACGAGATTAGGCTTAATAGCGTCTTTTAGAACAGCAGCCAACATCCCGTCTGCTTTCAGATCTTTGACCTTTATGAGCCCTTTTTGCGCAGTACGGGCGATCGACATGTTCTTTAACCTGTTGCGCATGTCGCCAAAATCACGGCTCAATGTCAGTAAAGACATCACCTCAGAAGCAGCTGTTATCTCAAAACCTGCCTCAATCTCGCGCTTCTGGCCGTCAACCTTTAAAAAATATCTTATATGGCGTAGCGACCTATCGCTTATATCAAGGCATCTCTTAAGCGTTAAAGTTCCCGGGTCTAACCTAAGCTTGTTGCCATGGAAAATAGAATTCTCAAGGAACGAGACCAAAAGGTTATTGGCCGTACCGACTGCATGCGTATCGCCGGTAAAATGAAAATTCACTTCATCCTGCGGCAATACCTGTGAAGCGCCTCCGCCGGTAGCCCCGCCTTTGGCGCCGAAAAGAGGGCCTAAGGACGATTGCCTCAATGAACAGGCAGCTTTATATTTCAGCCTGTTCAAAGCCATAGACAAGCCTATGGTCGTAACAGTCTTTCCTTCGCCTAATGCCGTTGGCGTGATAGCGCTTATCAGTATATACCTGGAATCTTTTTTTCGTTTCAATCTATCCAGGATTTTCAAGCTTATTTTGGCTTTATACCGGCCGTTTGGCTCAATCTCCGAGGCACGTATGCCAAGACGCCTTGCGACAGATGAAATATCTTTAAGTTTATGGCTCATTGTAAACTATAGCGCGCGTCTACCGGAAAAGCGTCTTTAATAAGGACAACACTGTCCCCGGGATCCGAAAGAGAGACAGAAACAACATCAAAGCGCGCCTTTTGGCCCCATAGATCCCTTGCCTTTAGGAAACTAACGGCAAGCTTGGATAATCGCCTCTGCTTAAGCGTGCCTACTGACTCAAGGGCATCGCCATGCGATAGCGCGCCTTGCCTGGAACGCACTTCTACAAAACAAATATAATCTTTATGCCGGGCTATGACGTCTATCTCGCCTAACTTATTTCTGAAATTACGCTCTATGATATTATAGCCGTTATTCTTTAAATACGAGACAGCCTTTTCTTCACCTTTTTTTCCAAGCAATTTTCTGTCTATCATCTGGCCTCTAAATTCTTACAAAATGTCTGCCTATGAATGGGAGAAAGGCCGAAACGCGTAAGCCGTTCAAAATGTTTTTTTGTACCATAACCCTTATGCACGTTGAAACCGTATTGGGGATGCACTTTATCAAAAATGCACATTATCCTGTCGCGGAAAACTTTGGCTATTATTGAAGCGGCAGCAATGGAAAGAGAACGGCCGTCACCTCCGATGATCTCTTTGGAAGAATAGCCCAGGCCGCAACGCAGCCTGCCGTCTAGGAGTAATATCGTATTTTTAAAAGAGGGCCGCGGTTTTTTGAGGCGTTTGAGCAACTGCGTCACCGCGTTATCTAAAGCAAGTCTCACAGCACCTGATATATTGACTTCGTCAATAGCCGTCTCATTCATCACCCCGATGCCGAAATACGACTTTTCTATGATCTCAAAAAATGCGTTCTCTCGCTGCAACGCCGTAAGCTTCTTTGAATCATCAACGCGGTTCTTAAATTTAAAACTTTTTAAAGATACGGCCGCTACGACGACCGGGCCGGCTATTGGCCCGCGGCCGGCTTCGTCAACGCCGATAATAACTGAGTAACCCTTACGCTTAGCGTGACGTTCGTGATAAAGCACAACTGCCCTATTGTTTGGGCTCGGCTGCAGGCGTTGACGCGTCCGCGCCCAGTATCTTGCGTTCTTCTATCTTGGCACCTTTACCTACCCTGCCGCGCAAATAATATAATCTTGCCTTTTTGACCTTACCCCTTTTTAGGACTTCAATTGAGTCAATGCCAGGCGAGTGGAATGGGAACACCCTCTCAACACCCTCGCCATAAGAGACTTTTCTTACGGTAAATGTGGCTGAAATACCCTCGCCTCTTGTCTCAATGACCACGCCTTCAAAAGGATGGATCCTTACCTTGTCTCCCTCGGGTATTTTCACCAATACCTTTATGGTGTCACCGACTCCAAAAACGGGCAGGTCCTTTCGTAACATAAGGCCTTCTACTAATTTAATTTTATCCATTTTAACTCCTTGTTTTATTTGCGGCCAGCCAGATCAGGCCTGATTTTCTTCGTTATTTTAATGGCCTCTTTTTGCCTCCATGAGGCTATAAGGCCATGGTCACCTGTCATAAGGACAGCCGGCACTTTTTTACCCTTAAATACCGCAGGCCTGGTATATTGCGGATACTCAAGCATATTGTCCTCAAAGCTCTCCTGCCTGCTTGAATCCGCATTACCTAAAACACCGGGCAATAACCTTGTCACGACGTCAATAAGGACCATGGCCGGGAGCTCTCCTCCGGTAAGCACATAATCTCCTATTGATACCTCTTCATCGGCTAAATAACGCGCCACACGCTCATCAATGCCTTCATAACGGCCGCAGATCAAGATCAAATGGCTCTTAGAAGCAAGTGTTTTGGCGTAGTTTTGCCCGAACTTTTTGCCTTTTGGAGAGAAAAGAAGTATACTCCTCTTCTTCGATTTTGTCTTTGTTTTTTTTAAAATAGCCTCTACGCAGGAAAAGATGGGCTGCGGCGACATTACCATGCCGCAACCGCCTCCATAAGGCCTGTCATCCACTTTATGATGCTTATCTAAAGAATAGTCCCTTATATCGTGAACGTGTATTTCAACGCGGCCTGCTTTTTGCGCTCGTTTTAAGATAGATTCGTCCAAAACAGGCGAAAACATAGACGGAAAAATAGTCAAAACGTCTACACGCATTGAGCACCAAGAAAGCTGGCTTTAAATTCTTTGAACCTGTTCTCTTTGATCGCCGCTCTAACCTTCTCCATCATATCAATGAAAAAGTAAATATTGTGATATGAAACAAGCCTTAAACCCAGTATCTCTCCTGAATTAAAGAGGTGGCGCAGATAACTCCTGGAGAAATTCCGGCAGCAATAACAGCCGCATTTCGGGTCAAGCGGCTTTTGGTCATGGCTGAATTCGCCATTCCTGACGGTTATCCTGCCCTGGCTCGTAAAGGCTGAGCCATTACGGCCATACCGTGTCGGAATAACGCAATCAAACATGTCAACACCCATAGAAACTGCCTCCAGGATATCTTCCGGCAGGCCAACGCCCATCAAATATCTCGGAGATCCCTCTGGCAGATGAGGCATTGTTGAATGTAAAATATTATACATCAGATCGCTGGGCTCGCCAACACTTAATCCGCCGATGGCATAGCCTTTAAAGTCGATCTCAATCAATTCCTGCGCTGATCTTTTTCTTAAGTCCTCATAGGTTGAGCCCTGCACAATACCAAAAAGCTCGCCACGCACACCATCTGGGCCACACAAGCCCTTATCGTATTCTTTCTTGGAGCGCGAAGCCCACAATGTCGTCCTCTCTAAGGCTATCTGCGCCTGTTGGGAGGACACAGGATAATGCACGCATTCATCCAAAGGCATCATTATGTCAGAGCCCAGTGTCTGCTGCACTCTGACAACATCTTCAGGTGTCAAAAAATGCCTCGTGCCATCTAGGTGGCTCTGAAAATCCAGGCCTTCGTCTTTGACTTTACGCAAAAGCGACAGGCTGAATATCTGATAACCTCCGCTGTCTGTTAGTATAGGTTTATGCCAATTCATGAATTTATGCAGGCCGCCTGCTTCGCGGATGATATCAAGGCCGGGTCTTAAAAAAAGATGATAGGCATTGCTCAAAATGATCTGCGCAGAGCATTCTTCCAGTTCTTTGGGCGAAAGAGATTTTACCGTTCCCTGCGTGCCAACAGGCATAAAGATAGGGGTTTGGATGACGCCCCTATCCAGCGTCAATACGCCGGTTCGCGCCGCTGTCTGCGTATCTTTATGTAGGACTTTAAATTCCATCTTGAGCTCCAAAATTTACTTCAAATATGTATAGATATCCGCCGGACTTATCCTGCGTCTTATCAAACAACTTAAAATATTTCAGGCCATCACCTGAGAAATAGTAGAGCCTTACCAGCAGGCTCTTTGCCAGGGCCGTATCAAGCAGGACACTCTGGTACTTTTTGTCCTTCTCTACAAGAAGCGCGCTGTAAGCCAAGTTAGAATCTTTTTGTTCCACTTCCTTTAACTGCCCGCCTTCAAGATATATGAGGCTCGAAGGTACTCCCCTTCTTTCAGGCGAGGGGCTTAACATATGCGCGTGATGGTCTTCTAAGTTGACCACAAGGCCGTTAGTAAAGAAAAGGAGCTTATTATCCTGTTTGGCCTGCGCCAATTCGGAAAAGTAACCGATCGGTTTGGAAAACCATTTTTTTGCTTCCTTATCGTCAAGGAACAAGATCTCCAAATACTTACTTTCAGCCTGCTCTTTTGTAAGAGCGTATTTTGCCATCACGTATTTCAGGAACTCCAGTTTGGTAAGCTCTTTTTTCTTGAACCACATGTCTACGTTCTTAAAATCCCATTTGCCTATGTAAGAAATGGTGTGTATCTTTGCCAGCATGTCATAAGAAACGATAAAATAAACAGGCGGCAGTTTATCCGGGAATAAATACGCCAATAACTCTTGCGCCCTTTGCGCGGAAAGGACCTCTTTTAAATAGGCGAGAGCCTGCGGCTTATCTTTACTCAAAGCGTTTCTGACGATCTCAACCGCGCGGGAAGCATCAAGCCCGTCCTGAAGCGAAAGAACATCCGCGGCCTTGTTCGCGCTTGAATTGATCATCCTTAAGATACCGACCGCCTCTTTTTCGTTATCGGACAAAAGAACGCTCGCCATCCAGTAAGCGTAAGGCGTATTCTGTGTCATGCCATCAAACAAGACGCGCCTTTGGGCTATGGCCTTGAACCAGTGGCCGAAATCCCACCAGGAATTTACGATAGCGTCTTTCGGCGTTTCCTTATTGATCTTAGTCAGGGCCTTATCCCACGTCTTATTCATCTGAGGTGTTGTAGCCAGCAACCTGTTATGAAGCTCTACCGTGTTACAGACCAGGAAAGATGAAAAAACGCATACTGTAAATACCCTTGTCGCGAAACCATAGCCTTGATTCAAATACTTTCGCGTGACTTTCTCTACGATCTCATAGGCCTTGCTCACCATTATCCCGAAAGCCAGCCCGACAGGAACTACAAGAAGCAGCACAAAACGCAATGCTTCAACTGAGGCGTAAAAAGTACTGACTATCCATAGGACAAGGCACAAAAGTCCAAAACCGTAACGATCGTCCCTTAGGCCGTGTTCCGCCAAAAACACATAGACTAACCCTATCATACTCCCGAAGAAAACAAAATATCCGCCCAGGGATTGAGCGACCTGAAAAGGCGCCATAGAACCTAATTCCGCGACAGTCAGATATACATTAGGCCATGCCGACTGTGTTATTTTAAGGACTTTTGAAAGGCGCAATGGCTCAAGGATGATGTCCTTCCATACCGAGACGCCGTTAAGCAAAATCACAAAAAAAGTGGTAAAAACAAAGAAAAGGCCAAAGATGATCAAGTATCCTCTGATGGTAGATGGGTCCTTGCCCTCTTCTTTTAAAACGGTCTTCTGATTGAGTATGAAGAATAAGAACGCGACGACCATGATATCAAAAACAAACCACCACCCTTTCCAGGTAGAGGCATAAAAAGCCAGAAAAAGCCCTGACAAACATGTCGCGAGCGCCTGGACAAGCATGCCTTTTTTTTGGAAACAATATACGATCGCGCCAAACGCCAGAAGCGGAAAAAGTACATTATAGATATCTGTGTCAAACCACTCGCCTACGCTTCTCATCATTAAAAAAGGCGAAAGATTAATAGCAACGGATGAAAAAAAAGCTCCCAGGTCGCTGGCGCCAAGTTTTTTCGCCACCCAGAAACTTGAAAAAGCGATGATACATGATAGAAAAATAGGTATATAAAAAAGCACTTCGGGCAAATGAACGCCTTTGTCAAAAAATAATGCGGTCTTATAAAAAACAAGGCCTAATATAAGATGGATGTTCTTGGTCGTAGCCGCATCAATAGGATTGCCAATAAGATCATCGTATTGCACGCCGTTATCAACTCGGTCGCCGATATGCCCTTTTGAAATAAGATTATTCAAAAGGCGGTACCAATAATAAGAATCTATGCCGTTGAGATAGACGTCACCGCTATCGTCGCGATAATACGCCTTAAACTCGGACGCGCGGCCGGCTGCTTTGGCATCGATCTGGCCTTTATGCGTCTTTAACCTGTCTTTAAAAGCTGTATTGATCAATTTAAGTTCTACTGAGACAGGCAATGTTGAGAATTTTTTATTTACTGCTGTGGCAACAGCCGACAATTCCGCGTCATTTATCTCCTGCCTTGCTAAGATATCAAAATAAGGCATCCACTGGGGATAGAACCGAAAGAAAATGCCTATTCCCATTGAGACCAGGACCAATAACAGTGGTATAACTTTATTTTTCATAACACTCCTTACTGGATCAGGCCTTTCCCTTATATGGTATGGGGAAAGCCTTATTCCTACTGAATAAGCATCGCGTCACCATAACTATAAAAACGGTATTCCTTATCCACAGCTTCTCTGTAAGCTCTTAATATAAGATCTTGCCCGGCAAATGCCGATACCAGCATCAAAAGCGAAGTGCGCGGAAGATGAAAATTTGTCACAAGGCTATCTACCACCTTAAAAGAAAACGGAGGATAAATAAAAAGCTGGCTTTCACCGATCAACTTTTTTGCCGTGCCATGAGCTAACAAGCCAGCTGCCCTATCCTCAAGAGCCTTGCAGACCGTTGTCCCGACTGCAACAATTCTTTTTTTATCTTTTTTTGCCTTACGAACGGCCGCGACTGTTTGCGCCGGTATCTCGTAATACTCCGGCATCATACGATGAGCCCTGATATCCATGGAGCGCACCGGCGAAAAAGTAGCGTAATTAACGTGAAGGGTAAGTGTCGCGACCTCAACACCCTTTTCTTTTAACCTGGCAAGCAAGGCCTTTGAAAAATGCAACCCTGCCGTGGGCGCGGCCACTGCGCCATCTTTTTTGGCAAAAACAGTCTGATATCTGCTCCTATCTAACAGCGTCGGAGAACGCTCAATGTAAGGGGGCAACGGCAAAAGCCCTATACTTTCCATGACCTCAGGGCCGCGCGCTGGGCCATGGGCACTATGGAATTCTACGATCTTTTCTTTCGGGTCCACAAGGAGGCATGAAAACCCTTTATCAAAAAGCAGTTCTTCGTCCTTTTTAAGCCTGGAGAGCGGTTTGATCAACGCGCGGTAACGCCTAAAACCCTTATCCAAAGGAGCCAACAAAAGGACTTCAACCTTACCGCCTGAATGACGCCTGCCCATCAAACGGGCCCGCAACACTTTAGTATCGTTTAAAACAAGCAGGTCCCCTTTATTCAAAAATTCAGGTATATCTCGGAATATGCGGTGTTCTGATCCAAGGCCTTGCCTATTTATCACAAGAAGACGAGACTCTCCCCTGCGGCGCGCCGGATACTGAGCAATGAGCTGTTGAGGCAATATATAATCAAAATCAGAAAGTTGGAACATAGCCTATGACAGCCGCACGATCTCAGTGCCCGGATAATAAAGATCCAAGATCTGTTTGTAATTGTAACCTTTATTGGACATCCCATATGCTCCCCATTGGCATAGACCTACGCCATGGCCCCAGCCTTTACCGCTAAAAATTACGTGATCGCCTTCGATGACCATTGAAAAGTTGGTAGAGCGTATAGAGTCCGAGCCAAGTAGCGCCCTAAAATCTTTAGCAGAGATGATAGTACTTTTTCCGCTTTCGTATTTTAATCCAAGTGTGCGCACCCTTCCTGTGCCCGTGCGTTCAATAACTGAGATATTATTCAGGCCATCTTTAGGCTGAAATCTACCCTCAAGCTTTTTAGCGATCGTCTTTAGGTCCAGTTCGGACTTCCAGTAGTAGTGCGGAGATGCCGAACAAAAAGAGCACAAGCGGCCGCCTTTCAATGGCAGCATATCTATCTTCCATAGCTCGCTCGCGTCCTCTGTGGTGCCGCCGCAGGTCGCGTGAAAATATGCCGGGAAAAGTTTACCTTTATATGTAAGGACTTCACCGCTGGTAAAATTAACGGCCCTGTTGGTCTTGCGTTTCTCAGAAGAATATCCTCCGTAGACCTGGGAAGAAGTATCGGCAGCTACATCATAATCTTTTGACCTCATCACCTCTTTTTGATAAAGCGCGTAAGTCCTAGCCGCGACAGCCTGCGCCTTAATAGCATCAATAGGCCACTTATGCGATATCTCATGATACAGAACGCCCTTTAGATAAGATTCAAGGTCAAGAGTATTGACAACAAGAAGCTTGCCCGAAGCATCCTTATAGATGGATATATCGCCGCGATAGGACCTGTTATTTACCGAGATAGCAGCCTTTTTCTTAGATATGATCATTAAGGCATTGGTATTATAAAGGGTATTTTTAACCTTGATGCCTTCCTGATGCGACGTTACTTTCATCCCTAAGAAGTTTCGGCCGCGGTAGAGAGTTAATTCTGTCCGCCCGTCAGCGATCTCAAATGAGCCCGTAACAGAAAGCGTTGCTTCCGTCTTATCTCTTAAAACTGCCACGCGTATCTTGACAGGCTCTTTACCGAAACCCGGCTCTAAGCCAAGGAAAACCAGAAAAAGCACTAAAGGTAGAATATTTCTCTTCATATTTTTATTAAAACCATATTACGAGCGCGTCCTGCCCTTCGTCATCCTCAGCGCGGTATCCCGATTTTGTGAGTTCTCTGTTGGCAACCCTGAAGATCTGCTCTCTGCTCTGCTTATTACCGGGCAGATAGACCTTTAGGCCGCTTACTTCCTCTTCGGTCAATACCACACCTACAAAAACAGCGCCGTCTTTATAGAGCCAATCCACCAGCCGCTCTAAACTTTCTTTATTCTTAGCTCCAGGCGCGGATACTAACTCCTGACTTGCAAACCAAGCGCCGGCCTCAGGCTCTTCGTAAGTCTGCGCGTAAACGACTGACACGAACGCGAAAGCCAAAACCAAAGATCTAAAAAAACGAAGCGTCATTATCCTAAAAGCTCCTTGGCAACATCTAAAATATCGTCTTTTCCAAAAGGCTTACGAAGCATTTTATCTATCGCGCCTTCTTCTAACATAGCCAGGCAATCCGCTATATGAGCGGCCACGCCATTTGGCCAACCTGTCATAATACATACTTTTAAACCGGGATTGATCTTTTTTAATTCGCGGAAAGTATATAATCCATTCATCCCTGGTAAATGAATATCTAAAAAGACCAGGTCAAAAGCACGCTCCCGTACTCTTTTAATGGCCTCGTCACCGCAAGAGGCCCATTCAGCCGTGTAACCTTCTCTTTCTAATATGGATTTCAAAGCAAGGCCCGTATCTTCTTCGTCATCAACTACAAGCAACACACGTTTATCCTCGGACTTTTCAGCCATATCCCCCCCTTGCGCTATCTTTTCTTCTCCCTTTGCTCTATCGCCTCTTTCTCGGAATAAATACAACCGCAATAATTCTGGTGATAAAGCTGCCACTCTTTAGAAGCCTTATGAGACTCGGCAAACCCCTTTCGGAAATTTCTCGCTAAAAAATTAATACCGTATTTCAAAGCAAGCTCTTCGCCCAAAGCCTTTATTTTATCTATGTCCTGATAAGGGCTTGAAAGAAGGGTCGTCGTAAAATTGGGTATTTTATGTTCGCTGGCAATACGCGCCGTCTCTTCTAACCGCACCCTCCAACAGAAAGCATGCTGGTCGTTCCTGTCCTGTATGGACGAGACGTCTCTTAAAAATTTTTCAAAATCATAGCGATGGTAAATGACGCTTAAAGAAAGCCGCTGGGAAGCGGCTACAACCGCCTCATATCTTTTTTTGTATTCGGAGTAGGGATGGATATTGGGGTTATAAAAAAATCCTTCAACATCAAAACCTTCGTCCTTAAGCGCCTGAGCCGGATAAACGGCGCACGGCCCGCAACAGATGTGTAGAAGGACTTTCATGACCTGAATTTGTTAAGATCCAGATGCTGGTAGGCAAGGGCCGTCGCTTCTCTGCCGCGCGAGGTCCTCTTTAAGAAACCAGCTTTCAACAGATATGGCTCAATAGTGTCAACTATTGTATCCTGCTCTTCGTTCAAGGTCGCAGCCAGCGTCTCTATGCCGACAGGCCCGCCCTGATACGTTGAAATAATGGCGCGAAGGACCTTGCGGTCTACCTCATCCAATCCGGCTGTGTCTATGCCAAGGCTCGCGAGGGCGCTGTCCGCTATATCCTGAGTAATGGCATTAGCCGCCTTGACCTGGGCATAATCTCTTACGCGTTTCAATAACCTGTTGGCAACGCGGGGAGTGCCGCGTGCCCTGCGGGCTATTTCAAGCGAGCCATTCTCGTCTATCTTTATACCCAAAAGGCCGGCTGAGCGTTTGATAATAGTGCTTAGGTCCTCCTGTTTATAAAAATCAAAATGGTGTAAAATGCCGAACCTTGAGCGAAGCGGCGAACCGATAAGCCCGCTTCGCGTAGTGGCACCCACCAAAGTAAAACGCTTAAGATTGAACTTAATGGTCCTCGCGTATGGGCCCTTATCAATGACGAAATCTATCTGGAAATTTTCCATCGCGGGATAGAGGAACTCTTCTACGACTTTAGATAGGCGGTGTATCTCATCAATAAAAAGCACATCGCCTTCTTCAAGATTTGTAAGTATTCCTATAAGGTCGCCTGCGCGCTCTATGGCTGGGCCTGAAGTAGCGGTTATCTTGGAACCCATTTCGTGGGCGATGATGGTAGCAAGGCAGGTCTTTCCTAATCCTGGAGGCCCGCAAAGAAGCACGTGTTCCAAAGGTTCGCTTCTCTGCTTAGCCGCTGTCAGGGAAACCTTAAGGTTATCTACGACTTCTTTTTGGCCGATAAACTCATCCAACGCCGTAGGCCTTAGGGAAATATTTAAGACGACATCTTCGTCAGTTTCGTTCTTTTCAGCAAACGGATAGAATTTTTCGTCCATATGAGTTGTTTACGCGTCAGTAGCAGCTTCTTGCTGTGGAGGGCTTGTTAAAATATTTTCTCTGTTCCTGAAGATCTCTATTTCTCCAAAGACGGCCTTCTGCACTACCAGGACCTCTTTTAAGCGTATTAACTCAAGCACCGCAAGGAAAGTAGCGATTATCTCCAATTTGCTCTTTCCCTGAGAAAATAATTCAGAAAGTTTTATCCTTGGTTGTGCAGCGAACATATGTAATAGGTCATGGACCTTACCTTCAACGGTAAACTCGTCTTTGATAACTTCATAGAAAAGTTCCTTTGGGACGTCTTTTAAAGCTTTTGAAAAAGCGTTTATTAGGTCAAAAAGGCTCGCTTCAAAAAAAGACTCGCCGCTATTTTTGTCCTCCAATACCGGGTGGCGTTTAAAAATATCCTGCCTCTCGCGCTCTTTTAAACGTAACACCTGCGCCGCTTCCTTGAACTGCTTGTATTCCAAAAGCCTCTTTACCAGCTCCGCCCTCGGGTCTTTTTCGTCTTCGGGTATATCCTCTAAAATATTTGTCTCCTGTGGTAAAAGCATCTTTGACTTGATCTGCATAAGGGTGGCGGCCATCACGATAAATTCTCCGGCTATATTTAGATCCAATAGCCTCATCAGCTCCAGATACTGCAAATACTGCTCTAAGATCGTAGCTATAGGTATATCATAGACGTTTAGCTCGTCCTTTTTAATAAGGTATAAGAGAAGATCGAACGGCCCTTCAAATATATCAAGTTTTATTTTGTATGACATGGCGATAACCTCACTGCCTCTCGAACCTCTTTCATCGTGACAGCGGCGATTTTTTCGGCGCGCGCGCGTCCGTCATCAATGATATCCTGTAATTTATTTTTATCTTCTAAATAATGCCGTCGTTTTTCCTGGAACGGCCTCAAGAATTTAATCAGTTCTTCGCCAAGAATAGACTTACACTCCGTGCAGCCCACCTCTGCGCTCCTGCACCATGAGGCGACCTTGTCTTTCAACTCAGGGGCAAATATCTCAAAATAGCTGTGCACGTTACAAGTATCCGGATGCCCGGGGTCAGTCTTTCTTATCCTTTTAGGGTCTGTAAACATACCCTGGGTCTTTTTTTTGATCGTTTCTTCTGTATCGGAAAGCGCTATAAAATTATTATAGCTCTTGCTCATCTTGCGGCCGTCTAACCCAAGCAGCCTCGGCACTGTCGTCAACAACGGCTTTGGTTCAGGGAATATCTCTTTATATAATCCGTTGAATTTTCTGACGATCTCGCGCGTCAATTCCAGATGCGGTAATTGGTCTTCTCCTACAGGGACGACATTTGCCTTATATAAGCAGATGTCCGCTGCCTGCAAGACAGGATACCCTAAAAAAGCATAGGTGGATATATGCCTGTCTTTTAATTCCCGCATCTGCTCTTTGTATGTAGGACAGCGCTCCAACCAGCCAAGCGGTGTCAAGACAGAAAAAGCCATGCAGAGTTCTAAGTGGGCAGGTATTTGCGACTGGATAAAAATAGTGCTGTGCTGCGGGTCAATGCCTGAGGCAAGCCAATCCGCTATATTATCATAAAGAGAATCTTCTATGATCTTTGAATTCTCATATTCGCTCATGAGCGCGTGCCAATCAGCGACCATGAAGAAACATTCATATTCGCTCTGCAGGCGCACCCAATTGTTCAAAGCCCCTACGAGATGGCCCAGATGGAGCTTCCCAGTAGGCCGCATGCCGCTTAATATCCTATTTTTAACCATACTTATTCTAATTTACGCGCTATTGACTCTAATTGAAACGCGTCTATGAAATCGCCTTCCTTAACATCGTTAAAGTTAGCTAAAGAGATGCCACATTCAAAACCCTCAGCCACTTCGCGGACGTCGTCTTTGAACCTCTTTAAAGCGGCTATCTTGCCCTCAAAGACCGACTCGCCGTTTCGGACCAACACGACCTGCGCGTTGCGGGCGATCTTACCTTTCTTGACCATAGAACCTGCGACGACACCTGCCTTGGTAAGCTGAAATACTTTCTTGACCTCAGCCCTGCCCATAAAGACCTTCTTTATCCGAGGTGCCAGCATCCCTTCCAAAGCAGCCTTCATATCATTGATGATCTCATAAATAACACGATACGTCCTTATGTCAATTCCTTCTAAGCTTGCCATCTCTTTTGCCTGAACATCCGGCTCAACGTGAAAACCGATTATAATAGCGTTTGAGGCTGTGGCAAGGACAACATCAGAAGTATTAATTGTCCCTACACCTTTATGCATAACGACTATCTGGACCTCATTGGTGCCTATTTTTTGCAATGAATCTACAATGGCCTCGAGAGACCCCGCGACGTCGGCTTTTAAAATAATATTCAGCTCTTTAACGCCTCCGGACTTGATCTCCTGATAAAGGTCTTCTAAGTGTATATGGGCCCTCTTGTGCGCCGGTTCAAGTCGCAGCCTTCTTGATTCCTCTTGCTTGCTGTCTACTAATTCACGCGCCTTTTTCTCATCGGTCACAACAAAAAATTTATCTCCGGCCTCAGGCACTCCAGATAATCCAGTGATCTCAACAGGCGTTGAAGGCCCGGCCTCTTCAACACTCTGACGTAAACTATTAGACATCGCCTTGACCCTGCCGCTTTGGAAACCGGCGATAACAAAATCACCTAATCGCAGTATCCCGCTCTGGACTAAGACCGTAGCCACAGGCCCGCGGCCTTTGCTTAGCTTTGCTTCAACGATAACACCGGCTGCCTCTCGTTCATAAATAGTTTTGAGTTCCAGCATTTCAGCTTCCAAAAGTATCATCTCTAATAGCTGGTCAATACCCTCTCCTGTCTTTGCTGAAACACCTACGGTAATGGTCTTACCGCCCCAATCCTCAGGAACGAGGCCTAATTCATTGAGCTGCCTTTTGAGCTTATCTATATTTACCGACGGTTTATCTATCTTATTCATCGCGACGATAATGGGCACGCCCGCTGCTTTTGCGTGGTCCAAAGCTTCTATAGTCTGCGGCATAACGCCGTCATCAGCAGCGATGACCAAAACAACTATGTCCGTCGCGTTAGCGCCTCTTGCGCGCATCGCGGTAAACGCTTCGTGGCCAGGCGTATCCAGAAAAGCTATCCTACCTTTAGGCAATTTAACTTCATATGCGCCTATGTGCTGGGTAATGCCTCCATGTTCGGATTCAGCGACTTTTGTGCGCCTAATGGCATCCAATAACGAAGTCTTGCCATGATCTACATGCCCCATAAATGTCACTATGGGTGGCCTGGGCTTAAGCAATTTAGCATCGGCCTTACTGATCTTGACAATAACCTCTTCCAGTGTAGGCGGCTTCTTTAATTCAAACCCGTAATTCTTCAATAACTCGGAAACAATATCTTCGCTAAGATTCTGATTGATATTAGCGAACAGCTTGAATTTGACTATAATGTATTTAATGAGTTCGCTGGACCTTATGCCAAGCTTTATTGCCAGATCCTTGATAGAAATGGGCACCGTTAATTCAAGAGGCTTGTAGACCTTCTCAGGCACTTCAAGCGTCTCAGGCTGTTGCTCTGCAATAGCCGAAGCACCGTGCGACGAAACTTCTTCTTTTGAAGTAACGCCCGCGTCTTCCTTCTTGACGGCTACGTGTTTCTTTTCTTTTAAAACGGGTTTGGCGGCATCCGATCTTTTCAAACCGGATAAGGCCAGGCCGGTCCTTGAGGAAGCCCTCGCTTCTAAGAAAAGCTTAACGACATCCTCATCGAGGCTGGCCATATGGTTCTTGGCCTCAATGTTTCGCTCTTTCAATTTAGCCAGAAGATCTTTGCTGGCCAAGCCTAACTCTTTAGCTAATTCATACACTCTCATCTTGTTTAGACGACCTTTCTTTAGCGGACGCGATTATCTTTTCTGCCTTCTTTTCGCCAATGCCTTTTATCTGTGTAAGTTTTTCAACGGTTGAAGCCGCGATCTTATCTAAACTGTCAAAACCGGCGTCAATAAGCAAAGTCAAGACCTTTTCTCCCACGCCTTCAAGGCTCATTTCGGCGCGGGCCTTCTTTGCCACTTCTTTTTCTTTGACGATCTCCTCGCGCGTGCGAATATCAAGGTCCCAACCTATCAACCTGGATGCCAGCCTGACGTTCTGTCCGTGTTTACCTATAGCCAGCGATAACTGATCATCGGCTACGATCACCTGTGAACGCTGGTCGGCTTTATCCAGCCTTATTTCGGTTATCTTGGCAGGAGACAGCGCGGCTGTTATATATTCTCTTAAGTCATCACTCCAGCGGATAATATCTATTTTCTCTCCCTGAAGTTCCATGACTATATCTTTAACGCGGGAACCGCGCATGCCTACGCAGGCACCCACGCAATCCACCTTTTCATCTTTTGACCAGACGGCTATCTTTGTCCTCTCGCCGGCCTCGCGCGATATGGACTTCACTTCAACTATGCCTTCAAATATCTCCGGCACTTCCAGTTCAAAAAGTTTTTTTACAAAAAGCGGACTCGTCCTGGAAAGAATGATCTGGGGCCCCTTGGCTTCGCGCTTCACATCAAGCACATAGGCGCGTATCCTCTGGCCTTGCCTAAAATCATCCCGTGGAGACTGCTCGCGTTTAGGCATAAGCCCCTCAGCCTTACCCAACAAATCGACAACGATATTGCCTTTGTCAAACCTATAGACCGTACCGCTGACTATATCGCCGACCTTAGCTGAGAATTCAGTGAATATAACGTCTTTTTCAGCCTCGCGGATCTTCTGTATTATGACCTGTTTAGCGGTCTGGGCCGCGATACGCCCGAAATCAACGTTCTTTATCTCTTCCTTATCCATAAAAGCTCTTATTTTTCCATCGCTTTTATCGATAGTAACAGATATATTCTCCGCGGTCTTCAAACCTATGGCCTTCTTCACGGCGCTGACCATCGCAGATTCAACTGCCGCAAGCAACACCTCTTTCTTGATACCGCGTTCTCTTTCAATATGATCCAATATCGCCATCAATTCATTACTCATGAAAACCTCTCTTAAGGCACATCAGATGCCCTTCAGTGACATCCCGACTAATGCTTAGTCGGGATCAAACCACCTGTTTTGCCCGGTTGACCTTTTCTAAAGGTATATTGATTGTTTTGTTTTCTGTTTTAATTAAGATCGCGTCTGCCCCAACAGACTCAACGCTTCCTAAATACTCTATTTTACCATCATAAGGCTCTTTTAGGAATACTCTCACCTTGCGGCCAATGACACGCCTAAAATCCGGCAAGATCACCAAAGGCCGGTCAATACCCGGCGAAGAAACTTCAAGGGTATATCTTGCCGATACAGAAGCGTTCTCTTCGGCGATATCGCCTAGCTCAATGTTGAAGCGTGCGCACTCAGCTAGATTAACACCACCCTCCGACCTGTCAGCTAAGACCTCAAGGATCAAAGCACCTTCGTTATTTCTGTAAAACCTCATATCAACAAGGATGAAACCCTGTTTTTCCAAATGAGCGCTAAAAAACGGGCGCAGTTTTAAAAGGACATCTTCAAACATTGTTCTCTCCCAGAGCTTTTAATTCAGACTGTACAAGCGCGTAGATGTCCTTTAAGGCATATTCCGGACGGTTCTTTTCTACTTTAGAAATAGCCACGATCCTTCTTGTACCATCGGGAAGCCTGTCTACGGTAATAACAATATCAATGGCTGAAATGATCTGGCGCCTTACTAATTCGCCTGAGATCTTAGCGCCGCCCATCATGGTCATGGTCTCAAGGCGCAATAGCGCGTCAAGAGCTGAATTAGCGTGCATGGTTGTCATAGAACCAACTTGCCCTATATTCATACACTGAAGCATATCCAGCGTTTCTTCGCCGCGGACTTCACCGATAATGACCCTGTCGGGCCTCATGTGCAAGGCATTGCGCACCAGGTCACGTATAGTTATTTCTCCCTTGCCCTCTATGGTCTGCGGCCGCGTCTCAAGCGCCACACTATGCTTACCGGTCATGCGCAACTCAAGAGTATCTTCA